>ERZ857521.4348-NODE-4348-length-10450-cov-2.395671_pt1 | contig 10450 bp, 7 predicted proteins | sample MGYA00519701_ERZ857521 | MGnify/ENA primary metagenome ERZ857521 (study PRJEB31778, sample SAMEA3449346) | human gut metagenome | biome: human gut; feature: human-associated habitat; material: faeces | place: United Kingdom | collected 2010/2012 ...
GGATAAAACAGGACAACAGCCGGGCCGCCGCAAGTTCTTAGAGCAACGGGCGCGGCTGCAAGCCAGTTTGAACGCCTCACGCGTGCATGACACTGCAACCCGTTTTAATCGCCTGGATGATGCCTGCAAAAAGGTGATTTTCATCCTGGCAAACGATGCGTCCAGATACATAGCTGGAATGCCGAAACTGACCGCCAAACAGTTGGGTTGCACTTACGAAAATCTAACCGAAAAGGAACAAACGTGCCTTTTGATGGGCATTAAGCGCCTTTCCGAATTTGCAGCATCAATGCCGTGGGAATTTGAGGACTACGCCGCACCACGCGCCGAAATTCAGGCGATACGCGACAAACCACCCGCGCCAGATAACGCAGTCAATTAACAACTAACTACTCACAAAAAAGAAACAGGCGCTAACGCGTCGGGCTTCTTGCACCCTGGAGAAAGTAAAAATGATTCGATCTCTCGTTAAATGGCCCGGTGGCAAAGGCCGCGTTATGCCTGATTTGCTGCCGATTCTGCCGAAAGCCGATTGCATGGTGGAACCGTTTGTCGGCGGTGCTTCTGTTTTCCTCAATACTGAATATCGCCGTTATATCCTGGGTGATATCAACCCAGATTTAATTAACCTGTATCGCCAGATAACCCGCTGGCCTGATGCGGTGATCGACGCTGCTCGCCCGCTGTTTAAAGTGTACGGCGATAAAGACGGCTATAAGTGGATCCGCGATGATTTCAACGCCCGCGCCCATGACCTTCTTTCATCGCGCAATGTGTTTGAGGACGGGCCGGACACGGGCAAGATTCTTCGTGCAGCACAATTTCTTTACCTGAACCGTCACGGATATAACGGCGTAGTACGCTACAACCAACAGGGTGGATATAACGTTCCCTTTGGGCGACACAAAACCCCGCCTTACTTCCCGGAAGAACAGATCCGTTTATTCTCTGAAAAAGCTAACGACACGAAAGCTATTTTCGTGTGCTGCGATTTCCAGAGTACGTTAAAAATCATGATTGGTAGTGACGCGGTTATCTACTGCGATCCGCCTTACCTGCCAGCAAGCGACACCGCTAATTTCACCCAATACCACACCGCCCCGTTTGGCATTAAAGAGCATCGCCAGTTAGCTGCAGCCCTGCTGGATATTAACCGCCTTACTGGTTCGTCGGTGATCCTGTCCAATAGCGACACCCCAGCCACCCGCGAGATTTATCGCGCTTTCAACTTCCAGGAAATCAACGTTAACCGTTCTGTCAGTGCGAACGCCATTACCAGAGGGGCCGCCAGTGAAGTGATTGGCGTCCTGAAAGTGTGTAGCGGCTGCGGTCGTGCCGGTGGTGGCCGTTGCCCTGATTGTGGCCCTGTAATGGGTAACGCGACCTATAACGAAATGCTGGCAACGGCTGCGGTCTATGGCGTGGAGCCGTTCTGATGTTCACAAAACTGCAGATCTCATGCGCTGCGCCGGTAGGTGTCTGCGGTCACGCTGCTGCCGAGCTGCGCCGCTTTTCTCGTGGCGTCAAAAACTATTCCCGCATCAAACCAAATTTTTACCTGGTGATCCGCATCGGTAGGCGCTGGCGCTTGCTGAGTAAAAACGGTGGCAAGGTCTGGTCACTGATGACACATGAAAAATACAACGTTGAGAGCAAGAAATGACCGCTGCTTACTACAACGAAATCGATCCATTTGCAGCCCAGTGGCTACGCAACCTTATTGCTGCGGGCCTGATTGCCCCCGGTATTGTTGACGAAAGGAGCATTGAAGATGTCACACCCGCTGATCTGCGAGGATTCACTCAAGTTCACTTCTTTGCCGGGATCGGTGTTTGGTCGTATGCCTTGCGCCGCGCAGGCTGGCCGGATTCCCGCCCTGTCTGGACAGGTTCCTGTCCATGCCAGCCTTTCAGCCCGGCAGGCAAAGGAAAGGGATTTACTGACGAGCGGCACTTATGGCCCGCCATGCATTGGCTGGTTGGGCAGTGCGATCCTGTCGTTATCTTTGGTGAGCAATCTGCAAGCACTGACGCAAATGACTGGATCGACCTTGTACAAGCAGACATGGAAGCAATGGGATATGCCTTCGGGGCGTGTGCGTTTCCGTCTGCGAGCGTCGGCGCACCGCACATCCGTGACAGAGCTTACTGGGTGGCCGACACCAACCGCGAGCAATACAAAGAATGCTTACCAGGACGCGCAGAAAGTCATTGCGCGGAGGCTTGCTGGCCGTCAGTCGAACTTACAAGATTTTGCCTGTCTGGCGGGGTGGCCTACACCAGCGGCGAGGGATCACAAAGGGGGATATCAGGGGGGCAGGATGCGCGACGGGAAGCTGTCAACGGACACTCTGGATGTGGTAGCACAGATAGCAGGCCCGGCCCGGTTAACGGTTTCTGGGGATCTGCTGACTGGTTGTTCTGCCAGGATGAAAAGTGGCGGCCAGTTGAACCCGAACTTGTCCCGCTGGTTGATGGGGTTGCCTCCAGAGTGGGACGTCTTCGCGCCTACGGAAACGCTATCAATGTTGAAGCGGCAACAGCGTTCATAAAGGCTTACATGATGGGGGCGTCAAATGTCTGACGCCGCCTTTGCATGGCCCTGGAACGCGCCGCGCCCAGCTGTTGGTCTGTACACCTACGAACCAAAAAAAATCGCCCCGCTTGCCGGGGCGGTGGCGCATCATCCTGCCGTTAAAAAACACATCGATCACATCTTCAAACGCGCCGGTTACAACCCCGACGATGTTCGCGACCGTAACGCGCTGATCCAGGCGCTGGACAGGTACGAACCGTGCGGCCTGCCACTGGCCGCCCATCAAAATATAATCCGGCAGGAAATGGAAGCCGCCAAAGCTACGGCGGCAGCCTGGGCCAATACGCCGGAAGGTGTTGAAGCGCGTTTATTATCAGAGCCGTTCTTCATTCGTGAAGTCTGGCGCAAAAAAATTGAATGGTTACGGGCCAACCGTGAAGCCAGACACACCAATGATTTTCTTATGGGGACCGTGAAAAAATCTTTGCTGCGTCTTGATGTTGTGCGCACAAGGCAAGGTGTTTCGCCTGATCTCACCGGCGAACTGGCCGCGTACTGGTTCGGGCGCTGGCAACGACTGGCTGATTTCACAAAGCGGGAGGCACTAAGCGCCGCTAATGAGATCGCCAGCCGCATGGCTGAAATGCTTGGGACGGAATGCGAAGCCCTGGGGCGGAATGTTTCCGACATGAACGTCGAAGAACTGGACTGGCTTTATTGCCACCTGGGCCGCGAAATGCTGGCGCTTCGTATTGTGCCGCCTGCATGGTATGCGCCGTGGGAACGCGAGCGCATATGCACGGCCATTTTGCGTATGGCTTCGCCTGACTGGTGGGGGCGCAAAATCTGGCGCTTGCGTTGTGACTGGCGCGAGAACCAGCTGCGTGCTGTTGGCGCGGTAAATAAAAAAGCGCACGCCTACGTTAGCGCTTCCAGCCTGATCGAGTGGCAGGAACAGCGCCGTAAAAACCGGGATTTTTTCAAAAGTCATGAACTGGTAGACGAAGACGGCAACGTTTCGTCGCTTGAGGAAATGATTAATAAATCCACGTCTAACCCGGCTATTCGTCGCCATGAGCTTATGGCCCGAATGGCTGGGGTTGAACTTGTCGCCCAAAGTCGCGGCGATGTTGGCATCTTTCTGACCATTACTTGCCCGTCGAAATATCACAGTAATATTGCGTCCGGCCACCATAACGCCAAATGGAATCATTCCACCGTCGCCCAGGCGCAGCGCTATTTATGCCGTGTATGGAACCGGGCAACCGCCAAACTGAAACGCGAAGATTTGCGCCCTTATGGCTTCCGCGTCGCCGAACCGCATCACAATGGGACACCACACTGGCACGCGTTGCTATTTATGCCACAAGAGCAGGTTAAAGCCACGGTTGCGATCCTTCGCGCCTACTTCATTGCGGAAGACCGCGACGAGCTGGGCCGCAATACGGGTGCTCGTTTCAAGTCAAAAAAAATGGACCCACGGAAAGGGTCAGCAACGGCGTATATCGCCAAATACATTTCGAAGAATATCGACGGCCACGCGCTGGCCGGTGAACTGGACGACGAAAGCGGCAAGCCGCTGAATGAAACAGCCAAATATGCAATGGCCTGGGCGTCACTTCACCGCATCCGCCAGTTTCAGCCCATCGGACAGCCGCCCATATCGGTTTACCGCGAGCTGCGCAAACTGAGCAATCAGATCACGACCCGCCAGAAAATTGACAATACCTTCAAGCGCGGTGCGCCGTTGCTTGTGGATCCTGCAATGGATGCGGTTTGCGCCGCTGCCGATGTCGGGTGCTTTGCTACCTACATCATCCGCCAGGGTGGTGTTTTGATCCCGCGTGAAAACTATGTCGTCCGTCTGGCCTATCAGCCAGCTGATGAAATGAATGCTTATTGTGAGATCCCCGAAAAGGTTTTCGGGGTCTGGTCGCCGCGTCTGGGTGATGCCTCCCGTATTTGCACCCGTCTGGTTAAGTGGAAAATTCGCGCCAAATCTAAAGTTACCACCGAGGCCAAAAACGGCCCCGGTTTGGGGGGTGACCTTTTGCCGTCGCCAACCGGCGACGCTTGGAGTTCTGTCAATAACTCTACGGAAGACGAAAAAATCACCGATTTTTCGCCTGATGTGGAAGGGATGACAGAAGAATCAGAAGAGGAAATCGTCGATTTTGAAAACATGGACCAGCCAACGCGGCGCAAATTGATGCGGCGACTACGTGAAACACCATTCAAAAGGCAGCAAAGCGGATCACCTTATGAGCCAGGAAGCGAATTAGATGTCGCGTGGCGTTCTGCCGTTGAAAAAACCGAGGCCAGCTCGGCGGCAGAAAAAGCCAGACGGGCAGCGCTTGCCCCTGCGGTTGCCAGTCTGCTGGGTGATGCAGCATTGTATTCACTTGAAGTTTCAGAGGTACAGGCTATTTCACTGTTGATGGGGAGTCGTCTGGATATTGGCGGCAAGGTTTATCAGACCAGTACTTGTGGCCAGTTGATAACGCGTCAATTTCCCGATGAATCACAGACGGTGAATAAGATATGGGGACGCCTACGGGATAACCACGGCATTGATGTAGCCAAGTTTAAGTATGACCCAAGAACTGAGTATAAAAAAATACTAGAGTCTAAAAAATAGATATGCTTATTAGAGTATTATTATCAAATAAATAGTCTCAATGTGAAATAACTGTATTATCAATTGTTTGGCGGAGTTAACCACATTTTTATCTGAGAGACATTAAAAGGTGATCTTTGTCAAAGTATTAATGTTTGTTTTGATTTGATGGGTATCCCTGTTGAAGCTTTCCTACCAAAAACGTAGATTGTAACTTGTTGTTTTACTCTAATAAGGGTTATCTATGCTCGATAGAATACAAAAAATTACTAGTGTCGGATTATTTAACGATGTTAGTCCTGTTGGAATATCGTTTAGAAAAACATCTTTAATCTATGGGGATAATGGTAGAGGGAAATCTACACTCGCTTCAATAATGCGTTCTTATACATCTTCAGCTCCTCAAATTTTAATAAATAGAAAAACTCTAGATACCACACTTGCGCAAATAGTTGATTTGCAATTTAGTGGAGGGCGAAGGGCTAAATTTGAAAATGATGTTTGGGGGGCAAAGTATTCAGATTTCCATGTTTTCGATTTGGACTTCATTGATACAAATGTATATTCTGGTGGTGAAATTAGACCGGGGCATAGACAGAAACTACTTACTTTTGCATTGGGCCAATCAGCGGTTACAGCTAAGGCTGAATTTGATGCCGCTAGCCAGAACGCAGCAAATTGTACTAGGCTTAAACGGGAGGTAGAAGCTAGGCTAACTGGGTATCGCGGTCAGACAACACTTTCGCAATATATAAGACTCAGAAATTTGGATAATATTGATGAGTTGATAGCTGCTAATGTGGCTGAGCAAGGAAAATCTCAACGCATTGACTTAATAAAAGGAAAAAATAAATTAAAAAAACTAACTGAATTCACTGTTAGTACAGAAGAATTTTTTAAAATAATGTATAAGACTGTTGAGAAAATTGATGAGAAAGCTGGCGAAATTGTAAAGTCACATTTTGAACATTTTACGGTTGAAGGTGGCGAGAAATGGATAAGTGAAGGTCAGAAATTCCTTGTCGATGATACTTGTCCTTTCTGTGAGCAAAATGTAGATGGTATTGATCTAATTAATGCTTACAAAAATTACTTTAATGCAGAATATAGCAGTTTCATATCAGAAATTGCGTCCTTAGATGGAAAGAGAGTGTCTCTATTATCTAAGTTCAATTTACCTGCGATTACGCAAGAATATGTCAATGTTACTGATGGGATTCAGTCTTGGAGTGAGTTTTTACAACTAGATATCACGTCCCCTAATTTTGAAAGACTATCAGAATTAAAGGGTGAGGTCGATAATATACTGACAGAGTGTGTTCAGCTTAAGTCTTCAAAACCTTTGCTGAAATTAGATGATAAATATGAAAAAGCACTTAAGCTAATTATTGATGAGATGAGTCAGTACATCATTGACTTTAATGTTTTAATCGATGTCTTAAACGGGAAGATAGAAGAGTATCAATCGGGGTTGGAAAATATAAATGCTCAGGCTCTGACTCAAGAACATGCAAGATTAAATGCAGTCAAGATTCGCCATACAACGGTAGTACAGGATTTAATTGATGAGTACACTAACGCAAAAGCCAACGAAACTGCTGCAACTACGATTAAAACAGCTAAAAGGGATGCTCTTGATACAATTATGCAGACAACTTTAGGTAGATATGAATCGTCTATCAATTCTTTATTACTTAAGTTTGGTGCTGCATTTACAATTGAACAAATTAGCTTTAATTACTTTGGGAATGGTGAGCCTAGAACTGAATATGGGTTGCGACTAAGAGGTAATGAAATTACCCTTCAAGGTGAGGACGCAGGTTTTAAAACTTGTCTAAGTGAAGGTGACAAACGAACGCTCGCATTTGCATTCTTTATCGCAGTAATTTCAGAGGATGATAAACTAGCTGATAAAATTGTTCTCATTGATGATCCAATGTGTAGTTTTGATACACATCGTAAACAGCAAACCATTACAGAACTAAAAATAATAAATGAAAAGTGCAAGCAATTAATTGTTTTGGCTCATGATGCTTTCTTTATAAAAAGTTTGAGGGATGAACTTCTAAGAAGAGGTGTTGATATTAATGCTATGTCATTAATTAAGGTCGTGCATACACAGGGGCAGTTTAGTAATTTAATGGCTCTTGACCTCGATGTAGAATGCGAATCACCATATTATAAAAATCACAGATTAGTAAGTGGTTATATAAATGGTCATCAGTTCAATGAAAAAGATGTTGCTATTGCTATTAGACCTCTTTTAGAAGGGTATTTACATCGTCGTTTTCCTGGACATATATCACCCGGTAAACTGTTCGGTGATATTGTACAGTTAATATCGGCGGCGCCAACAGATTCGCCACTTCATAATGCGTTGTCAATAACAAATGAGTTGAATGAAATAAATAATTATGCTGGAAAATTTCATCATGATACAAACCCCAATGCAGCAAATGAGTCTGTATCTTCGGGTGAGTTAAGTAATTACTGTAGAAGGACGCTTAATATTTTATATGGTGCTACAGCTTAATAAGTTTACGTTGCTCCTTTAAAAAGGAGCAACGTCTTAATTTAGTTTCTTAATAATTCCAATGCGAATTGACGTTCTTCCGGCTTGAGCCGGTCAATCAGGAATTTAACCAGCTTGTTACCGGTCAGCCCGCTGGGGCTGAGAGTATGTGAAAACTGGGCGTTAAAAACAAAGGTGTGGCCGCATTCAACTTCCGTGCAGGCGCAGTATAAATCGGCCAGTTTTTTATCTTTCCAGTCAGATTTGCGAATGATGGCCGGTGAGCCGCATTCAGGACATTTAATTTTAAAAACTCGCATGTTCACCATCCCGCACGCCATTGCTAACAATGGGGATGATTTTAACTTAACTGCGCTCATTTTTCGCCCTTTTCGGCGGTGATTGCCGGGATATCTACATCAAAATGCAGGTGTAAATGTGGGGGGATCTCCGGGTCATTGTTGACACCGTTCATTAGCTTGCGCTGCAACGGGATAACTTCATCCTTGCGATAGGTTGTGCGGGCGGTTTCAGGGTTGCCCATTACCGCGCCGTTGGTCGGGATAATACCCGCCAGACCTGCGGGGAAACGGTGAGCGGTAAAGATATCCTGTGCGGTGATCCCTTTGATGTTGGCAAATTCGTCCTTTGCGCTGACTTCGCCCACAGGCAGGATTTTAACCCCTTCCGGGTCGCCCTTCGGGATGTTGATAAACATATTTCGGAAGTTACCCAGCCCTTTGGACTGGGCGATCTTCTCTTTGATTTCGTTTTCCATTTCCAGCGTGAGATTGGGATCGCTGGTATAGAGAATAAAGCCCATATGTGCTCCGTTGTTGTAGTAACGGCGCCGGAAGATGGTTGCCTCACTGTTGAGTAATACCGAATGGCTGCCGCCGATATAGTCAGGCAGGCCATATACCTGCTGGCGCGGGTCGTACATTTTAAAGAAGACGATGTCCTCCGGGTCATAAATAAGCGCTGGCCCTTCCTGCAGGACAGCAAACGAGCCGTCTTTCCGGCAGCGCAGATACAGCGACGGCAGCGGCAGCAGGTCGATCACTTCCCCGAATACGTTACGAATTTTCAGGATAGCGACGTCACCAAACAGCAGGTAATCAAAGACAGCCTGTTCGACCTGGTCAGGCGTCAGGCCGCCGCCGATGTAGCCACCGGCCACCATATTGCGCCGCGCATACAGTACCCCACCATGCTGGCCGTTAAGGTTCGGCAACTGGGCCAGCGCCAGGCGATCAATCGGGAGTCGCCAGTGGTCATATTCATTGTCATACCAGATATTGTGATAATCCGTGCCGGTCGTCAGGATGGGTTCGGGTTCGCCAAATGTGATCACGCTTCCGCGCCCTGGCGTGAAGGTTTCAACCTTGCTGCCGGTCATGGACCTGAATTTTTTATTATTACGCTGTTTCTTTGTCATGCTGCTTTCCCAAAGTACCAGCCCGATGGGCGGTCATATTCGTGATCGATAGGTTCGTTAATTACGGCGTGCGAGATAGCGAAGAAAACATCTGCATGGCCGGTCGCGTCTGAACGTTCGGCAACAAACGTCAGCGCGTTGCCGCTGTTGGTTGTCGTGCGCCGGATAGCCATAAAGCTGGCCGGAATTTCGACGCGCTCTTTGTTCGTTTCGTCTACGGCGTCTTTTGCCCATTCGATGCGCTTACGCTCGACAACGTCGATCATCTTCATTACCAGACGGTTTTTGCTTTCGACGCTGTAAAGAATGGGGGTGGCTTCGCGCGGTGCAAACTTGCTGACCAGGTCATAAACGCCCTTACCAATGCCGGTTGTATCAATCCCGATGTAAGTGATGTTAAAGCGGCGCATAAGTTGCTTTATCTGGTCGGCCTGCCAGCTGAAGTTAAAGCCCTGCCATTGCCAGACGGCCAGCACGCGGAAGCGCTCGCCGTCCTCTATGGGGGGCGCGATTAACACAAAGGTGGAGTTGTCGCCGGATCGTGACGGGTCAAAGCCTGCCCATACTTCGCGATTGCCGAAGGGCCGCGCAGCGGTCAGATCAAAGTCGCCCCATGTGGCCCGGTCCACTTCGCAGCCGACAAGCGCGGAGAACTTGAACACCGCGTCCTTACTGTCAACAAACTGGCACATGTAGAGCATGGCGAACGCGGTCGGGCTGTATTTGTTGCGCAGCCGTTCAATATCGACAAGCGCACCGAGGCCACCTTCGATAGCGTCTTCCATCGTGATGATGTAGCGCCAGATCTGGTCCGGGCAGAGAATACCCTGGCGCATTTCGCTTTCTGTCGGGAATGCCACACCTTTGCGTTTCGGGTCGTCCCCGCGCCAGGCTTCGCCAGTCCATACCGGGTAAGCCTGGTGCGTTTTCGCGCTGGGCGTCGAAAAGTAGGTCGTCCGGTATTTGTTATGCGTTGCCATTGCGCTGGCAACTTCGTGCAGGCGCGTGAATTTCGGGATCCAGAAAACCTCATCGCCATACAGGTGGCCGTTAAAGCCCTGCGCGGTGCTGGCGTTCGTGGACAAAAAGCGCAGTATTGCGCCGTTGCTGAGGCGGATATTTTTACCCGTCAGCGTCACGCCGAAATGGTTCTGGGCGATCTGGACGATGTATTCACGGAAGATTTCAGACTGGGAGCGGCTTGCAGAGAAAAAGACCTGGTTATCACCGGTAATGACAGCATCTTCGAATGCCTCCCAGGCGAAATAATAGGTCATGCCGACCTGTCGGCTTTTCAGAATGAAGCGCCAGTCTTCGCCTTTATGTTCGCGGCAGTGCAGCTGGTACT
>ERZ857521.4349-NODE-4349-length-10450-cov-2.367292_pt1 | contig 10450 bp, 9 predicted proteins | sample MGYA00519701_ERZ857521 | MGnify/ENA primary metagenome ERZ857521 (study PRJEB31778, sample SAMEA3449346) | human gut metagenome | biome: human gut; feature: human-associated habitat; material: faeces | place: United Kingdom | collected 2010/2012 ...
AACGGAGCAGCATTTTTATGCTATGTCACACCGGCAGAACACTTGGCACTTCCAAATGTGGAGGATGTAAAACAGGGAATCATTGCATCAAAGATCGCGGCACACGCTGCAGACATCGCAAAAGGCGTCCGTGGTGCGAGAGAGATCGATGATAAGATGGCAGACGCAAGACGCGTCTTAGACTGGGATGCGCAGTGGGAATGTGCGATTGATCCGGAAACCGCAAAAGCAATCTGGAACAGTAGAAAACCGGAGCATGAGGACACCTGTTCCATGTGTGGAAAATTCTGTGCAGTACGCAGCATGAATAAAGCATTAGCAGGTGAACATATTGATATTTTATAAGGAGGCTTTATGAAAAAACAGGGCTATCTGCTACTGGTACTTTTGATGTCTGCTTTTGTATTCTGTTCCTGTGGACAAAAAGACACCAAAGAGGTACAGGATCAAACAGAAGAAACAACAAAAGATACCAAAGAAGACAGCAAGACGAAAGAAACAAAAGATACAAAAAAAGAAAATAAGACGACCGACGAAGAGAACACAGAGCAGCCGGAACCGACAGGCGGTGCCCCGAAGGCAAGGGATGCAAAGGTCATGGAAGAACCTGCCGAAGAGACTAAGGAAGAATCTGCAGCACAGCCGGAGCAGGCAAAGCATTTAGTCGTGATCGATCCGGGACATCAGAGTAAAGGTGACAGTACCAAAGAGCCGATCGGTCCGGGAGCAAGCGAGATGAAAGCAAAAGTAGCCGGAGGAACTTCCGGTGTCACAAGCGGATTAGCAGAGTATGAACTGACACTTCAGGTATCCTTAAAGTTAAGGACGGAACTGCAAAACCGTGGTTATGAAGTACAGATGACCAGAGAAAGCAATGATGTCAATATTTCTAACTCGGAACGGGCAGCAGTTGCGAACAATGCAAACGCAGAGGCATTTGTCAGGATTCATGCAAACGGTTCTACCGACAGCAGTGTCAGCGGTGCGATGACAATCTGTCAGACCGCATCCAATCCATACAATGCAGCACTTTATGAAAAGAGCAAGGCACTTTCCACAGCCGTATTGGATGGACTGGTAAATGCGACAGGTGCAAGAAAGGAATATGTCTGGGAAACCGATACCATGAGCGGGATCAACTGGGCAAGCGTTCCGGTTACGATCGTAGAGATGGGGTATATGACAAACCCGACCGAGGACAGCAATATGGCATCCGATGCATACCAGAACCAGATCGTAACGGGGATTGCCAATGGGATCGATGCCTATTTTGCAGGACAGTAAGAAAAAATTTTTAATCTTAAACAGGTTGTAAAAAAGAAAACGCCGGGAGATTGCGAACAATTCCAAAGAGTATCAGAATGGTAAGACAGCCAAAAAGCAGGATGTTCTGTACTTTGGAAAAATGCACCTTCCCATAACGGACATAAGAATAAAGGGAATAGGTAAAGATATATAAGAGTGCAGGAGAGAGCAGAAATATCGCTACATTACAGCGGAAAGCGTCCTGTATCTCAAACTGTAGCAGATGAGTCAGGCAGCGGGTCATTCCGCATCCCGGACAATACAATTTTGTAATGGCATGAAAAAAACAGGGAACCGCGAATCCGGTTCCCTGATACCATTTATAATATAAAAATCCAAGACCTGTAAATAACAGGATGTAACAAATGGTTTTTTGAAGTCGTTGTTTCATTATGATAAATCCTATAATGTTTTGTACTCTTCTCCGGCAAACTTGTTTAACTCACTCTGAATTAAAGCATAAGCGATGATACCACCAAAAATGAATAACAGAAGATAAAGGATTCCTCCGTTACCGGCAGGCATACCGCGTTTTTCCTTTGCAATGTCGAGCTTTTCACCGCACTTGTAAGCCCAGTAGAAACCATAGATACCGCAAGTAATAATGGTAAATAATAAAGCCAGTCCTCCGGACGTACCAGCTACGTCAGCAGCAGCATTTGTGTCTTCTGTAATACATACAAACCAGTATAACCCGAAAATACCACAGGTTATGATGGAGAGAATAATGTACAGAACAATGCTTCGTTCTTTAATCATAACAGATCCTCCTATAATTATAAAAATGTAGAATTTTGCCAAATTATGGCTATAACGTCTTTTACGATAGCACAAATAGGGTTTTATGTCAATTTTAACCTATTCAGAAAGCCTGTTTGAAATTCCAATTTGCACGCATAAATTCCCTGATTTCCCACATAATAACCATACACCACAGGATATGGAAAACAGGAGGAATGCAATAGATATGCGAGCAACGGGAATTGTAAGAAGAATTGATGATCTCGGGCGTGTAGTTGTACCGAAGGAAATAAGAAGAACATTGAGAATCCGTGAAGGAGATCCTTTAGAGATATTTACCGACCGCGAGGGAGAGATCATTTTAAAAAAATACTCACCGATCGGAGAACTGGGACAGTTTGCCGGAGAGTATGCAGAGTCACTTTCACAGGCAACCGGACATCTGGTGTGCATTACAGACAGGGATCATGTGATCGCGGCAAGTGGTCAGGGAAAGCGGGAATTTGAAAATAAGCCGATCAGCAAACAGTTAGAAATGATGATCGAGGACAGAAAAAATGTTGTGGCATCCAAAGGAGAAAAAGAGTTTGTAAAAATTACATTAGATGATAATGGTGATTATGCAGAGCAGAGCATTGGAACAATTATCAGCGAAGGCGATGCAATTGGCTCTGTGGTCTTGTATAATCGGGATGAAAAGTGTAAAATGGGAGAAACAGAAAGCAAACTGGTTTCCGTCGCAGCAGGTTTTTTGGGAAGACAGATGGAACAATAGAATAGATACAGGATACCGGTATCAGGTATCACAGGGAACGAAAGAGTTAAGGCTGGCAGTGCAGGACAGGCGAGTGTAGCAGCACTCGCCCTTTCAAGTTAAAAAGGCAGGTAATTATGAAATTTATACATATCGCAGATGTACATCTGGGTGTGGTACCCGACGCGGGAAAATCATGGAGTGAAAAAAGAGCGGCAGATATCTGGACGACGTTTACCGAGGTATTTGCGGTTGCAAAAAAGATCAAGGTCGATATGGTGCTGATCGCAGGAGATCTGTTCCACAGACAACCGCTGATCCGGGAACTTCGGGAGATCAATTACATTTTTGAACAGGTTCCGGAAATACAGGTAGTGATCGTGGCGGGAAATCATGATTTTTTGTCGGTGGCGTCAAATTACAGGACATTTTCCTTTGCAAAAAATGTAGTGTTTTTAAAAAAGAACGAGATAGAAAGTGTCTATTTCCCGGAGCTGAATACGGAAGTATATGGAATGAGTTACTGGCACAGGGAAGAGACGTCAGATGTCTATGACCATATAACGCCAAAGCGTCAGGATGCCATCAACATCCTGTTAGCACATGGCGGAGATGCAAAGCATATACCGTTTTCTCCGGCAAAGATCATAGAGAACGGATTTGACTATATTGCGGCAGGACATATCCACAAAGGCGGAGTATTAGAGGGTATGTCGGTCAATCCGACACCGCTGGATTCTAACAGAAAGATCACAACGATGCGGGCAGTCATGGCAGGGGCGTTAGAGCCGATCGACAGTAATGACACCGGAGAACACGGCTTCTGGGTAGGAGAGATCACTAAGGCATTTGGACAGGTGCAGTTCTGTCCGTTGCGAAAATGCCAGTATGTGCATGAGACGATACAGCTTTCCTCGCAGATGACTAATATGGCAGTACAGACGATTGTAAAAAATCTGCTTGCAAACCGGAAACCATATGAATTGTATAAGATTTTTCTGACGGGGACACTGAATGCAGACACTGAGCTGGATTTAGACTGGATCAGGAATCAGGAAGCAGTGGTCGATGTGATCTGTTCGCTGCGGCAGGACTATGATTATGACAGGCTGCGGGAAGAAAACGAGCAACAGTTGTTAGGACGGTTCATAGCGGCAATGCAGAGTCAGGGAGAATCAGAGGTTTATAAAAAAGCACTTGAGATTGGCGTGGAAGCCCTTTTGTCAGCAAAACTTGACAGATAGCAGATAAGAGAGAATGATATGCGGATAAAAAAGATCAGAATCAGAAATTTTGGACAATTTCATAATCGGGAGTTTACATTCGCACCGGGTTTAAATGTGATATATGGCGAGAATGAATCAGGAAAGACAACGCTGCATACTTTTTTAGTGTCCATGTTATTTGGATTGGAAAAATCCAGAGGCAGAGGAGCGAAGCAGGATGTGTATACGAAATACGAACCGTGGAACAGTGCGAGCTTTTACAGCGGAGAGATGGAGTTTGAAGTGGGCGGTAAGGATTTTGGTTTAGAGAGAAATTTTTACCACAGAGAAAAGCAGACCACATTGATCAGCCGTCAGGATGGAGAACTCTTGTCGGAAGAATATGGCGACCTGCAGATGCTCTTAGGTGGGCTGAATAAAGAAATGTACGAGAATACATACTGTATTCCGCAGGCGGGAGCGGCTCCGGGAAAAGAGCTTGCAGAGTTCGTGCAGAACTGCATGGCAAATGCGGCAGGGACAGGCGATGGAACACTTCAACTCAATCTGGCATTGGCACAGATCCATAAAAAGCGGAAACAGCTCAGGTAAAACAGGAGACGGAACTGCGGCAGCACCGGATGGAAAAACTGCAGATCGAGCGTGAAATCTTAGAAGAGGACATTGCACAGCTTCAGGGCAAAGATGTAGAAGAAGCAGAGACAGCGGGAGATGGAAGCGAAAAACATCAAAAACGCAATGGGATGCCGGCACATCTGTTAGTGCTGATCTTAGGATGCTTCTTTATGGCGGCATGTTTTTTAGGAGCAGCAGTTTTCCATATCCCATGGAACAGCATTTTGATGGAAAGCATCGTGATCGGCGGTGTGACACTGGTATTGTCTCTGGTTTTATATGGAATGGAAAAAAGACACATTCCGGAGCAGACCGCAGAAAAACCAAAGAAGGGCAGATTGTCGGAAGAGCGGAGAGAAAAACAGACCAGGCTTTTTAATATTTTAGAGAGCCAGACGGAATTAGAGATGCCGACAGAGCGTGAAAATGAAAGAAAGCAGTATCTGAGTGCATGCGATATTGCAGAAAAGACGATCCGGGCATTGACCGGAGAGATATATGAGGATTTTGGAGACAGGATCAACAGCAGGACTTCTGAAATCCTTTCCCATATCACGCAGGGAAAATACGACAGAGTCGGCATCAACGAAAAGATGGAGGTATCTGTCTATGCAGGCACTCATGTATGCAGTCCGAAGCAGCTCAGCACAGGAACTTTAGAGCAGATTTATTTTGCACTGCGGATCAGTTTAGGAGAGATCCTTACCGATGAAGAACCGATGCCGTTTTTGTTAGATGAGACATTTGCACGTTATGATGAAACACGCATCCGCAATACACTGCAATGGATCGGAACGCAGGGCAGGCAGATGATCCTGTTTACCTGTCATAAGCGTGAAATGGAATATTTAGACGAGATGGGAATTGCATATCATAAGATTGAATTGGAAGGACAGTAACATGGCAAAGCAGAAAAAAAAGAAAAAACGCCGGGGTTTCCGGCTATTTGTGAAAATTCAACTGGTGCTGATCGTACTGGTGTTAGCAGGACTGGCATTTTATTTTTTTGGCGGCTATGCAAAAAAAATCAGTGATTTAAAATCAGATGCTTATGATAAGGTACATTCTGCTACGGATGAGACATTCCGTTCTTCGCAGACGAGCCTGGTCTATGATACCAATGGAAATCTGATCTCCGTGCTCAAAGGTGAGAAGGATATGTATTACCTCGAATATGAGGAGATACCGTCGGATGTCTGCTCGGCGATCATCAGTATCGAGGATAAGAAATTTTATCAGCATCATGGAGTGGACTTTAAAGGAATCCTTCGTGCCGTCAAAGCAATGATCGAAAACGGCAGGGTGACGCAGGGAGCCTCCACGATCACACAGCAGCTTGCAAGAAATGTTTTTTTAACACAGGAAAAGACCTGGGAACGAAAAATAGAAGAAATCTTTATTGCGACAGAGATGGAGCGGCTGTATACCAAAAATCAGATATTGGAATATTATCTGAACAATATTTATTTTGGCAATGGCTACTATGGGATTCAGGCGGCAAGTAAGGGATATTTTAACACGGAGGTCAAAAATCTGGATCTGTCACAGATAGCATTTCTTTGTGCCATTCCGAACCGCCCGACACTTTATGATCCGGTGACGCATATAGATAATACGATCAAGCGTAGAAACCGGATCTTAAACCAGATGAAGGAAGATGGAAAGATCTCGGCAGAGGTCTGCAAACAGGCAAAAGAAGAAACCATTACCTTGAACCGTCCGACCAGTGTGAAAAATAACTATGTGGAGACCTATACCTATTATTGTGCAACCCGTGCGCTTATGGCACAGGAGGGGTTTGAATTTAAGAATACCTTCCAGAGTGCTACAGAAAAGGAACGATATGAGGAAGAGTACGATGATATGTATGAAACCTGTAACAAAAAATTATATACGGCAGGTTACCGCATTTATACATCGATTGACCTGAATATGCAGCAGGAGCTTCAAAGCAGTATTGATACGGCATTAGAAAAGTATACAGAGGTCAACGATGAAGGAATCGCTACATTACAGAGTGCAGGCGTTTGCATGGATAACCAGACCGGATATGTGAAGGCAATTGTTGGAGGACGCAGTCAGGAATACAATGGCTATACGATCAACCGTGCGTATAAGAGTTTTCGCCAGCCGGGCAGTGCGATCAAACCGCTTCTTGTATACACGCCAGTGTTAGAAAGAAGTTATACACCGGATTCCATCGTGGTGGATGAACCAATTGAAGATGGACCTTCTAATTCGGATGGAAGTTTTTCCGGTTCCATGACTTTGCGGAGCGCCGTGGAGCGCTCTAAGAATACGATTGCATGGAAACTGTTAGAAGAGCTGACTCCGGAAACAGGTTTAGAGTACTTAGAAAAAATGAATTTTTCTAAATTAGATGAGAATGATAAGCGTCCGGCATCAGCACTTGGCGGATTTACCAACGGTGTCTCTCCATTAGAAATGGCAGCAGGATACGCAACGATTGAAAATGACGGATATTACAGAGAACCGACCTGCATCCTGAAGATCACCGATTCCTCAGGAGAAAAAATATTGAGTACGAAGCAGGAGGAAACGGCTGTTTATAAGGAAAATGCGTCCCGCATGATGACGGATATTTTAAAGGGAGTTCTGACCAATGGTACCGGAAGGGGACTTGCTTTAGACGGAATGCCATGTGCAGGAAAGACCGGAACCACGAATGAAAATAAAGACGGCTGGTTTGTCGGTTACACCCGCTATTATACGACCAGTGTCTGGGTTGGCTATGATATGCCAAAGAAACTCAGTGGATTGTCGGGGGCATCCTATCCGGGACGTATCTGGAAAACATTTATGCAAAAGATCCATGAGGGCTTAGAGCCGCAGGAATTTTTGTCCTATGAATCAGGGCAGCCTAAGACAGAAGAAGCTGTACCACAGGAAAATCCAAGTGCAGAGACCCCGGAAAACACAACCGATCAGAACCAGGAGACAAAACCGATCGATATTCAGGGAAATGTGACCGAAAAACCGGAAAATAAGAAGGATAACAAGTCCTCAGAAGACCAGGAAAATCCTTCAGATTCCGACAATAACCAGAACGATCAGAATCCAACGACAAACCCGGATGACAATCAGCAGCCGGAAAACCCGACAGAGAATCCAAGTGATAACACGAACCAGAATCCAGCGGAGAATCCGGGTGATAATACAAACCAGACACCAACGGAAAACCCGGATGAGGATACAAATCAGAATCGGACAGAAGCGGATACACAGGGAAATCCGGCAGATACAACCGGGAATCCTACGGAGGGTGTGCAGTAAAACGTTGGCCATGATGTCAGAAAAAATGAAGATATAATGCTTCTGGATAGTGCATGAGAAGACAGTATTTTGGGAGATACAAAAAAGGAGACAGGATGAAACGATATGGATTTGGGATCGACGTAGGCGGAACAGCCATTAAAATGGGGCTGTTTACCACAGACGGAGAACTGATAGAAAAATGGGAGATCAAGACTAACAAGGAAGATCAGGGGAGCAGAATATTTGATGACATTGCAGAGCAGATAGACGAGAAGCTTTCGGAGCGAAATATTTCTAAATCAGAAGTCGCAGGGATCGGCATCGGTGTGCCGGGGCCGGTTAAGGCAGACGGAACGGTTGTCAAATGCGTAAATGTCGGCTGGGGGATCCTGAATGTGGAACAGGAGTTAGCGATGCGCACCGGACTGACCGTAAAGGCAGGAAATGACGCGAACATTGCTGCCTTAGGTGAAATGTGGAAAGGCGGTGGAAGAGGCTGTCAGAATCTGCTTTTGGTTACCCTCGGAACCGGAGTCGGTGGCGGAATTATCATCGAAGGAAATATGCTCTATGGCTCCAATGGTGCAGGTGGTGAAATCGGTCATGTTGTAGTGGATAAACATGAGACAGAAGTCTGCGGCTGTGGGAAAAAAGGCTGTTTAGAACAGTATGCTTCTGCGAACGGAATCGTGCGTATGACAAAGAAAGCGTTAGCAACGGAAACAAGGGATACCATCCTGAATACGATAGAAAATCTTACGGCAAAAGATATTTTTGATGCCGCAAAAGCAAACGATACCGTTGCAGTCGAGCAGGTTGAAAAGATGGGAAACATTCTTGGAACAGCACTGGCAAGTATCGCCTGTGTGATCAATCCGGAGCGTATCGTCATCGGCGGTGGTGTGTCAAAGGCAGGAAAAATACTGATTGATGTCATTGAAAAACATTTTATGGAGCAGACGTTCCACGCCTGCAGGAATGCAGAGTTTGCCCTTGCGGAGCTTGGAAATGATGCCGGTATTTATGGAGGAGCCTGTCTGATTCTGCAAAATCATTAATACCTCATATGAGCACTGAATATAAGAAATTATCTGGTGCTTGTAGAATACGAAAAGATATTATATAATACCACTGGGAATATAGTAGAATGATTGGAGGAAGTCCATATGATGGTATCGACAAAGGGAAGATACGCATTGCGGCTGATGGTGGATCTTGCCCTGCACGATAATGGAAAATTTATAGCACTAAAGGATGTATCTGCACGTCAGAAGATATCCATAAAATATTTAGAGCAGATTGTGACACCGCTAAACCGTGCCGGTTTATTAAAAAGCGGCAGGGGTGCTCAAGGCGGCTACCGGCTTGCAAAAAATACAACCGACTACACGGTTGGGGAAATCCTTCGGGCAATCGAGGGCAGCTTTGCACCGATTTCCTGTCTGGAAGATGAGGAGAACCAGTGTGAAAATTATGACACCTGTGCAACTATTGAATTTTGGGAAGGATTGTACAAAGTGGTCAATGAATATTTAGATGGAACCACATTATATGATCTGGTTGAGATTCAAAAAGAAAAAATGGGTGGAAATTATTATATTTAAGACTGGACAAATCAAAAAAAGTATGCTAATATAATTAGGCACGATTTTTGTCGTGTCAATTACGATGCGTGGCTCAGTTTGGTAGAGCGCTGCGTTCGGGACGCAGAGGTCGCAGGTTCAAATCCTGTCGCATCGATTAAAGGAATAATGGTATGAAAAAGCACTTCGAGAGAAGTGCTTTTTTCTCTATAAGAAAAATAGAATAATAACTGTAACAAATCACAGTTTTAGTCAGGGAGAAACATTGTGCATTACCTTAGGCGGGAAGAAGTTCCCGCCATTTCTAATATATAAGGGGGAGAGGATTTTGAATCTACAGGAAACACTAAAACACTATTTTGGATATGACAGCCTGCGTCCGGGACAGCAGGAATTGATCGATGAAATTTTAAAAGGAAAAGATGTGCTTGGGATCATGCCGACCGGAGCGGGAAAATCACTCTGCTATCAGCTTCCGGCATTGATGATGGGAGAAAAGCATCTGCGGGAGAAAACATTGCAGCTACAAGAAGATGAGGTCAATGTGTCTTGCGTACCTCCGCCTGGAATCACAATTGTAATTTCTCCATTGATTTCCCTGATGTCAGATCAGGTCAAAGCACTCAATCAGGCAGGCGTACATGCGGCATATATTAACAGCACATTGACGGAAAATCAGATCCGAATGGCTTTGGCATATGCTGCACAGGGGAAGTATACATTGATCTATGTAGCACCGGAGCGGCTGAATACGATGCAGTTTTTAGATTTTGCATGTCATGCAGAGATTGCCATGGTAACAGTGGATGAGGCACATTGTATATCGCAATGGGGACAGGACTTCCGTCCAAGTTATTTAGAAATAGCAAAGTTCCTTGAAAAATTGCCACAGCGTCCGATAGTTAGTGCATTTACTGCCACGGCGACAGAACGCGTGAAACAGGATATTA
>ERZ857521.4358-NODE-4358-length-10433-cov-4.397861_pt1 | contig 10433 bp, 10 predicted proteins | sample MGYA00519701_ERZ857521 | MGnify/ENA primary metagenome ERZ857521 (study PRJEB31778, sample SAMEA3449346) | human gut metagenome | biome: human gut; feature: human-associated habitat; material: faeces | place: United Kingdom | collected 2010/2012 ...
ACATCTGCTTCGTGATGGCCGACGGCTACGAGGAGCTGGCTCCCGAGTTCATGGAATTCACCAAGGGACGCGGTATCGTGGGCATCAAGGGCCACCGCCTGGTGGGCGGCTTCCGCGCATCGTGCTACAACGCACTTCCGAAGGAGAGCGTCGAGGTGCTCGTAGAGTGCATGCAGGAGTTCGCCGCCAAACACGCGAAATAACGGACGGCCATGGCGCATTTCTTTACGTTCACTCCGAAGAAAAAGGCGGCCACGGACATCGATTTTATTCATCTGATAGAAAGTACAGGTATGAAAATATTAGTTGCGACCGAAAAGCCTTTTGCCAAGGAGGCTGTCGACGGCATCCGCAGGATCGTCGAGGACGCGGGCTATGAACTGGCCCTGCTTGAAAAATATACCGACAAGGCCCAATTGCTGGCCGCCGTGGCCGATGTCGATGCGCTCATTGTCCGCAGTGACAAGGTGACGGCCGAAGTCATCGGGGCGGCGAAGAACCTCAAAATCGTGGTTCGTGCCGGTGCGGGTTACGACAACGTGGATCTCGCGGCCGCCACGGCGCGCGGTATCGTGGTGATGAATACCCCGGGGCAGAACTCCAACGCCGTGGCCGAGCTGGCGCTCGCCATGATGGTCTTCATGTCGCGCAACCGCTTTACGTCCGGTACGGGTTCGGAGATACAGGGCAAGACCCTCGGCATCCACGCCTACGGCAATGTGGGCCGGCTCGTGGGGCGCAAGGGCAAGGCGCTGGGCATGAACGTCATCGCCTACGACCCCTTCATCACGGATGCGGCGGTGTTCGAAGCCGACGGTGTGAAGAAGGTGGATTCCCTCGAAGATTTGTACAGGCAGGCCGATTTCCTGTCGCTGCACATCCCGGCTACGGAGCAAACCCGCGGCTCGATCGGTTACGAACTGCTGATGTCGATGCCCAAGGGTGCCACGCTGGTCAACACCGCCCGCAAGGAGGTGATCGACGAACAGGGTGTCGTGCGTGCGCTGACCGAACGCGAAGACCTGAAATACATTACCGACATCGCTGCCGGGAACCAGGCCGAGCTGGACGAGAAATTCGGCAAGCGGGTGTTTGCCACCGCCAAGAAGATGGGGGCCGAGACCGCCGAGGCCAATATCAACGCGGGTCTGGCCGCAGCCACCCAAATCGTCGATTTTTTCAGGAACGGCAATACGCGGTTCCAGGTGAACAAATAGCGGATAACGGCGCGTGAAAGGCGGGAGCGAAGGCTGCGCCCGCCTTTTTCGCTTTAATACATTAATTCATATGGTGAAAATCAAACCTTTTTGCGGGATACGTCCCCCGAAACAGTATGCGTCCGAAGTGGCGTCGCGCCCCTATGACGTGTTGAATTCCGCCGAGGCCAAGGCCGAGGCCACCGAACGCTCGTTGCTGCACATCATCAAGCCCGAAATAGATTTCGAGCCTATTGCCGACGAACATTCGCAGGAGGTTTACGACAAGGCGGTCGAGAATTTCCGTGCATGGCGTGAGAAGGGCTGGCTCGAACAGGATCCCGGGGAGTATTATTACATCTATGCGCAGACGATGGACGGCCGCACGCAATACGGACTGACCATGTGCTGCCATTACGAGGATTACCTCTCGGGGGCGATCAAGAAACACGAACTGACGCGTCCCGACAAGGAGGAAGACCGCATGATCCACGTCCGCAACCAGCAGGCCAATATCGAACCGGTGTTCTTCGCCTATCCCGACAACGCCGAGATCGACGCCATCGTGGCCGACGTGGTGAAAAACAACGACCCGGAATACGATTTCACGGCTGCCGACGGCTTCGGCCATAAGTTGTGGGTTATCCGCGACAAGAAGACCAACGACCGTATCACGGAGATTTTCGCGGGCATCCCGGCGCTCTATGTCGCCGACGGGCATCACCGCACAGCCGCCGCGGCGCGCGTGGGACAGGAGTGCCAGGCAAAGAACCCCGGCCATACGGGCAACGAGGAGTATTGCTATTTCCTCGCCGTGACTTTCCCCGCGGGGCAGCTTCGGATCATCGACTACAACCGTGTCGTGAAAGACCTGAACGGTCTGACGCCGGAGCAGTTGCTCGAAAAGCTCGCCGAAAGTTTCACGGTCGAGGACAAGGGCACGGAGGAGTACCGTCCGACGGGGCTGCATAATTTCTCGATGTATCTCGGCGGACACTGGTACAGCCTGACGGCCAAGCCCGGGACATACGACGACAACGACCCGATCGGTGTGTTGGACGTGACGGTGCTGTCGAACCTCGTGCTGGATAAAATACTGGACATCAAAGACCTGCGCACGTCGAAGCGGATCGACTTCGTGGGCGGCATCCGCGGCCTGGGCGAGCTCAAACGCCGTGTCGACAGCGGCGAGATGAAGGCGGCGTTCGCCCTCTACCCCGTTTCGATGCAACAGCTCATCAACATCGCCGACACGGGCAACATCATGCCCCCGAAGACGACGTGGTTCGAGCCGAAACTCCGCTCGGGCGTGGTGATCCACTCGTTCGAAGAGTAATCGCCCCGCGACGCTCGGGGGGGGCCGATAAGTCATTCAACCCTCGGGAACCGCCTGTCCGGCGTGTTTTCGAACAAGCTGAAAAGGCTGCCTGAACCATTCGGGCAGCCTTTTCGTTTTGCGGATCGGCGGAAAATCGTTATCTTGCATGGTGATCCCCTTAAAAACCCTTTGCGATGAAATGGTTTGTCAAATGCCTGCGCCATTATGCCGATTTTCGGGGCCGGGCGTCGATGCCCGAGTTCTGGTATTTCGTGCTGGGACTCTTTCTCGTGCTGTTCCTTTTGCTGGCCGTTATCCTGGGTGTTAGCTCATTCTGTACGGTCGGCGCCACAAGCAGGCGTTACGTCGTTTGCCTTGTCGGACTGCCGTTTGTGATGCCCTACCTGGCCGTTATGGTGCGCCGCCTGCACGACAGCGGGCGCAGCGGATGGTGGGCGGGCGGATATCTGGCCGTCAGCATCGCCGGCCGGGTCGTCAGCCACTTCTCCCTCAAACCCGGCGGGGCGGCATGGCTGACGGATGCCGATCTGGGCCTTGCCATTTTGCAGGGGGTGTATCTTATTTTCTTGTTTTACTGGTGGTGCCGGCCCGGTGTGCCGGGCGAAAATAAATACGGCCCCGATCCGAAGGCGGAATAAAATGGCGGAAATATTTTGTACGCAGTGCGTTCGGGCAGGTTATTCCGGGCGTACTGCTTTCATTTATCCGTTTTTCATGATAAGATTTGTTGCATTCGTTTAGAATTTCCGGTATTTTTTCATATATTTGTAAGGAACTTAACAATACTACGGCTTATGGCTAAAATAAAAGGAACAATCGTTGTCGACAAGGAACGGTGCAAAGGGTGCGGGGTCTGTGTGGCTTCGTGTCCGTGCGACGTGCTGGAATTGTCGGCAGAGGTGAACAGCAAGGGCTATCCCATATCCCGGATGGTAAATCCCGATGCCTGCACGGGGTGTGCTTCGTGTGCGGTGATTTGCCCCGATAGCGTCATCACGGTTTATCGTCAAAAATTCGAGTAGCTATGGCAGAGAAAGAGGTAAAACTGATGAAAGGCAACGAAGTGATAGCCCATGCGGCTATCCGCTATGGTTGCGACGGATATTTCGGGTACCCGATCACTCCCCAGTCGGAGGTGATGGAGACACTCATGGAACTCAAACCTTGGGAAACCACGGGCATGGTCGTGTTGCAGGCCGAATCGGAGATCTCTTCGATCAACATGGTCTACGGCGGCGCATCGACCGGCAAACGGGTGATGACCTCGTCGTCGAGCCCCGGCATCAGCCTGATGTCCGAGGGGCTGAGCTACCTGGCCGGGGCGGAACTGCCCTGTTTGATAATCAACTGCCAGCGCGGCGGCCCGGGGCTGGGTACGATCCAGCCTTCGCAGGGCGACTATTTTCAGGCCTGCAAGGGCGGCGGCCACGGCGATTTCCACATGATCGTACTGGCACCCAACTCGGTGCAGGAGATGCACGACCATGTGGCCGAGGCGTTCGACCTCGCGTTCAAATACCGCAACCCGGCGATGATCCTCGCCGACGGGGCGATCGGGCAGATGATGGAGAAAGTGGTGCTCGCGCCGCAGCGCCCCCGCAAGACCGACGAAGAGATCGCTGCCGAGTGCCGCTCGTGGGCTACCTACGGCAAGCCTGCCGACCGCAAGCGCAATATCGTCACGTCGCTCGAACTGCAGTCCGAGAAGATGGAGATCATCAACAAGCGCCTGCAGGAGAAATACAAGGCGCTCGAAGAGAACGAGGTGCGTTATGAGGAGATCGGCTGCGACGATGCGGATTACGTGATCGTGGCGTTCGGTTCGTCGGCCCGTATCTGCTCGGCCACGGTCGAGATGGCGCGCGCCGAAGGGCTGAAGGTCGGCCTGCTGCGGCCGATCACGCTCTATCCTTTCCCCAAGAAGCCGCTTGCCGAACTGGCCGCGCGCGGTGTCAAAGGCTTCCTTTCCGCCGAGCTCAATGCCGGCCAGATGGTCGAGGACGTGCGGCTGGCCGTGAACGGCGTAGCTCCCGTCGAGCATTTCGGCCGTCAGGGCGGTATGATGTTCGCGCCCGACGAAGTGCTCGCGGCGCTCAAGGAAAAACTGATTAAAAAGTAAAGGCTATGGCAGAGGTTGAAATCAAAAACGAAAACCTGGTTTACGCGAAACCGAAGCTTATTACCGACAACGTCATGCACTACTGCCCCGGCTGCAGTCATGGTACGGTACATAAACTGATCGCCGAGGTCATCGAGGAGATGGGCTTCGCGGAAAAGACCGTAGGCGTTTCGCCCGTGGGCTGCTCCGTATTCGCATACAATTATATCGACATCGACTGGATCGAGGCCGCCCACGGACGCGCCCTGGCCGTAGCTACGGCCGTGAAGAGGCTCTATCCCGGCAACCTGGTCTTCACCTACCAGGGCGACGGCGACCTGTCGGCCATCGGCACGGCGGAGTCGATCCATGCGGCCGCACGCGGCGAGAACGTCGTGGCGATCTATATCAATAATGCGATCTACGGCATGACCGGCGGTCAGATGGCTCCCACCACCCTCCTGGGCATGAAGACGGCGACGACGCCCTACGGCCGCGACCCGCGGCTGAACGGTTATCCCTACAAGATCGCCGAGATGATGGCCCATCTGGACGGTGCGACCTACATCACGCGTCAGAGCGTGCACACGCCTGCCAACGTGCGCAAGTGCAAGAAGGCGATCCGCAAGGCGTTCGAAAATTCGATGGCCGGCAACGGTTTCTCGCTCGTGGAGGTCGTTTCGACCTGCAATAGCGGCTGGAAACTCTCGCCCGTGGCCTCGAACAAGTGGCTTGCCGAGAACATGCTGCCCTTCTATCCGCTGGGCGATATCAAGGACGTAAAAAAGGAGGAGACACGATGAAAGAGACTCTGATTATAGCTGGATTCGGAGGACAGGGCGTCCTCTCGATGGGAAAGATTCTGGCCTACTCGGGCGTGATGCAGGACTTCGAGGTGACGTGGATGCCCTCCTACGGCCCCGAGATGCGCGGCGGTACGGCCAACGTGACGGTGATCCTTTCGGACAAGAAGATCTCGTCGCCGATCGCGCATGAATTCGACACGGCGATCATCCTCAACCAGCAGTCGATGGAGAAGTTCGAGCCGATGGTCAAGCCGGGCGGCGTGCTGATCTACGATACGAACGGCATTTCGCGCCATCCGGTGCGTACGGACATTTCGGTCTATGCCATCGACGCCACGGCCGAGTGTGCGAAGATGGGCCAGGCCAAGCTCTTCAACACGATGATTCTGGGCGGATACCTGAAGGTGAAGCCCGTTGTGGAGATGGAGAACGTGATGGTCGGACTGAAGAAGTCGCTTCCCGAGCGTGCGTGGAAGATGCTTCCCCAGAACGAGGAGGCCATCCGCCACGGCGGCGAGATCATCCGCAAGATCCGCTGATCGGCCGACGACCGAACGATTTGCAGCGACGGCTTCCGGTTTCCCGGAGGCCGTCGCCGTTTTTCGTGCGGAGTGCGCTCCCGGTCCGTATCCCGCTCGGGATGCAGGCGGCTTCCGGCGTTCCGGGAAATGTCGCCGTTTTTCGTGTGGAGTGCGCGGATTGCGTGCTGGTTCTCCTTTCCGTGTTCAGAACGAACCGGCGAAGTGGTCCGACCGCAGGAGGATGTCCGAGACGCGCCAGGCCTCCAGACGCCGCCGGCGTACCGAATCGTCGGTATTTCCGCCTGCCCACTCTCCGTCGAAATCGGCGGCGCAGTCGCTCTGGTGGCGGAAAACACTCTCTCCCAGACCGTGGAACGGGTAGTCCGCCGCGCCCATCAGATCGAGCAGGCTCGGATAGATGTCGCTTTGGGCGATGACCTTCCCGGTCTCCGTCTTCAGCGGGGCGTTGAGGACGAACAGCGGGATGTAGCGGTCCTCGAGCGTGCGCTCTGTACGTCCTTCGTAGCGGTTGCGGGTGATGGTCGAGTCGTGGTCGCCGACGATCACGACGATGCTCTCGTCGTAGAGCCCGGCCTCCCGGAGTGCCTCGATGAACCTTCCGATGCTCCGGTCTACAAACTGCGTGATGATCAGGTAGTTCATTACATTCCGATCCGGAATGCCGGCCTGCCGCAGTGCACTTTCGAATGTTGTCTCCACGGGATCGTGGCCCGAAAAGGTCACGATCTGTGCGTAGAACGGTTTGCGGAGCTTCTGAAGAATCGGCAGCATGCGTTCGAAGAGGATGCTGTCCGATTCGGGGCATAGGCGGCCCTGGTCCATGCGTTCGTACAGATGGTCGAATCCATAGCTGCGCGAGGTGGCATCCTGATTCCATACCGTCCTGTTGTCGCAGGTCAGCGAGATCGATGTATATCCCTGCTCCTTCAGTGCCTTTGGCAGCGAGGGGTAGGTGTTCAGTCCGTATATTCCTGCGGCAGCTCCCGATGCAAGCGGCAGCAGTCCGGTGTTGAGTAGCAGTTGTGCGTCGGACGACCGGCCGTCCTTGACCTGGGGCAGGACCTTCGGGAAGTAGAGCACCGTCGTGTCGCGGGCCAGCGAGTTGAGGTACGGAGTCACCTCCGTGCTGCCGACCTTCAGCCCTACGGGCCAGGCGCACAGTGACTCCGTCAGGATGAGGATCAGGTTCCTGCGGTGCGGCTCGACCAGTTGGGTGCGGGGATGCAGCTGTTCGGTGGCTTGCACGTAGTGTGTCGCGAACTCGATCTCCCCGGGTGTACATCTTTTCATCTGCTGGAACTGTGCTATCCAGAAGTGGAGCATGCCGTATTTTCGGACGGCAAGTATCGGCTCCATCTGAAACCGCCTGCAGGGATATCCCATGTCCATGTTGTTGTAGCACAGGTATGGGGGCGTTGTGATGAGAACGATGACCAGCAGACAGAACCCGGTGGTGAGGATCCGGAAACGGGAACATTTCCCCCCCCCTTGCGGGGCACTCCATCGGTGACCGATCGCAGTATACCATCCCATGAAGAACAGCGGCGGCAACAGCAGCAACAGGTCGGTCGTGCGAAGCGAAAGCCACAGGCTGCGGCCGATCGTCGGCAGGTTGTAGACCATCAGGTAGGAGCTCAAGGGCATGAGAGTTCCGTAGTTACGGTAGTACCAGACATTGGAGAGCAGATAGATCGTCACTGCGGCGACCCATGGAAAGAGCCATCGCTTCTTCCGCAGGCCCCATGCGGGGAGGGCCAGCAGTAGGGCATCCACCAGCCGGTGGATTTGCGAATTCAGATCATTGCACCCATGGAATTCCCACACGGCATTCATAGCCGTGAGCGAGAGGAAGAATGCGGCGGTAAGGGCGAGATAGACTGCGACTCGGTACCTCTTTTTCGTCGTTTGGGTTATCGATGCGGAGGTCCCTGCCGATGACAGGTCGGATTTCATGGGTTTTGATGGGGTTTTGTCCGATTGACGGGGCAAAGATACGAAAAATCCGGAAACTCCGGGCGTTACGGCCGTTTTCGTGAAGCCGGTAAAATGCAGTCGGCCTCCGGAATGCCGGAGGCCGACTGCGGGTCTTGCCCGCTCCCCTATTCGAAACGGTATTGCAGCACGTCGCGCCAGCCCAGCAGGAGCTCGCGCACCGCGAGGCGTTTTTTTCCGGCGATCTGCAACTCGCCGAGGACGATCCATCCGTCGCTGCACGCGACGCGGATGAAGGTGCGCCCGTCGCTCTCGACCGTGCCGCAGGGCGCGCCGTGCGCAGCCTCCTCGAACGTCGCCGCAAAGATCTTGGCCGTCTGCATCTCGTCCGACCCGTCGCGGAACATCCCCGTCCAGGCCGCCGGATAGGGCGACAGACCGCGGATGAAGTCGATGATCCGGCGGCCTTCGCGGTGCCAGTCGATCCGGCAGTCCTCCTTGAAGATCTTGGGGGCCGGATGCAGCGTCGCCTCGTCGGCGTTTTCCTGTACTGTGGGGGTGATGTCTCCCGCCGCAATGCGGTCTACCGTCTCCAGTACGAGCCCGGTGCCTACCGTCATCAGCTTTTCGTAGAGCGTTCCCACGTTGTCCTCGTCGAGAATCGGCACCTTGATCTGCCCCAGAATGGCCCCTTTGTCGATCTCGTGGTTCAGCAGGAAGGTTGTCACTCCGGTCTGCCGCTCGCCGTTGATGATGGCCCAGTTGATCGGGGCCGCGCCGCGGTACTGCGGCAGCAGCGAGGCGTGGAGGTTGAACGTCCCCAGCCGCGGCATGGCCCAGATGACCTCGGGCAGCATGCGGAAGGCGATGACGATCCCCAGATCGGGGCGCAGCTCGCGCATCGCATCGACGAACTCTCCGGCCTTCAACTTCTCGGGCTGGAGGATCGGCAGTCCCAGTTCGCGGGCGGCTGCCTTCACGTCGCTTTCGTGCATCTTCTGCCCGCGGCCGGCGGGTTTGTCGGGTGTGGTCACCACCGCCACGACGCGGTATCCTCCGGCAACGAGCGCGCGGAGCGACGGCACGGCGAACTCGGGCGTGCCCATGAATACGATACGGAGCTGTTTCGGATCCATCCCTCTATTTTTTCTCCAGGCCCAGCGTGTGGTGCATGCGCTCCTGCTTGGTCTCCAGATAGTGTTCGTTGTACTTGTTCGGGGCGATGACGATCGGCACGATCTCGTCGATCTTCAGCCCGTATCCCTCCAGCCCGGCACGCTTGAGCGGGTTGTTGGTCATCAGCCGCATGTGGCGGATGCCCAGTTCGCGGATGATGCTCGCTCCCACGCCGTAGTCGCGTTCGTCGGCCTTGAATCCCAGACGCAGGTTGGCATCGACGGTGTCTAACCCTTCGTCCTGCAGCTTGTAGGCATGGATCTTGTTGCAGAGACCGATGCCGCGCCCCTCCTGGTTGAGGTAGACGATAGCTCCCTTGCCCTCCTTCTGAATCATCTGCATTGCGCGGTGCAGCTGCTCGCCGCAGTCGCAGCGGTATGATCCGAAGATGTCGCCCGTGGCGCACGACGAGTGCACGCGGATCAGCACCGGCTCGTCCTCGGTCCACTCGCCCTTGGTCAGCGCCACGTGCTCCACGCCGTTCGACTTCTGGCGGAACGGCGTGATGCGGAAATCGCCCCATTCGGTGGGCAGCGGCACCGTCACGCCCTTCTCGACGATCGACTCCTCGCGGAGACGGTAGGCGATCAGCGAGGCGATCGAGACGATCTTGAGTCCGAACTTGCGGGCTACCTCCATGAGCTGCGGCAGGCGGGCCATCGTGCCGTCCTCGTTCATGATCTCGATCAGTGCGCCTGCGGGCTGCAGTCCGGCCAGGCGGGCCAGATCGACCGCAGCCTCGGTGTGTCCCGGACGGCGCAGCACCCCTTTCTGGCGGGCGCGCAGCGGGTTGATGTGTCCCGGGCGTCCCAGGTCGCAGGGCTTGGTGTTCGGGTCGGCCAGTGCGCGGATCGTGGCGGCCCGGTCGTGGATCGATACGCCCGTCGTGCAGTCGTGGCCCAGCAGGTCCACCGTCACGGTGAAGGGCGTGCCGAGCAGCGAGGTATTGTTCTCCTCCATCATGTTGAGTCCGAGCTGTTCGCACCGCTCCTCCGAGAGGGGGGCGCAGAGCACGCCGCGGCCCTCCTTGAGCATGAAGTTCACGATCTCGGGGGTGATCTTCTCGGCGGCGATGATGAAGTCGCCTTCGTTCTCGCGGTCCTCGTCATCGACGACGATCACGATCTTGCCGTTGCGGAAGTCCTCGATGGCCTCCTCGACGCTGTTCAGTATCGGTTCCGTATTCATTTTTTATCTCGTTTTGTTTTGATTTTCAATTTGTGCAGCAGGGGCTCCATGCGTTCGCGCAGGGCCTTGATCCTGCCGGCATACCAGTCCGTATCGAGCAGTGCCGAGTCGTTGGTGGCCTTGTAGGTGAGGTACATGGCGATCGGCGTGAGGATG
>ERZ857521.4361-NODE-4361-length-10425-cov-2.789489_pt1 | contig 10425 bp, 11 predicted proteins | sample MGYA00519701_ERZ857521 | MGnify/ENA primary metagenome ERZ857521 (study PRJEB31778, sample SAMEA3449346) | human gut metagenome | biome: human gut; feature: human-associated habitat; material: faeces | place: United Kingdom | collected 2010/2012 ...
GTGGAATCTGGGGAACTTCAACTCCCGACTGCCCGGCAGATGCCTGGAGCTCGGCAGGAAACCCACCACGCCAAGGACGAGGAGGAGACCCGTCTGTTCAGCGAGGATCGCGGGGCGCTGCTGCCCCTGCCCGCCAAACGCTTCGACGTAGTCACGTGGAGGCGAATGAGGACCGACAAGTACGGCGTTGGTCATGATCGACGGCAAGCACCGCTACTCCACCGACGCGTCCCACGCGCGCCGTGACGTACTCATCGGCATACGCGCCCTCAAGGTCGAGATCCTCGACGCGGAGGGAACCAGCTTGGCCGTCCATCCGAGGACGTACGGCCGGGCAGTCACCAGTAGCGAGGATCGTTGGCGATGCTTTGCAACAGGCCGAACGAGTGGCGCAACAGCCTCGTGCGGCAGATGCTGCCCGACCCGTTGCGCGAATGGCTCGACCTGCAGGACGAGGCGGAGCGGCGCGGGGCGCTGCAGACCCTCAAACGCGTGGACCGGGAATCCGGCTGGGCCAACGCGGTCGAGGCGATGCTCGCGGTCCTTGAATCGACCGGCGGGACGGACAGGGCAGGCGTCACGCTCCTCACGGCCAGGCTCGCGGAGGGCGTGGAACGCGTCAAATACGAGGACGACAGGCCGGACCTGAGCGAATATGACATCGCCTTCACCGCCACGGACGCGGAAGGAGCGCAATGATGGCCGCCAGGAACGACGGAGGGCTCTATGCGAAGGTCAGGAGCCTGTTCATATCCAAGGCCACGATGGACGATTTCATCGGATGGGCCACGCCCGGCAGACGGAGGCCGTGTCCAGGCTGTTCGGCACGGAACTGGCCAACAGGGAACGTTCGAAGCGCGAACGGCTTCTGCGCCGCGCCAGGTTCCCCGTCGTCAAAAGCCTGGACGGGTACGCGCTCGACGGGCTGCTGGACCTAGACTTCGTACCCCCGTGCGCAGGATCTGGTGTTCTACTGCAAGACCGGCAGGGGCAAGACCCACCTCGCGATGGGGCTGGGCATGAGGGCCGTGGAACGGGGCTGAACGTGCGGCTCTACCAGACCGCGGAGCTCGTGCTCCAGCTCGGGAAGGCCAAACGCGACGGATCCCTCGACGCAATGCTCAGGGACATCGGCAGGTCCGACCTGATCATCCTGGACGAGTTCGGCTACGTGCCGTTCGACATCGACGGGGCCCGCCTGCTCTACCAGATCATCGCGGGCAGCTACGAGAGGCGGAGCATCGTGTTCACCACGAACATCGAGCCCGGCAAGTGGGGCACGGTATTCGCGGACGACAAGCTCGCGGCCGCGATCATCGACAGGATCGTGCACCACGGACGCCTGTTGGAGTTCACCGGCCAGAGCCGCCGCGTCAGCGAGGCGCTCATATTCGGCAGGACGCCCACGGGACCGGCGTCCGAACCCAAAGAGAGAACAAAGGAACAGACCGGAACGCTCCTTGACTAAAACCGAAAAAATTTGTGACTAATCACGAAACGCCGACTTGACTAAATACATTCCGATGGAGGCCAGCAGCCTATGCCGCTGAAAAATAGTACAGAAATTGCTTAAGAAACTTTGAAACAAAACACCGCTGTGCACGTCGGTCGAGGACAGACTTGACAGGGAGCTCACGCTGGTGCCCAAGGCCCGGCTTCTCGTGGTCGACGAGCTCGGACGCGCCGGTCGACGAGGAGGGATCCAGGCCCCTGTTCCAGATCGTGATCAACGCGTACGAGCGGCAGAGCGTGATTTTTACACCACAAGCATCGAATTCAGCGGCTGGGGACGCGTGTCGGTAATCCGAACATGGCCGCCGCGTTGATCGATCGCACCGTGCACCCCGGCAGGATGATCGGGTTCGAGGGAGAGCCGTACAGACGAACCCACACCCCGATGGGATAAAAAGATAAACAAGGGAGGCGGGTCTTTCGCTCAATTGGACTGAAACCCACCGCTTTTCGGACCAGATCGACACGCCATTTTGGACTGCTTCAATTTGGCAAATACATGCTCGATCAAAAGCAAGCACGGCCAATCGCTGATCCACATTGTCTTCTCTCTCAGTCAGGCCGTCCATCCTGAGGCAATTGACGCACAGTCGGCTCGCTCACGCGCGTCTTGCACACTTATCGACGCCACTGATTCATCGTTCATCCTCATGCGGCGGACAGACTGTATGTGGAGCATGCTAATCATCTGCCTTTCCGGTATTTTCCAGTGGCGACATGAAGCAGCCCCCAGTCAGGCTCGTGGGCTGTCAGCATGCTCTTTGCCTAAAAACGAAAATTTTTTCGTGCCTAGAAAACTAACTTTCCATCAAACACAAACAGTATGATGATCAAGAACTCGAAGGCGGGCATTGCGACGGCGACTGCATCATAACCAACAAACAATGATGCGACTCCCCATAGATTAGCAAAGCAACCATTCAAAGATAATCAAATCAAAATGGCACGATCGCCTCTTCTCAAATGTACACAGGTTATCCAAAGCCCTCGTGCCGCAAGAAGCCTCCCATATGCAATAGAGACGGCTTAAAATTTAGTATACAATATTTCATCGCATAATGAATAAAGAACCTTCATCGAAAATTAGACATTCAAACTAGATTCAATCCCGCAATTTTCAAATCCTCTAATCAATACAGACCAGAAAATACCAATAATATTGAACCCAACGGAAACAAGTATGTTTTCAGAAAGCGCCCAAACCGAGATGACAATAACTACAGAAACGAGGAGTATTTCTTTTCGCTGTTTTAAAATCAGAACGGTTAAAACTGTAAGTAGGATATAGATCAACATCCCAACTAAACCATAAGCATATATAAAACGGATGTAACCATTATCCACCGTCGAGTAATGATAAACACGATCGAGAATATCAAAATTACTTGTACCGCCAAATAGTGATAAATCATAATATTTAAATGCTCTACTTATTAACATAAAACGACCACTAAACATGTGATCAAGAACTAAAGCCAGATTCTTTAAAAAGAGATTCCCAGAAATCAGCATATAAGGGATGGCAACCGAAAAGAAAAAACAAAAAGGAACTATAACCAAGCCTAAACCAAACAAAGAAACATTGGCAAAAGTCTTAAAATGGTCCGCTTGAAGCAAATATGAAAACAACAAAATTACACAGATGCATATGATTTGCGTCCTTGATTTCGTTATGCAATAACAAATCAAAGAAAGAGCAACTATAAAAAAATAATCTTTTGTCGTAATTCTTCTGCCAAGAAAGCAGATATATACAATCATCAGATAAACAAAACCATACGCCAAGCGATTAGGATGAGTGAATCCCAATCCATAACCAATTACTGAATAACCACCTTTGACTACAAGGGTTTTATATAGATTCAATCCTCCTAAAACAGCTAAGCATATAATCAAGCAAAATACAAAACAACGCAATATAAATATAGATTTAAAAACCTTACTCCATTCCCATCTCGACAGCATAATCGACGTGGTTACCATTATCAAAAACCCAGAAAAGCCAGATTTATAGGTGACAATTAAACCAAACAGCAATATAAGAGCAGCAAAAAATAGATCCACATAACAGTATTCGCTAAGGAATAGGAAGAATAAGAGAGAAAATAAATAAAAAATAAGCAGAAGATTAGATTTATACTCACTAAATTCAAAATCTGTACATTGCAATCCATATTGAACCGAAAGTACAATTAAATAAAGAAATACAATCGCATCTCTTAGACTCAATTTTAACAGACCACGCCGCATTATTCCTCTATCCATAATGCTCCCATATATATCTCACTATTTGTTTATAATCTTATCGAATATCAAAACCTCCACGTCCACCTGCAACAAGCACTGTCTCACCGGCAACCATTCTTCCGGAAGGACCAACCAACATCTTTGCCCATTCAGCGATTTCATCCGGAAGGACAAGTCGTCCAAGCATATTCTCATCACTAGAGATACTATCTCCTTCCTTGAAACCAAGGAGGGGAGTGGCAGTAGATCCAGGAGCAAGACCATTGACAATAATGCCATCAGAAATTAATTCTTTAGCTAGACCTTTTGTAAAGCCATTTAGACCCCATTTAGAAATCCCATAAGGAGAAAAGGCAGGTTCCGAACCTCTGGACGAAGATATTAAAAGTATATTCCCGCCAACATGGTTAGTTTTCATATATTCAGCGACAGCACGACAGTAGAAGAAAACTCCGCGTAAATTAATCTTCATTACACGGTCATACTCAGCAATCGATATATTCCAAAAATCAACTTGTTCAGTATGAACCCCTGCGGAATTAATGAAAATATCAATTTTACCGAAAAGAGAAGTTGCAGAAGAGACCACAGATGATGCAGCTTCAGGATTCGCTAAATCTACTATGATTCCTCTTACATCTTCCTTCCATTGACTAAAGTGCCTCAGAGAAGAATCAATCTTTTCCTGTCTAGTACCACCAAGAATAACCTTAGCCCCACTTTCAAGCATACATTTGGCTATTGCTTGTCCTATCCCCCCAGTTCCACCGGTTATGAAAACGATTTTTCCATCCAGCAAATGATCGGCCTCAGTGGAATGTACAATAGGAAGAATTTCCTTCTTCTTAAAAAAACGAAACACATTCTTAACATTCTTAACATAATTCATATTATTACCCTTAATTTTTAGCTACAAATTGATCTTTAGATCTTGCAATTTTCTCTTTCATAAGAAGATATTTCGAAAATATAATTGGGAAAAGTCCCTCAAAAATCATCTTTACTTTTTCTTTTGCATTGATATCTGAATGGGACAAAACGTAAAACATATTCTTTCGCAAATAAGAAATAGAAGATTGCAATTCTTCACGAAATTTACTCTCAGAATGAGTTGCCTTGATTAAAAAAATAAGATAAAAATTATTTTTCCAAATATGCCAATCAGCTGCATTCAACGTTATTGGGGTTCGAATAACAAGATTCTGTCTTATAAATCTAATATTTTCTAGAGCATTAATCGCAATCTGAACATTATAATGAGTCAAACCACTATTTTCATTGTTCAATCTATAATAATAAATCCTTCTATGCCCCATCGCGATGCCGCGTGAGCATTGAGCTGCCATTGAAGCATAATACAGGCCTTCACCAGACCAACTAGTGCAGAATGTAATATGATTCTCGCGAATCATTTTCATACTATACATCTTATTCCACGGGCCAATGGCCATCCGAGGATACAATATTTGAGCAACAGCTTCTTCTGGGCTAAGAGCAACAACTCGATCTTCAATGTTTTGTTCTAAATCACGCGTCGTAAAAATTGAATCGCTCATTGACATATCAATTCCAGGCCGTTGAATTAAATTCAAGAGATATTCAACATAATCAGGAGCCAACCAATCATCACCATCAATAATTACGAGATAATCTCCCGTGGCAGTTTCTATACCCTTATTACGCGCATCGCAAGTTCCGCCATTCAATTTATGAATAACATTTATTCGTCGATCTTGTCGTGCATAAGAATCACATATCTCACCACTCTTATCAGGCGAACCATCATCAACAAGTATTATTTCGAGATTTCTGTACGACTGCTCAATAATCGAAGTAATCAATTTATCGAGAAAGCGTTCTGATCTGTAGATAGCAACAACAATTGAGACCAAAGGTTTAGTGCACATCATTTTCCTTCCTAGAAATAGCTATAATTTTACGCAACACTAAATTCAATTCTTTATTGTATAGAAAAATAATACTTAAAAAGCACAATGCCTCAGAAATATACAGACCAATATAGTTAGAGTACAAGAGAAGCATCAAAACACATTGCACAAAAAGAATTAAATAAGAAAAACAATCGCGAAATAAAGATAAGTGTAGAGTAATATATTTACTTAGCGATTTCATCCTTAGAGCCCAAATTACAATGTAACATAACAAAGTTGACAAAGCAGAGCCAAATGCTCCAATGTACGGAACAAGAATCAAATTCAAAATTACATTTACAAAAGACCCAATCACCGTTGACTTTGCGAATTGAGCAGAATCTTTAACCGCTCCCATGATTCCACCAACATAGCCTGACACAGCGCCAAAGACAATCGATAGAGTCAAGAAAGGAGCATATTTCCATGCAACATAAAACTCATTTGCATACATAATTTTTGCAAGCAAGAGATTTGCAGCGATAATCGTAGAGCCAAGAAGAACCATAAAGCTATTGTATAGGTTATACATTTTTGTAAAAAACCATTTGTATCCTTAGGATCAAATTCATCAGTTGCTGAAACTATCCAAGCTTGACCTATTATGTTTTGAAAGACGCTTAAGATAGAAGGTATTTTCGATGCGACAGCATAGATACCATTTTCCGCAACTCCGCAAAAAAAAGTAACAATATATCGATCAAAAACATTATTAAACCACCAAGCAACAGTGTTCGCTATAAGTGGACGACTATAAATCAACATCTGTCTTTCCAAAACTCTATCAACATGAATAAAGTTCGGTCTATATCCTTTTAAGATAAAGAATAAATATCCAATCTGCACAAAAGGACCAATTACATTTGCAAGAAAATAACCATTTAAACCTAATTTAAATACGATCAAAAAAAGATATTGCATAGAATGACGAGCGCGCTGCATAATACACTGGAAAAAGCAATCTCTTTAAATCTATTTAATCCTCTTACATAATATAAGACAATTCCAGACAGTGCTTGAGAGACATATATAACAAAAAAGTATGGTTCTATCGGTATAAATTGTGGAAGCACCTCAAAGAAAATATTTAAAAGAAGAATCAAAATAACGGGAAATATGGAAATAGCAAAATATTTTAGTCCAATATCTATTACCTTATCTTTATTTACATCCTTATCCAAAGCAAATCTAAGAACACCATCTATAATATTTTGCGTGAGCAAAGGAACTAGAATGCTTACAGTATTAAATACCAAATCATATGTTCCGTAATCACTTGTAGAGAGAACGTTTGTATATAAAGGAACAAGAAGAAAGACTAGAATCTTTGATCCAAAATTCGCAATAGTTAATAGTCCAACATTTTTTATAAAAGACTTATATCCACTCATTTTAGACCCTCTCAATCAGAGAGTAAAGTTGCTTGATTTAAGGCGTCCTTCAAATATACAATGGAATTTTCCTTTAGAATAGATAATTTCTTATCAACTTTTTCATAGTCAATGAAATTATTAGAAATATTTTCCCAACTGTTCTTCTCTGTTTGTCTCAAAAGAATATTATTTAAATCCAACTGATTCAAAAAATTATATATACGAGTATTTTGTGACTTTTCATCGTTATTTTTGAATCTTTCAAAACCAACGAATTGCTTATGAAAGATAACTGAAAAGACCATTCCATGAAATGAATCGGTACATATGTAGCTTGCATGCTTAATTAATGAGAGAAATTCAGATGGACCGATACAATCGTTAACGCAGGATTCTTTTTTGGCATCTTTGGTAAATACGGGAATTAATTTGACCTTTAAATTTTGTTTTTTAGCAATATTTAAAGCAGAATTATAATTCATCTGATTGTTTCCCAGAAAATAAAACAAGCAGTATGGCTCATCCATTTCCTTTTCAAATGATACAAATTCCTTCCATATTCTTTCATCTAGCAAAAGAGTAGGATCCAAAGCAACACATGGCTTCTTCCCAATTAGTGTTTTAACAATCTCTGCTCCTGATTTTTCTCTTACAGATATATTCGCAATATTTTTTAAACAGTGCGAGATTACTTGTCTCTTATCGCTATCTACAATTTCAGTACATCCAAAACTCGGTGCGTAGGCTATCTTTCGACGTGAATCATCAACAAAATCAAGATAAAATCTTGTATCCAACCATTCAGGCCCCCAAATCTGATCACTTCCACATACGAACGCGACAAATTCTTGATTCAAATTTTGAAAATCAATTGGTGAAATGATCTCTTTTGTCAGAGTCAAATTTTTTTAATAAAAGTATCAAATTTTGAATCTCTTTCAGATGAGGAAAAACTAGATTCACACATAATACGTTTAATCTTACCAACAACTCTATTGACAAAAGGTTTTTCCCTTTTGGAGGGGTCATACGCAATAGTTGACACATCATAGCCAAGATTCCTTATGGTTCTATTTAGAGCAACTGCTTGCAATACAGTTCCATAATTACGATATAGATACCAAGTCATTACTGCTATTTTTTTCATGATTTATACATCCACTCACTTAAAGATTTTTTTTGAATATTAGTAACGGCATTACTTAAATCTTCAAATTTTATTTCAGTAATCATTCTTGACAAAACATTCCCGAAGCGATTACCGAAAAAATAGGCAAAATGATGTGTCATATAATCTTTATATTTTTCTTTCGGTTCTCGCCACGAAGCTGTATACCTATGGATACTGTAGGTGTTCTTTTTAATATGATACCCACCCACTCCATAAACTGGGTTAAAATAATCAGAAGATAGAATAATCCATTTATCGATATATTGAGTCTTGTCTCTTCTTTCGAATCCTTTTTCTTCTAATAGCTCCGTAAACATCTCATTGACTGTATGGCTGATTCTAAAGGAATCAGAATTCACATATTGTAGATCATCATATCTATTAAGCATCTCTCCAACGAAAGAATCATGCTCCTTACAGGCTAAAAGAAGACCGGAATTAACAGTACAAGTGCTTTTCTCAATTGCAGAAATACATTCATACAATGATGTGAGATCATCAATGTCTCTAATCAATTCGCTTCCAAGGTCCATATAAATTCCGCCGTAATTGTATACAGCCCAAAATCTTACATAATCACTTACAAAAGCCATTTTTCCAGATTCATATGCCGCTTTCGTGAATGGGTGACCATTAACATCAAAATTATTTTCATTCCAGCATCTGATTTCATAATCTGGTGCGTATCTTCTCCATGATTCAATCACTCTTGAAGCATGTTCCGGAAGTTTATTTTTCCCAAACCAACAATAATGTATTATTTTCTTTGTATTTGCCACTTCCATTAAAGCACCCTTGCATAAAAATCAACTAATTCTTTGATATATTTATTTTGACGACAATTGTCATCTATATATCGAAAACATTTTTTTTGCATTTCCATATATACATTTTCCGATTGCTTTGACGCTTCACGCATTGACCACGACAAGGAATCAACATCACCGGAAGCAAAGACAAATCCTGTCGCTCCTTCTTCTATCAGCTCCGGAATGCCACCAATCCTGGCACCGATAATCGGGGTCTGGGCAGCCAAGGATTCCAAACCAGAATATGGCATGTTCTCGCGCCATTCGGAGCTCAACACAGTGAAGCGAGCATTGCCGACTTCCCGCTGCAGTTTCTCGCCGCTCTTATATCCCAACAGATGAATACGCGAAGCGGCCTGCTGTCCAGCCGAAGCTATCAGCTGCTCAATGGCGCCACGTTCCGGACCATCACCCACAATATGCAGATCCCAAACATCAGGAAGCGTCCGGGTACCCCGGTCATCATTCCGCACAGTGTCATTCCCCTTAGCAAGCCCTGCGGCCTGCAGAAAGGCCTTCACCAAGGTAAGAATGCCCTTCTCCTTGGAAAGACGGCCGAAGAACAGGAAATACGGTCTTGCTCCAGCCTTCGTATCCTCGAATTTATGCGTGTTTGCCGCTCGAGCGCCCATCGCCATCTGCGAATCGGTCAGGAAGTTCTGCATCGCGACGGTCTTGCCGGCAAAGCCTCCCTCATCGAGCTTATTCTTCATGAATTTCGAAGGCGCGATGATCAGATCGATCTTGTCATATGAATGGTGGAATTTCAGGAATTCCGCTTCCATGGTGGCCAAGGCGCTCTTCGCGCGGGACCCCTTCACGCATACGTTTTTGGTGGCGTGCATGAAATGCCTATCCAAGCAGGCATCGCAAACCTCTCCCCTGCCATTCACCATGGTGTAAGCCGGACACAGCAGAATATAATCATGCGCCGTATATACCACCGGCACATGGCGCTTCTTCAAATACGGAGCATCCAGAATCGACAACGTAAGCTGGCGATGCACATTATTCATATGGATGATGTCAGGTTTGAACTCCTCCAGCAGTGCTTCAAACTTACGCTTCGCCTCAAATGAATAGATCAGCGTGGAGGCTTCCTGTACCTTCTTGAATGCAGAGATCTCCCCCCACATAATCCTTTTCGGAAACGAAATACGTGTTCCAACGACTTGGTTCGTTATTGGGATGCTTCATGGAAAAGAACGCCACCTCGTGGCCAAGGGCCTTCAAGCCTTCAGCCAAAGCAAAGAAATATGTTTCGGCGCCGCCCTTGCGGTAGAAGTACTTGTTGACTAGCAGAATGCGCATTATTCACCGCCCTTCTCGCCTTTGTATAAAGCCAGAGTCTGGTCCACTACCGAGTCCCAGCTATATTTGCC
>ERZ857521.4362-NODE-4362-length-10420-cov-2.591317_pt1 | contig 10420 bp, 7 predicted proteins | sample MGYA00519701_ERZ857521 | MGnify/ENA primary metagenome ERZ857521 (study PRJEB31778, sample SAMEA3449346) | human gut metagenome | biome: human gut; feature: human-associated habitat; material: faeces | place: United Kingdom | collected 2010/2012 ...
GCTCGGGCGCGATATCCACCACCTGATTTTGCAACGAACGCATCCGCTGGCTAATCAGGATCCAGGTATCGGTGCGCGCATAGGTGGCGAACAGCTTCTGTAGCTCGAGGTTTTTCTGCGCGATCAGGGCATCAAACTCCTCCTGCGGCAGGCCGTTATCGCGTACTTTCGCCAGCTCGCGCGCTACGGTAGTTAAGTTGGCGTTCAGGCGCTCGCCCGGCGATTCGATATTGATCGCACACTGGGCGCGCTGGTAGAGGACGCGGCAGTCAAAGCCCAGGCCGATATCCTTAATATTACTTTTGCTCAGATTCTGCTGTACGTGCCAGAACAGCGCTTCCCGGGCCAGATCGTCACGCCAATAGCGCTGTAGCGCTACCGAGTCGCGGATCGGCTGCCACGGCGCATCCCACATCAGCGACAGCTTATCCTGGCGCACCGCATCGGTCATGATGCTGACCGGCGTCGTCGGCAGCGGCGACAGCGTAGGAACCGCCACCGGCGTTTCGCGCTTGCCCTTCAGGCCGCCGAACGTTTTGTTGATTTGCTCCGCGACGCTGCGGCTGTCCACGTTGCCGACCACAATTAGGGTCATGGCATCCGGCGTGTACCACTTGTGGTAATAGTCTTTTAGCTGGGCAATATCCACCGGCTGCTTCAGCGGCGCCGCCGGATCGTGCCCCAGCATGGTGGACCCTTTCAGCCGATAGCGCCACCAGCCTTCTTTGGTATCCGCAGGCCAGGTCGCCACCATATCTTCGCCCTGCAGCGCGTGGTTGACCGCTTCCGGGGTGATCGACATTTTACCGCTGGCGCTGGCCAGCCAGCTCAGCGCTTCTTTCAGCAGATCGTTACGGTTATTCGGTAGGCTCAGGTTAAACAAACTGTAGTCATAAGAGACGATGGCGGGCGGCAGAGGACGCTTCGGGTCAATACTCTGCTGCCATAGCGAGCGGGCCTGCATGGTCGGGAGGCCGCCGTTTTGCGTCAGCGCGAGACGCGGGATAAAGTGGCTAAAGCCGCTCTGCTGAGTGCTTTCGCTCAGCGAGCCAATATTCACGGACAGGCGAACTTCGATACGATCGCTGGGACGCTGCGGGGTGGCCAGAACCTGCCACTGAAACCCGTTCGCCAGTGTCCCCTGTTGCCAGGCCGGGTCCGGCTGGAGCGCTTCTGCCTGCACATAACCGACCGTCGCCAACATCAGCAAACCACCGGTTAAGAGTCGAATTTTTGTGCCCTGCATGTGAACCCCTGATGAACATTCCTGGTTACAACAGCGGCCCACGGGAGGGCCGCCGAAAAAATATGGTGAGTTAAGTACGTCGGTTAGACCACACGGAGATGAAAATGTCGCATGTTGACGTGAAATAATCATAAGGGTCACCGCCGCGCATGCGGCAGCGACCCCTAATTATGCGCAGGAGCCCATAGTCCAGCAAGGAACTATGGACCTAACAGATGGATTTATGAGGATAATTCGTGCGATTTGTTTACCGGCGTACGGTTATTCAGCACATCATCGAGCTGCTGTGAGTCCAGCTCTTTAACCCATTTCGCGACCACAATAGTCGCTACGCCGTTACCTACCAGGTTGGTCAGCGCGCGCGCCTCGGACATAAAACGGTCGATGCCGAGGATGAGCGCCAGACCGGCAAATGGCCGTCGGCGGAAATCGTCGCCGCCAGGACGATAAAGCCGCTGCCCGTTACCCCCGCCGCGCCCTTCGAGGAGAGCAACAGCACCACCAGCAGGGTTATTTGATGGAAAATATCCATATGGCTGTTCGTGGCCTGAGCGATAAACACCGCCGCCATCGTCAGGTAGATTGAGGTTCCATCGAGGTTAAAGGAGTACCCCGTCGGGAGCACCAGCCCCACCACCGACTTACGGCAGCCCAGCTTTTCCATCTTATCGAGCATACGCGGCAGCGCCGACTCGGATGAAGAGGTGCCCAGCACGATCAGCAGCTCTTCGCGGATATAGCGGATAAATTTAAAGATGCTGAAGCCGGTGGCTTTGGCGATTGACCCCAGCACCACCACCACAAACAGGATGCAGGTGATGTAGAAGCAGACGATCAGCTGGCCGAGCTGCACCAGCGTACCGACGCCGTATTTCCCGATGGTAAAGGCCATGGCTCCGAAAGCGCCAATCGGCGCCAGGCGCATAATCATATTGATGATGCCGAAGATCACCTGCGAGAAGCTTTCGATAACGTTAAAAATCAGCTGGCCTTTGCTGCCGAGGCGGTGCAGCGCGAAACCAAACAGCACCGCAAACATCAGCACCTGCAGAATGTTGCCGCTGGCGAAAGCGCCAATCACGCTGCCGGGGATAATATCGAGCAAGAATGCCACGATCCCCTGGTCCTTCGCCTGTTCGGCGTAAACCGCCACGGCCTTCGCGTCGAGGGTCGCCGGGTCAACGTTCATTCCGGCGCCAGGTTGCACCACGTTAACGATAATCAGGCCGATGATCAGCGCAATAGTACTCACGATTTCAAAGTAGAGCAGCGCCACCGCGCCGGTGCGGCCGACGGCCTTCATGCTCTCCATCCCGGCAATCCCCGTCACGACGGTACAGAAGATAACCGGGGCAATAATCATTTTAATCAGCTTAACGAAGGCATCGCCGAGGGGTTTCATCTGCGCACCCAGTTCCGGGTAAAAATGGCCCAGCAGAATACCGATCGCTATGGCCGAGAGAACCTGGACATAGAGGCTTTTAAAGAAAGAGATTTTCATAGGGTGTCCTTTGGATATAACCACAGACCGTGAGGGGGTATTGCGTCCGTGGCTTAAAAATAACACCCATGAAACATTTCAGAAATAACGAGTGATGAAATTGCAATGTAATTGTTAATTTATTTGAACTGACTCGCGTAAGCTAACAATACGTTTACAAACTTGCATCCTCTACGGCGGCGGGTAAAAAGCGAGCGATAAAAGCCTCAGGCGGCATGGCGCAGCCAAAAAGATACCCTTGCACCGTCTCGACGCCCGCCTCCTGCAGCCAGCGATACTGCTCATCGGTTTCGACGCCCTCCGCGACGATGTGCAGATTCAGCCCTCGCGCCAGCTGGATAATCGCGGGCACCATGCTGATGTCATCAGGTAGCATATCGATAAAGACTTTATCGATTTTCAGGATATCCACCGGCAGCGATTTAATATGCTGCAGTTGACGCAGGCCGGCATAGCCCATACCAAAGTCATCCAACGCGATCCGCACGCCCGCTTCACGTAGCGGACGCAGCAGGGAAATCATGGCCTGCGGGTCGTCTATTCGACGACTTTCGGTGACTTCGAGTATCAGCGTCCCTGGCGCGATACGATAGCGCGCGAGCAGCGCCAGCATTTCCGCGCCGCGATCGTGATGCAGCAGCTGTAGCTGCGACACGTTGACCGATAGCGGCAACATGATCCCCTGGTTTTGCCAGGCGGCAAGCTGTCGGCAGGCCTCTTCCATCACCCAGTAGCCGACCGGGACGATCAGGCCGCAGGCTTCGATACGCTCAATCAGATCGCCCGGCAGCGACCAGCTCCCGTCAGCCTGACGCTGACGCAGCAGCGCCTCTGCACCGCAGACCTCGCCGCTGGCGGTATCCACCTGCGGCTGCAGCCAGATGGCAAACTGCTGATTATCAAGCGCCGTTAAAATATCGTGCTCTTCCATCAGGCGGCGCTGCGCTTTTTCCATCTGTTCTGGATCGAAGAACTCAATCTGATTTTTACCTTTACGCCGCGCGGTGACGGCGGCGGAAAACGCCCGGCGATAGAGCTGTTCGCCGTTAATTTCACCGTGAAACATCGCAATGCCGACGCTGGCGCAGGGGCGCAGCTGGATGCCGTGCAGCGGTAAACGTTCGCTTAAGACAGTAAGTACTTGCTTACTTAACGTCACCGCCTGCCAGGGTTCGGTAATTCCGTGGGCCAGAATCGCAAAATCGTAGCCGCTCACCTGGGCCAGCACCATCTGCGTCGGGATAACCGCCCGCAGCTTTTCGACGAGCGTCAACAGTAGCATTTCGCGCTGCGTCTCTTTAAGTACGCCAGCGGTATCCTGCAGCGTTTCGCAGGCGACGATCAGCAGTGCAGACGGCTGCGGACGGGCGACGGTTTGCTCCAGCATGGCCATCAGAAAGGCTTTGTTCGGCAGCTCGGATACCGGGAAACGGGTCGACTGCAAAGAGAGCTCGTCGTGCATGCGCAGCAGCGTCTGCTGATTGCGGTTGTAGCTACGCACCAGCATGCCGATTTCATCATCATGATGTAAACGCGGCAGCGTGAGCTGATGGCCCAAACGCTCATGCTGCGGGACATCGTTCAGCTCACGGGCGATTTTACGCAGCGGGCGGACGATTAGGCGGTTGATACACCAGGTGATCGCCACCGTCAGAATCAGCACCAAGAGTAAGTAAGCAGTCACTAACGTTGCCAGCGCGCTCATGACGAATTTATACATGCGGTAGGAATCGGCCTGCAGCACCAGATAGGCCAGCGGCTGCGGGTTCGCCGGACGTTCAAGGGAGTAAATTGGCAGTGAAATCTGCACCGGCAGTTCGAACATCCGGGTGATCGTCACCGGCACCGGGCGTTCGGGAATAAAACGCATCCGCAGCGCCTGGAACTGGTTGGGCAACACGACATCCGCCCGGCTGACGATGCCCGCGGGCTGAATACGGCTCAGAATGGCTTCCGCCTCAGGGATATCGGCTTTCAGGATAGCCGCTGACAGCGGTTCGCGAACGGAACGCGCGATGCTTTCTAACTGCGTGGCCGTGGTAAAGCGACTCTGCTGAACGAAGTGGAACAGCAGAATAGAACAGAAGACCAGTACAAACGCCATGGACACGCTCGCGACCATCGCCATCTGTTTAATTGTAAGTGAACGGCTGACGCGCAACGGGGGTTCTCCACTGAAACTGAACGTATATCCGACGAAAATCCATCCACGCCGGTCATTTTCAGGCTGATTATATACTCAAATTGTTCGCCCGCGCCCGAGGGCGCAAAGCCATGCCTTCGGGACGTTTTCCCGGAGGCGGCGCGGTGCGCCTGTCCGGGCTACAAAACCGTCCGGGCGACAAGTTCACCACCGCCATCGGGCCGGTAGCCTGGACAGGCGCCCCTCGCGCCGCCTCCGGGATGCAGCGCGCAGTGCAGCTTCAGCGCCACCGGAAGGGAAATCTGCGTGCCTGACCGAAGGCAACGAGTATACGCGAAGAGCGCCGTGGAGTGGCGCCCTGTCGCATAATTCAGTCTAATCTGCTACCAGTCGGCGTAAGGCACCAACGGCTGCGGTGGCATATCCATATCGCCCTGCCAGCCGGAAGCTGAATAGCGGACGTACAGCAGCGCGTGGCTCGGGGTGTAATCCTTCGCCTGCTGAATATCCACCGCCGCCCCGACAAACCAGTTGCTGGTGACCCGTCGCTCAATCAGCGCCCGCGCGGTATAGCCGACGCCGGAACTGCTGCTGCCCTCTTCCGTAAGCTGGCTGGCATCATGGCGATACTGCGAGGGAAGCAAATTGAGCAGCGGATAGCGCGCCTCGGTTTTGGTGCGCGAATGGGACCACGACACCGAGCCTCCCAGCTCCCATGACCAGTTCTCCGTCCGCTGACGCCAGGTGACCGGCACCGAGAAGGAGACATATTCCTGCGGACTGTAGTAACCGCCCTGACCCAGGGTATAGCCGCTCAGGTCTTTATCATAGTGCCAGAGCATATTGTTCAGGCCGACGGTGACCCGGCGGTTATCTTCATTAACCACTTTATAGTAGTAGCCGGTCATCCAGCGCACGCGCCAGTTGTCGGCGACGTTTTTCCCGGTCAACTGGTCGACGCCCAGCGAAGACCAGACGCCGTTGGCCTCGCCTTTATCGTAGCTCAGACTCACACCGCCGCCGTCGGCGCGCACTCCGCCCCAGCTCTTGCCGGTATGGCCGTCGTTAGGGTTATCTTTCTGCCCGCCAAAGGCCAGCAGCGAGCTGGAGATGGGGCGTCGGTGGAGATTAACGGTGTAGCCCAGCGGGCCAACGTCGCTGCTGTAGCTCAGGCCGCCCACCACATCAACGACGTTAAAGCCCATCGGCGTAGTGCCGATATCGCCGCTCCAGGTCTCGTTCTTCCAGCCCACCGCGACGCTGGCGCCGCTATCGCTCTGGTGTTTGCTGCCGCCGGTACAGGCGATTTCGCCGCAGGTACCCCAGCTCGGCGAATAGCTGCCGTCGCTCTTCGTCGAAAAGCTCCCGGCATTCATATTCACCAGATCGGTACGGAAGAACATGCGCCCGTCGGCCAGCGGCGCGTCCACGTGCAGCATGGTGGTATGCGCTTTCAGGTCGGAATAGCCGCCGGTACCGCTGGAGCCCCAGTAATCATGTTCGAGGGTGACATTAAGATCCTGCTGACGATAAAGATCGGCGGCGTCGCTGCGGATCCCGCGTTTCAGCCAGTCATCGCTGCTATCGTTACGCGTCAGCCGCGTAAAGGTGTCGTTATCCTGCGGGCGCTCGCGGGCAACGCCGGAGGCCACCATTGCATCTTTATAGCCTTCCAGCGCCTGCTGCGGCTCGTCGTTCTGCGCCTGAAAACGCGCGGCGTCGCGCAGCACCAGCGCGCTTTCCATTGACGGCGGCTGCGCTTTCGCCTGCGGCACGATGCGGGCGAAGGTTTGCTGCGCCTGAGCGCGATCGCCCAACCCGGCCTGCGCCTGGGCGATACGCCGCTGCATATTGATAGAATCGATGTCTTCGCCCTTGAGCTGCGCCACCTGGGCGCGGGCGGCGTTTTTATCGCCATCGGCAAGATACACTTCCGCCAGGCCCAGACGCGCATCGCCGTTATCCGGCTGCTGGCCCAGCACCCGCTGATATTGAGCAATCGCCGTCTGGCTGTCGCCGCGCTGCTGCGCCCAGTCCGCCAGCGTCAGCGCGTAGCGCACCGACGCCGGCTGCTGTTGAATCAGCGCGATGGCCCGGTCTTCCTGGCCGTCGTCGCGCAGCTGGTTTGCCTGACGCAATACGTTATCGCTTTGCAGGCGCGCCTCCAGCTCGCGGATATTGTCCGTCCACTGCCCGCGCGGCAGGGCGTTAATCTGCGCCAGCGCCCTCTCATCCTGATTATTCCCGGATAGATAGAGGCCGTAGGCGTAAACCCGGTCGGCATCGCCGGGCTGGCGGTTGACCATCGCGCGCATGATCGCATCGGCTTCGCTGCGGCTGCCCGCGCTGACCAGATCCCGCGACAGGCGGTAGGCGATCCACACGCTATCCGGGTCCAGCGCCAGCCGTCTGCGCTGCACTTCCGCCGCCTGCGCCCAGTTGCCCTGGCTCTCCAGCGCTTCGGCCTGTTTCTCCAGGCGATCGTTGGTCAGGCTGCGTTCAATATCATCAATGCTGCGCCGCTGGCCCGGCGACAGGCTGGCGATATACGCGCTGGCTTTTTCCGGCGATTCGCCGCGATACAGATTCGCCAGACCGCGCACCGCCAGGCTGTTGCCGCGATCCATACGCAGCGCGCGCTGGTAGTAACGCTCCGCCGCCGCATTTTCTTTACGCGCCGCCGCCACGTCGCCCAGCCCCAGCACCGCATAGCTATCGGTATTGTCTATACGCTGCGCCTGGGCGTAATGATTTTGCGCCTGCGCCAGCCGGCCGCTTTTCAGGGCGCTATCGCCCTGCTTAATCAGCAGCCAGTAGCGGTTAGTCTTGAGCAGGCTGTCCCACTTATCGCGGCTCGGGCTATCCGGGTCCATTTTGATGGCTTTACTCAACTGGGCGACCGCCCGCGCCCGATCGCCGCGCTGAGAATACGCCTGCCCCAATGCGCCAACCGCGTCGCTGTCTTTGGCATCCGCCCGTACGGCCTGCTGCAAATCGGCCACGGCCACCGAACCTTTCCCGGCCTTCACCGCCGCCAGCCCCTCCGCGCGATCGCGGAACGTCGGGTCTTTTAGCTGCGTCTGCTGCTGAGCGAGCAGGACGCGGGCATTCGCCGAGGTGGAACCGGTGGGAAACTGCATGAGAAAGCGCTGCAGCGCCTGCACGCTGGCCCGGCTGACCGGCATGCTTTTCACTTCGTTAAACCAGATATCCGCCGCGATACCGCGGCCCGCCGCCGAGCGCGACATCTGCTCCAGATAAGCAAATCCCTCTTCCGGCTTATTATCGCCAAACATCTGTTTCGCCAGCGCCGTTTGCAGCGAGACGTTGCCCGGCAAGCGGGCGTTAAGTTTTTTCAGCTGATTGATGCCTTCGTTATGACGGGCGGGCAGCCGCGCCACCAGCGTCCAGTACTCAATCGCCGCATCATCATCATCAGGAACGCCGTTAAACAGCTTCTCGTAAGCGACGATGGCCTCATCAACCTTCCCGGCCACGCCCAGCAGGCGCGCCTGCTGCAGCTCCTGGCGACCATCGCCGGCGCTGCTTTTCATCTCGTCGCGCGAGGCTTTCAGCTCAGGCGATTCCGGCGCCAGCTTCGCCAGACGCTCCAGCTGCTGCTTCGCGCCGGCGGTATCGCCCTGGCGGAGAAGATAACGCATCCGCGCGGCGACAACGTCCGGGTTATTGGGGTCGATCAATTCCAGGCGGTAGAGCGACTGGCGCACCAAATCCTCACGTTTGCTGGCCTCGCCGAGGCGGACCTGCTCCAGTAGATGCTCCTGAACAGGGGTAGTCGCGGCATGCGCCAGCGGCATCAGCGCGACGCCCAGGGAGAGAGTGAATAAGCTTAGTGAGAACTTGTGCATTCCTGGTTCCAGTCAGGCCGTAATTCACCGCCGGCGGTGAAACGAAAACGGTGTTGATCCCATCCCTGGCCAAAAAGGGTCAGGACCGCGCTGTAGTATGCATCCGCCCCGGGATAGTCATCGGCGACGCGCTGGCGCTGTATGGCGCGGGCATCTTCCTTCTGCAAGAACGGCAGTAACGCCGCGGAGAAGCCGACCGGGCCATTGCCGGTGGTTTTACCGGTCGCGATGTTGGTTTTTTCCGGCGGCACGCCCTGTGAAACCGTCTGAGCCGCCATCGGTTTAAAGCGCGCCAGCAGGGGGACTTTTTGCTTATCGCCGTCATCGAGCATACCGGTCCACAGATAGACGCGGATGGCGTCATAGCTGCCGATAATCGGTTTATCCGCTTTCAGCTGCCAGCCTTTCCCTTACTGGAAGCGCCCCCAGTCAGGCGAGAAGCCTTTTGGCGCGGTCTCCAGCAGCAGGCGCAGATTGTTGTCGCGTATTTTCGGCCAGGGTGAGCCAAACGCGGCAAAATAGGTTGCCAGCTGCGGCGGTAGGTAGCTGGGATTAAAACGCCAGCCGCCGTCATCGACAAAGCCGACTTTTCCCGGCAGCACCAGCGGCCCCAGCCCCGGCACCGTGGCCACTTCTTCGGCGGCAATGCGCGCCAGCAGCGCTTTACCGACTTCCGTATAGTGAGGCGTTTGCCACAGACGTCCGGCTTCCAGCAGCGCCCAGGCTATCCACAGGTCGGAGTCCGAGGCGGAGTTGCTGTCCAGCACCGTCCACTGGTCATCGCTCTTTTTCCCCCACAGCCAGCCCGGCAGGTGCGCGCGCAGGTCGCCCTCGGCAAGGTTGTTTTGCGTCCACTCGAACAGCTTGCGGAAACCGTCGCGATCGTTAGCCGCCAGAGCAAAGAACAGCCCGTAGCTTTGCCCTTCCGAGGTGGTTATTTTTCGCGCATCGCTGGGATCGATAACCCGACCTTCGGCGCTGACGTACTCTTTTTTAAACTGCTCCCAGGCCGGCCACTGGCAGGCGGCGCTCACCTGCGCCGCCGCCAGCATCAATACCGATAACACCACACTACGTACCGCGTTCATCATCAATTACTCATCATCAAGATCGAGGCGGCGACGGCTGATAATACGCAGCATGCGCCACAGTACCCATGCCAGCAGGACGATGCTGACCGCCGCCAGAATCGCCAGCAGCACCGGATGGCTGGAGAGTGCAAACCAGATGCGTTCGAACCACGGCAGGTGGCCGATATAGTAAATATCGCCCACCCTCAGGCTGTTAACGCCCGACTCACGAATGACCGCAACGGAACCAAACATCGCCGCGCGTTTACCGCTGTCGTTAAGCGCCTGGGTCAGCAGTTCGTTGCCGCGCGGGCTGTCGGCCAGCAGCGCCACGACGCTGCGCTGATCGTTGTACGGCGACTGGAAGCCAATAATCGCCGCCATCGGCCCGGTCGACGTGACGTCGGTGCGAGTATTCGGCGTTCTGGCCTCGGTATCGGGATAGATGCTGGCCAGATCGTAGTGGCGCATCGGCATTTTCACCCAGCTTTTGGTCGCTTCAACCAGCAGGTTGATTTTCGTGTCGTCCTTCAGCGCCTGCGGAATGGAGCCAATCAGCAGCAGGTCGGCGTCTTTGTCCTTAATCTGGCC
>ERZ857521.4367-NODE-4367-length-10406-cov-3.003671_pt1 | contig 10406 bp, 9 predicted proteins | sample MGYA00519701_ERZ857521 | MGnify/ENA primary metagenome ERZ857521 (study PRJEB31778, sample SAMEA3449346) | human gut metagenome | biome: human gut; feature: human-associated habitat; material: faeces | place: United Kingdom | collected 2010/2012 ...
TGATGAGCGTGGAGCCCGGCTTCGGCGGGCAGAAGTTCATGCCCTCGGCGCTGGAAAAGCTGCGCTGGCTCAAGGAAGAGCGGGCAAAGCGGAGCGCCCGCTACCTGCTGGAAGTGGATGGCGGCGTGGACGACACCACCGCCCCCCTGTGTGTGGAGGCGGGTGCCGATATTCTGGTGGCGGGCAGTGCCGTGTTCGGCGCAGCCGACCCGGCTGCGGCGGTGCGCCGTCTGGCCGCCCTGTGAGAGGTGCCTTACCATGGATGAACGTTTGATCCAGCAGCAGGAGCAGGAGCTTGCAAAGACGGGGCGGTACTATCTGCACGTCTGCTTTATGACCATCCCGCTGCTCTGCATGGCCTGCTTCCTGTACGGTCTGCGGCCCCTGCTGCTCTGCGGCGCGGCGCTGCTCACCGGCAATCTGTGTGACCGCCTGGTCTCCCTGCTGCGCCGCCGCGTGTATCGGGCCGGAGATTTTTCCAACGAGAGCTTTGCCCTCATCATCGCCCTGCTCATGCCCGCCACGGTGGACTGGTATGTGGTCATTATGGCGGTGCTGGCCGGTGTCCTCATCGGCAAGGAGGTGTTTGGCGGCTACGGCAGCTATCCCTTCAACCCCGCTGCTGTGGGCTACGCCGTGGCGGCGGTGTCCTGGCCGGAGCAGGTGTTCCGCTACCCCCAGCCCTATACCAACATCCCCCTGTGGGATGCCACCGGCGTGCCGGTGTCCAGCACCATCTCGGATACCCTGCGCAGCGGCGGCAGCCTGAACATCGGCGCAATTTCGCTTGTGCTGGGCGAGTACGCCGCCCCCATGGGCACCGGTGCCGCCCTCATCCTTCTGGCCTGTGGGCTTTTCCTCTGGCTGCAGAAGGATGTCCGTCTGAGCGCTTCTGTCAGCTTTGTGGTCACCTGTGCCCTCATCGCCTTCCTCTTCCCCCGTCAGGTGGGAGTAAACGGCGTGGACATCGCCCTGCGCCTGCAGTGCGTGCGGGATGAGCTGCTGACCGGTGCTATGCTGTTCAGCGCGGTGTTCCTGCTCAACGAGCCCTACACCTGCGCCCACCACCATCTGGGCCGCATCCTGTACGGTGTGCTGGTGGGTGCGATCACCATGGGCTTCCGGTATTACGGCGTGTATGAGACGGGTGTCTGCTTTGCCCTGCTCACGGTCAACAGCATTTCCGGCTGGATGGACCGTACCGAGAGCCGCCTGTACCAGCTGATGCACCGCCCTGCGGCCGGAAAGGAGGGCGCTGAATGAAACGTTCCATTGCAGAACTGATCACCCGTGATCCTGAAAAGTTCGCCCACCATGACCGGGTGTTCAAAAATAACCCCGTTGTCATGCAGGGCATGGGTCTGGCTCCGCTGGTGGTGCTTGCCACCACGGGCAAAAATGCTTTGATGCTGGCTGTGGCTGTGGCCCTGCTGCTCACGCCTTCCCGGATGCTGGCCTGCCTGGTCAGCCGCCTGTTCCCCCTGCGGGACGAGCAGCCCGCCCCGGAAGAGCTGGAGAAAAAGCTGCTGCCCCGGGCGCTGGTGTACAGCGGCAGTGCGGCGGTGGTCTACCTTGCCGCTTATCCCATCCTGAACGCCGTGTTCGGCACCGACCTGCTGATGCTGGGCATCTACCTGCCCATGCTGGTGGTGGAGCCTCTGCTGACCTACCGCTTTGGCCGTGTGCAGGAAACCATGCGCAAGGCTGTCTCCAAGGGCCTGCGCATCACGGTGGGCTACGCGCTCATCCTGTTCATCGTGGGCTGCCTGCGGGAGTGGCTGGCGCTGGGCAGTGTGTTTGGGATCCAGCTCAGCCGCTCTGTCCTGCCCATGGCATCCATGCCGGCAGGCGGTTTCATCGTGCTGGGCGTGGTGTGTGCCGTCTGGCGCGCGCTGGCCCGCAAACACAAGGAATACCTGAAAACTGAGGCGCGCGGCACTCTGGCTGCGCACCCCCGGAAGGAGGTGCAGGATCAGTGAGTGCTGTGATGAATACCATCGGTGTGGCCTTTGCCTACGCCGTGCTGGCCCTGTTTGCCCAGAACGCCATTTTTACCCGTGGTCTGGGCGTGTCGCGCCTGATCCAGCTGGTGGGTGACGAGCGCACCAGCAGCTGGTGGTTTGCCCTGCTGCTCTGTGTTACCCAGACGCTGGTGGCCCCGCTGGCGTATTTTGCGGGCAGCCAGATCGTGGATCTGCCCTACCGTGCCCAGCTCCGCCCGCTGCTCTACCTGGCCTGTGTGGCGGTGGTCTGCATCTTTGAGCACGCCATCCTGCGTGCGGTCAAGGGCCCCCGCAGCGGCCTGCTCATCCGCATCCTGCCCATTGCCGCCGTGAACAGCGGCGTGCTGGGCACCGTGCTGGTGGAGCGCACCCAGAGCTTTACGCTGGCGCAGTCCATCGGCTTTGGCCTGGGCAGCGGCCTGGGCTACCTGCTGGCTGTGATGCTGGTGACCGAGGCGGGCAACCGCCTGCGCAGCAAGGCCATCCCCGAAGCATTCCGCGGCCTGCCCATCACCCTGATCTATATCGGTGTGCTGGCGCTGGCCATCTACGGCTTTACCGGCCATTCCGTGATCCTGTAAGTTGACCCCAAGGAGGGTGGTTGATTATGGCAAGATATCCCAAACGCCAGAAGGTCAAGCGCTACCGGCGCAGCTTTTACACCCGTGAGATGCGGCTGAAAAAGGGCATCGGCATTGCGGTGCTGGTGGTGGCCGTGCTGGCAGCGGCCTGGGTGGCCGCGCCCCATGTGCTGGACTGGGCCACCCACACCTGGTATACCGTGGTGCGGGATCGTGACCTTTCCGCATCCAGTGCCGTCAGCGAGAGTGCATCCTCCGGGATGCAGAGCACCGCTGCCAGCGAACCGGCAGCTTCCTCGGTGCCGGAAAAGGAGCCGGAACCAGCGGTCAAGGGCACTGATATTGTGACGGGCCTGTGGGCAGAGGTGGATGTGACCACCCTGACCGACGAGGCCGCTATCCGCTCCGCCGCCCGGCAGCTCAAGGCACAGGGCATGACCTATGCCATCCTGACCCTGAAGGACACCGCCGGGCAGGTGTATTACGCCTCCCAGACGGCGGTGGGTGCCGCCAATGCAGCCCCCACGCAGGTCGAGCTGACGAGTGTGGCATCCATCTTCAAGGAGGAGGGGCTGGTGCCGGTGGCTGCGCTGACTGCCTTCCGTGACCCTGCCGGTGCCCGGGCCGACCACGCTCTGGCCATCCGGTATCAGGGGCAGGAGTACCTCTGGCTGGACAACAAGGCTTCCGCCGGAGGCAACCCCTGGCTGAACCCCTACGCTGCGGAGACCGTGCAGTATATCGGCGATCTGATCGCCGAGGTACACGCCGCCGGGTTTGATCAGGTGCTGCTGGAAAATGTCCAGTTCCCCTCGTCCACCAGCGCCAAGCAGGACTATGGCACCACCGACGGTGTGGACCGTGCCGGGCAGCTGACTGCGGATATCGCCGCCTGGCAGGCCCGCTTCGGAGACACGGTGACGCTCTGGTACGGTTATTCGCTGGCCGAGGTGACCGGCTCCTCCAGCCAGCTGGGAGCCCCTGCGGCCCAGCTGGGCGTGAAGAACCTGCTGGTGAAGGTCCCGTCCTCCTCTACGCTGGATGCAGCGGCCCGGGAGGAGATGACCCTCTCCCTGACCGAGGCAGGTGTGGAGCATGTGGTCATCCGGGACGATGCCGCCAGCTATTTTGAGTGATCCCTGCGTTTTTGTGAGAGGGAGGGAAGTATTATGAACAAAACACCCTGTTTTTCCCCGGCGCACATTCTGCTGCCGTCGGAACAGATCCCGGTGGGGCAGTGGGGCTGTGTGGCCTGCGATCAGTTCACCAGTGACCGCTCCTATTGGGAAAAGGCTGCGCAGGCCGCCGCAGGCGGCCCCAGCACACTGGACCTGATCCTGCCGGAGGTCTATCTGGAAGAGGATGACGTGGATGCAAGGATCAGCGCCATCCATGCGGCCATGGACGATTACACCCGGAGCGTGCTGACCCGCGCGGTGGACGGCTTCATTTATGTGGAGCGCACCGAGCAGAGCGGCCGGGTGCGGCAGGGCCTTGTGGGCAGGATCGACCTAGAGGCATACAGCTATGCCGAGGGTGCGGTGCCTGCCATCCGCCCCAGTGAACACACAGTGGAAAGCCGCATCCCGCCCCGCATGGCGGTGCGCCGGGGGGCAAGGCTGGAAACGCCCCATATTATGATGCTGGCCGATGACCCCGGCTGCACCCTCATCGAGCCCATCGGCGAGAAGAAGGAGCAGCTGCGCAAGGTCTACGAGGGCGACCTGATGCTGAACGGCGGCCACATTGCCGGCTGGGCAGTGGAAGACCCCGCCCTGCTGGCACAGATCGACAGCGCCCTGAACGCTCTGGGCAGCCAGGAGGCCTTTGATGCCCGGTATCCCCAGGCAAAGGGCGGCGCGGCCCTGACGCTGGCCGTGGGCGACGGCAACCATTCGCTGGCTTCCGCCAAGGCCTGCTGGGAGGAGCTGAAAAAGACCCTGACCCCGGCGCAGCAGCTGACCCACCCGGCCCGCTGGTGCCTGGCTGAGGTCTGCAATGTCCACTCTCCGGCCATTGAGATCGAGCCCATCCACCGTGTCCTTTTCAATGTGGACTGCGGTGCCGTGCTGCTGGCTCTCATCGCGTGGAGCGATTCCCATGCGGCAGACATCTGCTTCGGCGATGCAAAACAGCAGTCCTTTACGCTGGCAGGCCCCCATGTGGCCAATGTGCTCAGCTTTGAACATCCCGTTGCCCCGCTGACCGTGGGCACCATTGACGCATTCATTGAGTATTTCATGGCCCGCCACATCGAGGCCCGGGTGGATTATGTCCACGATGAGCCCGCTGTCCGCGCCCTGTGCAGGCAGGGGGGTGTGGCTTTCCTGATGCCGCCCTTTGAAAAGAGCGACCTGTTCAAGGGCATCGTTATGGGCGGTGTGCTGCCCCGCAAGACCTTCAGCATGGGGCACGCAGAGGAAAAGCGCTATTATATGGAATGCAGAAACATTTTAGGTGAAGAATGACATTTAACGAACTGAATCTTTCCGCGCCTGTGCTGCGTGCTGTGGCACAGGCGGGCTATGAATCCCCCTCGCCCATTCAGGCAGCGGCCATTCCGCCGGTGCTGGCCGGGAGGGACTTGATGGGCTGCGCCCAGACGGGTACCGGCAAGACGGCTGCCTTTGCGCTGCCCATGCTCGACCGCCTGACTGCCAGCGCGCCCCGCAAAAAGGGTGCCATCCGCGCCCTGATCCTGACCCCTACCCGGGAGCTGGCTTTGCAGATCGGCGAGAGCTTTGAAGCCTACGGCAAATATCTGACCCTGCGCAGCACCGTCATCTTTGGCGGTGTGGGTCAGGCTCCGCAGGTCGCAGCCCTGAAAAAGGGCGTGGACATCCTCATTGCCTGCCCGGGCCGCTTGAACGACCTGGTGGGGCAGGGGCTGCTGGACCTTTCCAACATTGAGATCTTTGTTCTGGACGAAGCCGACCGGATGCTGGATATGGGCTTTGTCCACGACGTGAAAAAGGTGATCGCCAAGCTGCCCAGGCAGCGCCAGAACCTGATGTTCAGCGCCACCATGCCCAAGGAGATCGAGCAGCTGGCCGCAGGCATCCTGCATGACCCGGCCTTTGTCAAGGTAGACCCGGTGTCCAGCACGGTGGACCGCATCCAGCAGAGCCTGTATTTTGTGGAGAAGGGCAACAAGAAGTTCCTGCTGCCCTGGCTCATCAAAAACCTGAAGCCTGAGGTGGTGAACGCGCTGGTGTTCAGCCGCACCAAGCATGGGGCCGATAAGATCGCAAAAGACCTGAACAAGCAGGGCATCCCCGCTGCCGCCATCCACGGCAACAAGAGCCAGACCGCCCGCGTGACGGCGCTGGAGGATTTCAAGGCGGGCAAGACCCGGGTGCTGGTGGCGACCGATATCGCCGCCCGAGGCATTGATATCAGCGAGCTGTCCCATGTGTTCAACTACGACCTGCCCGAGGTGCCCGAGACCTCCGTCCACCGCATTGGCCGCACGGCCCGTGCCGGTGCCGACGGCACTGCCGTCAGCTTCTGTGCCCCGGAGGAAAAGGAATATCTGGCCGGGATCGAAAAGCTGAACCGCCGCCAGATCCCGGTCGTCTCCGGCCATCCCTGGGACGGTGTGCCTGCCCCTGTCAAGGCTGCGCCCCCGGTGCGGGGCAAAAAGCCCAAGGCGGAAGCAGAGCAGCCGGAGCAGCCTGTGAAGGCAGAGAAGCCTGCCAAAGTAGAAAAGGCAGCCAAGGCCGAAAAGCCCGCTGCCCCCAAGAAGGAAAAAGCGGCTGCAAAACAGCCCAGCCCCAAGAATACCGAACCGAAAGAAGGAACATCCATGGAGGAAAACCAGAAGCGCACTTCCGGCGGCCGCAGTGAGAACCGCCGCTCCAATAACAGCCGCACCCGCCGCGAGGGCAATGCCCCGCAGCCGGCCAACCGCGGCAGCAACGCCCAGCCCAAATTCGATCCCCACTTTGTGAGCGCCCCGGAGGCTACCCCCCTGCGCCCGGTCAAAAAGGCTCCGGCTGCGCAGCCTGCCGCAAAGCAGACTGCTCCGGCCCAGAACGGCCAGCGTCAGCGCGGCGGTCAGCCTGCCCGTGCCGAGCAGCGCACCGACCGCAATGATCCGCGCACCGAGCAGCGGGCAGAACGGAACAGCCGCAATACCCGCCCGGCCCAGAACAGCCAGAGCCAGCAGGGCAGCCGCAATGCAGTGCAGAGCAGCCGCCCGGCCCGCCCCGCCAAGAGCGAGGCACCCCGCGGCCGCAGCCGGAACGCCGCCCCCGCACGGGACGAGGACCCGGGCCTGATGCTGATCAGCCGCCGCCCGCCCCAGCAGAAGTTCACCAACTTTGAAGAGTATATGGCCGCCCACGGCGGTGCCACCGCACCCATCGAGGATCACACCGATGAAACCTGAGCCGTTTGCCCCCTGGCAGTGCCCGCTCTGCGGCGAACCCTTGACCGGGGACACTGCCCTGAAATGCGGCAGGAACCACAGCTTTGACCGGGCGAAAGAGGGGTACTGGCACCTGCTGCCGGTGCAGAGTATGCGCACCAAGGCCCCGGGCGACAGCAAAGAGATGGTCGCCGCCCGCCGTGCCTTCCTGAACGCCGGGTATTACGGCATCTTCGGCCGGGCGCTGGGGGAACTGTGCCTTGCGTACGGCGCTGCCGCCGGGGCAGATGCACCGCTCCACCTGCTGGATGCGGGCTGCGGCGAGGGCTGGTACGACCGCTGCATTGCACAAGCCTTTGCGCAGGCGGGCAGGCCGGTGCAGCTGGCGGGTTTTGATATCGCAAAGCCTGCGGTGCGTCTGGCCGCAAAGGCACTGCCTGCCGCAAAATACGCGGTGGCATCCAGTTTTGCCCAGCCTGTCCGCACCGGATGGGCCGACCTGCTGCTTAACTGCTTCTCGCCCTTTGCGCAGGAAGAGTTCCGGCGTGTGCTGCGCCCGGGCGGACGGATGATCTATGTTGTGCCCGGTGCAGAGCACCTCTACCAGATGAAGGCTGTTCTCTACGACACGCCCTATAAAAATCCGGTGCAGGAGGTGGCCTATGAGTGCTTCCGCCCCATTGGGGAGCGGGAAGTCTCGGGCAGCATCACGGTGCCTGCCGGGCAGCTGGAGGCGCTGTTCGCCATGACCCCCTATTACTGGAAAACGCCACGGGATGGCGCGGCCCGCCTGGCCGCCCTGCCCGAGCTGACCACGGACATCGCGTTCCGCTTCCTTGTGTTTGAAAAAGAATAATCGAAAAGCCCCCGGCCTGTGAGGATACAGGCCGGGGGCTTTTTGCGTGCAGAAAACAGGGTCACATCGCGATCCAGCCCAGCGCGTTGGCGACCGAGCTGGCCAGGATGATAGCCGCGAAGATGGGGCAGAGATACCGGAGCATAAAGTTGAACACCGGTTTGCGGCGGAAGGGCTGACCTTCCCGTGTGACCTCTTCCTCGATCTTTTCCACACCAACGATCCGGGAGACCAGCAGGCAGGTGGCAATGGCCGCAATGGGCATCATCACCGAGTTGGTCAGGAAGTCGAAGAAATCGAGGAACTGCATCCCGATGACCGTGACCCCCGCCAGCGGGCCGTAGCCCAGGCTGGACAGCGTGCCCAGCGCCACCATGATGACGCCGACGAGCACCGTGGCCTTTTTGCGGTCCCAGCCCAACTCATCCTCAAACGTTGAGACGGCGCTCTCGGTCAGGGCAATCGAGCTGGTGACCGCTGCAAACAGCACAAGCACAAAGAACAGCACACCCACCACCGTGCCCAGCCCCATGCTGGCAAAGACTTTCGGGATCGTAATGAACATCAGCGCGGGACCGGCCTGCAGCGTGTCGGGGTCGCCGCCAGAGAACGCAAACACCGCCGGAATGATCATCAGGCCCGCCATGACGGCGATGAGCGTATCGAAAATCTCGACGTGCTCGGTGGATTCCTCAATCGAGACATCCTTCTTCATGTAGGAGCCGAACGTGACAAGAATGCCCATGGCGATGGACAGCGAGTAGAACATCTGCCCCATGGCCGTGACGACGGTCATCCACGAGAAGTTGGCCGGGTTGGGCACCAGGAAATAGGCAACGCCTGCCAGTGCGCCGGGCCGCGTGACCGAGTAGACCGCAATGATGACCGACAGCACGACCAGCACCGGCATCATGAGCCTGGAGACGCGCTCCACGCCGTTGCGCACGCCCGCAAAGATGATGCCCAGCGTAAAGAACGCAAACAGCAGGAAGCAGACCTCGGCGGACGCGCCGTCTGCAATGAACGCGCTGAAATAGCCGTCCTCCGCAAGACCCTGGGCGTTGCCGCGCAGATATTCAAACAGATATTTGATGACCCAGCCGCCGATGACCGAGTAGTACGGCACGATCAGCACCGGGATAATTGCGTTGATCCAGCCGCCAAAGCCGAGAAATCCGTTTTTGCGTCCCGGCTTTGCAAACGTACCGTAGGCGCTGACCGGGCTTTTGTGGGTCATGCGGCCCAGCGCGGTCTCGGCCATGATCATCGTGTAGCCGAACGTCAGCGCCAGCACAATATAGATCAGCAGAAAAATACCGCCGCCGTACTTGGCCGCCAGATACGGGAACCGCCAGATATTGCCCAGCCCCACCGACGCCCCGGCAGCCGACAGCACAAAGCCGAGCTTGCCGGAAAACGAACTTCTGTTTTGTTTTTGTTCCATGATTCTCCTGTTTCCTCCCAATTTCGTAATTCGCACAAAGGCAAGTGTAACACAGACGCGGAAAGTTTTCAATTACACTTTTTTTCAAGAAACGCTTGACTCTGACGCAACGTCAGGGTGTATGATAGCAGTACCGCAAAGGAAACGAGGGTTTTATCATGATGACCGTAAAAGAAGCCAGCCGACTGACAGGCATAAGCATACGCACGCTGCAATACTATGATAAGCTGGGTCTGCTGCCCGCCATGCGCACCGAGAGCGGCTACAGGCTGTATGACGATGCAGCGCTGGAACGTTTGCAGCAGATTTTGCTGTTTCGGGAGCTGGAGTTTCCCTTGCGGGACATCCGCACAATTTTGGACAACCCGAATTTTGACCGCCGCAAGGCTCTGCACCAGCAAATTGAGCTTCTCACGCTGAAAAAGCAGCACTTGGAAGATTTGATACGGCTGGCGCGGACTTTGCAAGCCGCAGGAGGACACACTATGCAATTCAAAGAATTTGATACATCCCGCATTGACGAGTACGCCCGCCGCGCCAAGGAATCTTGGGGCGACACCCCCGCCTACCGCGAGTTTGAGCAGAACGCCGCCGAACGCACGGTGCAGGAGAGCAGCGATATAAACAATCAGCTGATGGCGTTGACCGCCGGGTTCGGCGCACTGCAAGACCTGCCCATCGACAACCCCTCCGTGCAGGCGCAGGCCGCCAAGCTGCAAGCTTTCATCACCGAGCACTACTACACCTGCACAAAGGAGATTTTCGCCCAGCTCGGCCAAATGTACGGCGCAGGCGGAGAGTTCACCGCCAACATCAACGCCGCAGGCGGCCCCGGCACCGCGGAGTTTGCAGCGAAAGCGATTGCGGCGTATTGCAATGAATAAGACATAAATTTTGTTTGACGCCTTGTAGGGGTGAGCATTGCTCGCCCGTGGAACATTGCAGCCGCCCCTACAGAGCGGCCATAACACCCACACAAACCAAAGCCCCGCCCCGCTTATTTTCACAAGCGGGGCGGGGTACTTTTATTCACGTATCAAATCAATCCAGGAAATCCCGCAGTTTCTTGCTGCGGCTGGGGTGGCGGAGCTTGCGCAGGGCCTTGGCTTCGATCTGGCGGATGCGCTCCCGGGTGACGTTGAACTCCCGCCCC
>ERZ857521.4373-NODE-4373-length-10387-cov-6.562815_pt1 | contig 10387 bp, 11 predicted proteins | sample MGYA00519701_ERZ857521 | MGnify/ENA primary metagenome ERZ857521 (study PRJEB31778, sample SAMEA3449346) | human gut metagenome | biome: human gut; feature: human-associated habitat; material: faeces | place: United Kingdom | collected 2010/2012 ...
CGTGGATTTTCTTCCTGCACGATTCGATGAGTGGAGCTTCCGCGGACGCACCGCATAACTGCACATCGAGAATTGCTTTGAACTGCCGCTATGCTTTATGAAGTTTTCGTAGTATGGAAATTGACTTTGCTTTATCCATGGCGTTTAGTTTTTTTGCGTATTTGGGCTGTCCATTCCCTCTGTTGACATACTCCGACAATTTGTCCGGATTGGACACAAAGCCTCGTTCGCTGACTTGTGTAATTGTTCTTTCGGCAGTTGCCCATATATAGTCTTGAAAGCTAAAGGATTAAATCCATCAACAAACAGATCCAGGAACCGGAATCGGCGTTCCGGCTTGCCTCTGCGGGCGTTGAGAATTTCGAGACGACCACGGCGGGTCTGTCTTCGAAGCTTTCTACCCTTCAACGCACCTTTCAGCTTCAGCAGGATGCGGTAGGCCAGTACGAGCGCGCACTTCAGCAGACTAGTGATAAGCTGCAGGAGTAATATTCCCGGCAGAACGATTATGCGCAACGTCTGGTGAATGCGAAGGACAAACAGTAACAGCTGAAAACAGAAGTGGCCAGCGCCGCGCAGGCGTATAAGCACTATAAAAATACGCTGGGCGAAACGGATTCCGCGACCATCGCCGCGAAGGCGAATCTGGACGCTTATAGAGGTGAATACCGCGCAGCCGTTCAGGAAGTCAAAAAGCTGGAAGGTCAGAACGTCGCGCTGAAAAAGTCTACGCAGAATGCGGCAGACGCATTCTCCGCGGCGCAGACCAAACTGAACAGTGCGAAAGGCGCGGTCAAAGAGACTGCCGCCGAGATCGACCAATGCAATCGTCAGCTCGCCCTTTCGCGCACCAGCTGGGCGTCGGCCGGAGAAGCAATCCAGGCCAGTCAGCGCAGCATCGCCTCCATCGGCAAGCAGATGTAAACCGCCGAAAGCAGCTATCGCCTGGCTGCGGCGGGCGTGAAGGATTTTGATAAATCTGCCGCAGGGCTTACTGCGAAGCTGACGCTGCTTCAGGAGAAACTGGGGCTGCAGCAGAAGGCGGTTGCTGAATATGAAAAGGCGCTGGCCACCGCAAAAGAACAGCTGCAGGCGGCGCAGCAGGTCAACGATTCAGATAAAATCCGGGAAGCCACCGACGCGGTGCAGGATGCGGAGAGCGCGCTCAACAATGCCCGCGCTGCGTTAAAGCAGATGCAGGTGAATATTTCCAGCTGAAACAAGGAACTGAAAACGGTGCAATTCGAATGGACGAAGGCCGGGAAAAGTCTGGCGTCCTTCGGAAAATCCTGCGATAGCGTCAGTAAGAATCCCGATGAGTACGAGCAGGCTCTGCTGCTTAGAAGTAAGGAATATGATATGGCACGATCTATTCTATTTATGATGATAGGACGCAAAAAGAAAAGCGAAAAGATCAAATAATGAACTTGAATTTGTCACCTACAATCAACTGAAGCGAACGATGAGCCTTTTTGCCATTTGTACAACTGACAACAGAAGCAATGGAAATCAGCGGATAATCATTTGGAATGCATAGATATTTTGCAGTTTCATAATTAGCAAATACCATTTCAATGACTTTACGAGAACTTACAAAGGAAATACCGCACTTTTTCTGAATCAGCTCATACATGGAACAATTGTTCAAATCCTCAAACAAAAGAAAGTCGAATGATTCGGTAAACCGTGCGATTTCCAATGAGACGGGCACATTATCTGCCAGTCGAACGCGCTCAATGGCAACGACCTTGGAGCCTTCTGGCAAATCCAGTTCTTCAAGGTCTTCCGGCAAAGCATCTTCGAGCTGGCATTTCATCACTCTTGCACCTGGCTTACAGTTAATTTCGCGACAAATTTCGGAAAAACTGTTGACTTTAGCGCTTAACGGACGAGACATTTTTTTCTGGCTGACATAAGATCCGCGTCCGCGGTAGCGTACCAGATAGCTTTCTTTCGTCATTTCTTTGAGCGCATTACGCACCGTGGTGCGGCTGACATGATACTTTTCTACTAATTCTGACTCAGTAGGAAAACGTTCACCAGGCTTAAGATCTCCCTCATCAATGGCGCGCTTGAGCTCGGTATACAGTTGCACATATAGAGGGGTCTGGGAATATTCAAGTTCTGGCATAATCTCAATTCCTTTTAAAATATTCTATTTGCATTAATACATTTTAAATATAAAACCGTTAAATGTCAAGGAAATCCAAGAAGATGTTTTTTGCATGCAGAGCACCGCCTTTAATTTGCCTTTTTTTTAATTATTTTATAAAAGGCTATTGACAATTTGTATTTAATGTATCATAATACTATTGGAATAAAACTTAATTAAATGTGCTTGGAGGCGATATCGATGGAATTTAAGGACATGATTGCAAAGATCGTTAAAGAAAAGCAGGAGCATGGCGGCGTTCGCCAAGTATACTTTGTAGCGTGCGGTGGCTCTTTGGGCGCTTTTTATCCCGCCAAGACGTTTCTTGAAAATGAAGCACGGACATTGACAACCGGTTTGTTCAGCAGCAATGAATTTGTTCACAGCACTCCAAAGGCGTTCGGCTCACAATCTGTGCTGGTGGTAGCTTCGCATAAGGGCAATACGCCTGAAACTGTTGAAGCAGCACGCATTGGTCAGTCAGCAGGCGCTCCCGTGATTGCACTGACATACTTTGAAAACACCCCCATTCATGAGCATGCAGATTATATTGTGAATTATTCCTTCGGCGATAGCAAAGACATAGCGCAGGAAAAGGTGATTCAAGCGCTGAAGGTTGCTGTAGAGTTGGTCAACCAGATCGAAGGCTATGAGCATTACAATGCATTCTATCAGGGTGTGAATATGATCGACGGTATTGTCAAGCGTGCATGTAAGCATGTGGCTCGGCGTGCGCAGGCTTTCGCAGAGAAATACAAGGATGATACTGTGTTTTATACCATTGGCAGTGGCGCGGCGTATGGCGCGGCGTATATGGAGTGCATCTGTATTTTCATGGAAATGCAGTGGATTAACTCCAACGCTATTCATGCGGGCGAGTTTTTTCACGGGCCGTTTGAAATCACTGATGTGAATATACCGTTCTTTATGCAGATGTGCGAAGGTAAAACCCGTGCGCTGGATGAACGAGTGCTAACGTTTTTGAAAACTTATGGCAGACGTATTGAGGTATTGGACGCAAAGGAGCTTGGCTTGTCTACAATTCCTGCTGCTGTTGTGGACTACTTCAATCATTCCTTGTTCAATAATGTATACAATGTATATAATCATGCGTTGGCAGACATCCGCCAGCACCCGCTGACGACGCGTCGATATATGTGGAAGGTTGAATATTGATCGGAGGGCGCACGGTAGATGATCAGGATTCTTGGCTTAGGCGACAATGTAGTCGACCGGTTTTTGGACAGGGGACGAATGTATCCTGGCGGTCAGGCAATGAACGTTGCCGTTTATGCGTCCCTGTTAGGCGCGGAAAGCGGGTATCTGGGCGTTTTTGGAACAGACGAAATGGCCATGCTTAATAAAGCCGTATTAAAAGAACTTCATGTGGATACGAGCCATGCTATGACGGAAAAAGGGGAAAATGCCTTCGCATGCGTACGTACTGTAGCTGGTGAACGTGTATTCCTTGGATCCAATAAAGGTGGAGTTGCACGAGAACGCAAATGGTGCTTCTCCAAGGAAGATCTGCGCTATATCGCTTCCTTTCAGGTTGTACATACTGATCAAAACAGCTACATTGAAGATGATCTGCCGCTGCTTCACAAAACCGGCGTATTGATTTCATTTGACTTTTCATGGAAGCTGGACAGCATATATCTGCGCAAATGCGCACCATATGCTGACATTGCATTTCTGTCTCTTGCGGGAATGCCTGAAGAAGATGCTAAGGAAAAAATGCTGGAAACCGCTGCATTCGGCCCACGCCTGGTCGTAGGAACGCGAGGTGAGCAGGGATCTATAGCTCTGATAAAAGAAGAATGGCTCAGTCAGGGCATCATTCCCACGCAGGTAACAGATACCATGGGAGCTGGCGACTCCTTTGCGGCCGCCTGCTTGGTCGCCATTTTGGAATCAGGCAAAATCACGGCGGAAAGCGTGCATACGGCACTGTCTGCTGCTGCTGAGTTCGCAGCAAAAACCTGCACCATGGAGGGAGCATTTGGATATGGACAACCGTTTGTATTAACACAAAGCGAGAGAAAAATGATCGAAAACAATCATAGATAAGGAGGATGTTCGAGATGCCATTTGATTTTTCTGCTCTTCCCATTGTGGATGCACATGCGCATCCCTTTATGCCGAGCCGAGAGAAAAAAGTATATGGCCGGCGTTACATTTTGTCCAGTGACCGTTACACGCCCGTTCCACAAACAGATATTGAAAATACACTGGCCTATCGCATGATTCTCATCGAACTGGCGCGGCTTCTGCATATGGATCCCGATTCGCCGGACGAAGAGATCATCACTGCCCGTAACGATTTAGCGAGAAAGAATTATCAGGCATATGTAGAGATGCTTTTCCAGGACGCTGGTATCGTGGCTTATCTAAACGAAACAGGCTTTCCAATTCAGGGTGCGCGTTTGCGTCCGGAAGAAAAACGGGAGTTTAAAAACGCCATAGCACGGCTTAATGTGCTGGAGATTATTCGCTGCGAGATGACGTGCAACCATCTGATAGCAGATGCCGGGCGAATGTTGTCCTTTGATGAGTTTCTGGACATGTTTAGAAAAAACATCCGCGATCGCGTGAAAAATGGTCGTATTGCAGCGCTCAAAACGGTGATTGGCTATTTCTCCGGGCTTGAAATTCTGTGGACAGAAAAATCTGCCGCTGAACGCTCTTTCTACGCCCATTATTATGGGAAACAGCTGGAACGCGCTATCCAGAAGCCTTTTCGAGATTTTATGGTCTTTGAATGCGTCCGGTTATGCGAAGAGCTGAGGCTTCCGCTACAGATCCATACTGGAGCCGGCGATCCGCCATCCTGTGATCTGCGGTTGATGCGTCCCGGTCTTCTGTATGAATTTTTGAATCGCGAGGATACAGGACGCATCTCGATTGCGCTGCTGCACGGTGGGTATCCTTTCGCTGATGAAATGGCTTTCATGGTTAACGGCTATTCCAATGTTGTGACGGACGTTTCCTCAATGACCTGCGATGACAGCATCGCTGTGGAACGCGTATTGCCAATGTTATTGGAAAAGATACCTCTGACAAAGATCATGTATGGGTCGGATGGCGCAGGTGATGTTGATCCCATCTGGTTCTCTGCTGTTAATTTCAAGCGCGTGCTGGGGCGCGTATTCGATACTCTTGTGGAAAGGCATGTTTTTACACGCAGCTACGGGGAAAAAGCTGCCCGCTTGATTCTGACTGAAAACGCTGAGCGGTTTTATCATCTTTGATACGGTTATTCTTCTTTCTTAGGGAAGAAAACATAGAAAAAGGAGGAATATACTCATGCAGCGAATTCGATTGCTCTCTTTAGTCATGGTTGGGTTGCTTCTGGCCTCTCTAACATCAGCCGGGGCATTGGCGGATGGCGATCAGCCTGAAAAGACCATTCGCATCTACACCAACCGTTCCGAATCCCATGTGGCGTACACTCTCTGGGTAAACTTGGTGGAGCGTTATCGCGCCGAGGTGAATCCGAATTTCAAGGCCGAGATCGAAACTGTTTCCAATCTGGACCAGTACAAAGACAAGCTTAAGCTGTACATCGCAGGTAATAATCTGCCGGATATATTCCAAATTGACAAGGGACCTATCGCCCAGGAGCTGGCCAGCATGGGCAAGTTGGTAGACATTGATGCGGAGCTTCAACGTCTTGGCCTTGCTGATATGCTTAACGAAGGCTGCCGCAGATATGTTGCGTTTGATGATGAGAGCCTATACATTTTCCCTGAATCCCGTTATGGCAATACAATTTTCTACTGGAAGGATAAATTTGCTGCTGCGGGAATCGAAAAAGAACCCAACACCTTCGCGGAATTTCTGGATGTCTGCGCAAAGCTTAAGGCCAATGGCGAAGTGCCAATGGCTATTACGGGAAAGGCCAGTTGGAATCCTCTCCATGTAATGTACCTGCCCAGTTTCTCCGTGACAGGCAACGTTTGGATAAATACCGCCAAAAAGGGCGAGACGACTTTTGCTGGCGAACCGGTAGTGTGGGACTCTGTAAACTTCCTTGACGCGCTGGTGAAGAATGGCTTCTTCCCAGCCGGATTTGGCAATATCGAATATACTGACGTAATGAACGGCTTTCTGGGCGGACAATATGCCATGGCGTGGGCACAGAGTCTGTATATTCCAAAAATGGATCAGCTTTATGACGAAGGTAAGATCGGATTTATGCGCATTCCGCTGAATGATCGCTATCGGGAAGAGGAGCGCTTAGCTACTATTGCCATTCAATGCGGTATCTCCTGGTCTTTCAACAAAGAAAAGTTTGACACGGAATTGCAGCGCTTCTTCGACTTTATAATGACGAACTACAGTGAAGAAAGCTATAAGCTGAAGTTATTCTCCCCCTTTGACACGGAATTGCCTGAAGGCATGTCCACCATGATGAAGAACTACTACGCTGAAATGGTAAAACAAACCGTGTGTTGGATTAACTGGGACGACGCCTGCGATCCTATAACATGCCAGCAGATGGATGATTCCGTCAAGGAACTGGCTGCTGGGTTGATTTCTGCCGAAGAATTCGTGAGGTTGCTGGATGAATCTGTGCAGGAAAACGGCATAGAGTATTTCCAATAATCTTCATGCGCCGGGGTGGAAAGAGTACCACCCCGGTAATTAACTCCTTTGAAGGGAGCGACACAAACGAATGGACAGCATTTTCAGAAAAAAATCTACCATTTGCGGTTTCCTGATTCCAGCGTTGCTGATTTACACGTCTGTCGTTTTCGTGCCGATCATTTGGTCGATGTACTACAGCGTATTTAACTGGAATGGGTTTGGCGTAAAAAAATATGTTGGGCTGAGCAACTATGTCAAATTGCTTACGCGCGATAGAAGCTTTTGGCCAGTCCTTGGACAGACGTTTATCTATACCATCCTTCAGATTCTGTTTCAGGTGGGCGGCGGGCTTTTGCTGGCCATTCTCTTAACCAGCCTCCGTCAGGGACGAAGTGTTATGCAAACTCTTTACTATGTTCCCGTCATTATTTCGTCCGTGGCTATTTCGCAGATTTTCGGCAAACTTCTTTCCGTTAGCCCCGTTGGCCTTGTCAATGCCCTGTTAGGCAAGCAAATAGAGTGGTTGACTACCCCGCGCCTGTCGTTACTCATGTGTGCGATTGTGGAGGGATATAAAACAGCGGGAACTTATATGGTTATCTTTTTCTCGGCTCTGATTTCCGTTCCGCCAGAGCTTAACGAAGCAGGCATTATCGATGGCGCTAACGCTTTTCAGTGTATGGTGCGCATTAAACTGCCTTATATCCGCCCTATCATTCTGACGAATGTGGTGCTGGTGCTCAACAACTCCTTGCGATCGTTTGATATTCCGTATCTTTTGACTGCAGGTGGGCCAGGAGCAACATCGGAGCTGATGGCGTCATTCATGTATAAAAAAGCGTTCAGCAGCATGCAATATGGTTACGGCAGCTCTATTGCTGTGATAATTGTAATCATTTGCTTTATTTTGGCAATTTTCTGTATGCGGACGTTTGAAGAAGGAGGTAACTGACGATGAAGTACCAAACGAAAAATACCGTTCGTGCAGGCACAGCAGTCAAGTGGATCGCTGCGCTTATCGTCGCTTTTTTTCAGGTATACCCGCTGGTTTATAGCTGTTTGTCTGGGTTTCGTACGCAAGCAGAATTTCAGACGCTTCCGCCCTATGCCTTTCCGCGCAGCTTGTATCTGAGCAATTATCAATATGTTATTACAGAATCCAATATTCCCTTGTACTTTTTGAACAGCCTGATTATTATGATGGCGGTCATTATTCTGGTGCTTGTACTTTCGTCTATGGCGGCCTTTGCTATTGCCAAAATGCGGTTCAGGATGAGTCACTATCTACTGGTATATTTTCTGCTCGGTTTGATGATTCCCATGCAGGTATGTTTGCTTCCGTTATATCTGGTGTTCTCTAGGCTCAATCTAACCGACACATATCTGGGTGTGATTACTCCTCAGACGGCGTTCGGACTGCCGTTGTCCATTTATCTGTTTGTGAGTTTTTATCGCTTTTTGCCGGATGACTTGCTGGAAGCCGGTGTAATTGACGGATGTTCGGCAAGGCGGTTGTTTATCAGCATTGTATTGCCCATGTCGCGCAATACGCTGATAACATTGGCTTTGATGCGCGCGGTGTTTTGTTGGAACGATTTTATCTTTCCATATACTTTTACCAGTTCCAAGAGAATGCAAACCATAACTCTTGGCCTTCAGGATTTTGTAGGAGCCTATGGTTATACAGACTGGGGAAAAACGTTTGCCACTATTACTATAACGATATTGCCTACGCTGTTGGTTTACTTCTTTCTTGGAAAATATATGGTTGCAGGTCTTTCGGACGGCGCTGTGAAAGGATAACGCGCAGCGTCAAGCACTCAGAACAAAGAACGATGAAAGGGGATCGATAATTTATGTTGAATTTTCGTTATTGTATGCCCACGCAGGTTATTTTCGGAAGAAATACACAATGTCAGGTAGGTGAAGAAATAAAAAGGAGGGGCGGAACGCGTGTGCTGGTACACTATGCGGCTGATGCTGCTTGGGCACGGCCACTTTTGGATACAGTTTATGCTTCTTTAACAGAGGCGGGCTTGGCTTATGCGCCTTTAGGTGGAGTCGTGCCCAATCCGCGCTTGCACAAAGTATACGAGGGAATTGAGCTTGGACGGCGCGAAAAGGTGGATTTTATTCTCGCCGTAGGCGGCGGAAGCGTCATCGATTCGGCCAAAGCTATTGGCTATGGACTAATGGACGATGGAGATGTGTGGGATTTCTATATTAGGAAGCGAACACCTCGAGCCTGTATGCCCGTAGGAGTTATTCTAACTCTAGCGGCAACTGGCAGCGAGACCAGTGATGGCTCCGTCATTACCAACGAGGACGGCTGGCTTAAACGTGATGTCGGATCCGATATGGCACGCCCTCGATTTGCCATCATGAACCCGGAGCTGACATTCTCCCTTCCTGCATATCAGACAGCCAGTGGCAGCGCAGACATTATCATGCATGCTATGGAACGTTATTTTACACAGATTGATCATGTAGATCTGAGTGATCGACTGTGTGAAAGCGTCATAAAAACAGTCATGCGACAGCTTCCCATTGCACTGAAAACGCCTGCCGACTATGATGCACGCGCTGAGCTGATGTGGGCAGCGACAGTATGCCATAACGGTCTCCTGACTTCTGGGCGCAAGGGAGACTGGGCAAGCCATAATTTGGAACATGAATTGGGCGGCATGTTCGATGTTGCGCATGGCGCAGGACTATGTGCTGTGTGGGGAAGCTGGGCACGCTTTGTCTATCAAGCAAATATCATGCGTTTTGCACAGTTCGCCGTCGAGGTGATGGATTGTCAGATGGACTATCAGAACCCAGAACAAACCGCGCTGGAGGGTATCGCAGCGATGGAACGCTTTTTTAAACGTATTCATATGCCGACTTCCATTTCCGATATGGGCATTGAAATGACGGAAAGCCAACTTGATCGCCTGGCTGACAAGTGCTCTAATGGCGGGACTCGAACTATCGGTGCATTTAAAGCATTAGGACGCGAAGACATAAGGACTATCTATCAGATGGCACGCTGATTAAATAAGCGCCGGATAATGATAAAAGAATGGAGAGGAAAGCGTAAAGACGATAAAATCGGCGCGCCATATAGAATCATCTATGAGTATTAACGCTGTTCAGTTCGAAGGTTATAATATGAGGCATAATGTGCTGCTATCTGAAAAGACAAATAGACTATTTATACTCTATAAAAAGGCAACACTCTGCTTACAGGGCTATAAGGAATTCTGAAATGGGATAAGCATAATTCTATCTAAAAAGCTGCAAAAAACGCTTGTGCTTATGCCGTGAATATGAGAGAAATCTATTACTTTTTCTGACGCTCCCCACTTCAATTAACAGGGGGAGCTTTTTTGAATGAAAAAGCTGAAAAGCCGCAATAGAGACGGCAGATATTTGTCGATACAGCATTCGTTATGCCTGGCCGCAGAGTGTCACAGGAGACTCCAACTTCATGTCCGATTACTCCTTTCCGCACATCTAATACTAGAGATTGTTCACACTAAAGAATCAAAAAATCATGGCGAACAGGATAAAACCAGCAAAAACAATATCGAGCTTGTCATAGCGAATAAAGACCCTCCGAAAGCGTTTGATTCTTCGAAAGAAACGCTCGACCTCGTTTCT
>ERZ857521.4376-NODE-4376-length-10375-cov-3.489729_pt1 | contig 10375 bp, 9 predicted proteins | sample MGYA00519701_ERZ857521 | MGnify/ENA primary metagenome ERZ857521 (study PRJEB31778, sample SAMEA3449346) | human gut metagenome | biome: human gut; feature: human-associated habitat; material: faeces | place: United Kingdom | collected 2010/2012 ...
GGAGTACGGGGGCATCGACTGGCTGGTGGAGAACGAGCGGGAGCTGCGGGACTCCATCGAGATCCGCACGGCGCTGGAGCCTATGGCGGCCCGGCGGATGGCGGAGCGGTGCAACACCGAGGATATCCGCCGCCTGGAGAACATCCACCGCAGCTTCCTAAGTGCCATTCAGGAGGGGGACGCGGCTATGATCGGCCGCCTGGACGAGCAGTTCCACAGCGCCATTGTGGAGAGCAGCGGGAACGCACTGATGATCGAGATCAACAGCCATGTGTGCCAGGGAATGCAGACCTTCCGCAGCAAGACCTTCCAGGTGGAGCAGAACGTGAAGAACGCGGTCATGCCCCACAGCAATATTATGAACGCCATCCTGGCCCGGGATGCCGCCCAGGCGGAGCGGGAGATGCGGGCCCATCTGGACAAGGTCCAGGAGGATCTGACCCAGAACATCCATGCCCCGGGACACGAGACAAAATAATCGGAACTGCCCAGCCCGGCAGTTTGAGACCCCCAGCCGTACCGGTGCGGCTGGGGGATTTCTTCTGTGTCCCGGCAGAGAAGAGGACACGGTCCGGCTCAGGCAGCGGTGTTTTGGACGTGCCAGGAAGACGGGCGGGGTCCAGGGGAAAACCGGCTTTGTACAATATGTTGAGAAATTTGAGAAAAAGAGAGAGCAGAGCGGAAATTAGCACAAAAATGAGAGAGGAATTTTGTCGGCTTTTTCCATTGACATCTTAATACAGTCTTAATATACTATAGTCAGATGTCATACAATCGTCCGTCTGACGAAAGGGAGGACGGTGGTATGTAGCTTCGGACACAACGATAAGGAGGATCCTGTAATGAAAAAACTTGCTTCCCTTGTGCTGGCCGGCGCCATGGCCTTTTCCCTGGCTGCCTGCGGAAACAACAGCACTCCAGCCGGCGGCAGCTCCGCCAATGCCGGCACCAGCACTCCAGCCGCCAGCACTCCCGCCTCCGGCGGCATCGAGCCCATTGAGCTGACCATCTATTCCCCCGGCAACGAGAACTCCGTCCCCACTAAGACCATCATTGAGTACGCCCGTCTGGTGAACGAGGCCTCTGACGGCGCCATCACCCTGGATGTCCACCACTCCAACGAGCTGGGCAGCGACGCCGAATCTATCGAGTCCACCCGCATGGGCACCATCGACCTGATCTTTGCCGGCACCTCCGGTTTTACCTCCTTCTATGAGAAAGCCAAGGTGCTGGACCTGCCCTTCCTGTTTGACAGCGCGGAGCAGGCTTATGAGGTGACCAACAGCGAGATCGGTGAGCAGATCTTCTCCGGCCTCGAGGAGTTCGGCCTGGTCTTCCTGTCCGAGGGCGATAACGGCATGCGCCACATCTCCACCACCAACCGGCCCGTCCACACCGCCGCCGACGTGCAGGGCCTGAAGATCCGCGTGCCTGAGAGCCAGCTGTACCTGGACGTGTGGCAGGCTCTGGGCGCCACCCCCGTGGCCCTGGCTCTGCCTGAGCTGGCCCTGGCCCTGTCCAATGGCACCGCCGAGGCCCAGGATAATGCCACCTATCACCTGGTCGCCAACGCCACTTATGACGACATCAAATACTTCTCCAACATCAACTACATGTGGATGGGCTGCACCATGGCCGCCAACGCCAACACCTGGAACGGCCTGGACCCCGCCGTACAGGAGATCCTGAAGGAACAGGCCAAGGCAGCTGCCAAGTACAGCTTTGACACCATCGCCGCCGACAACGAGACCGCCACCAAGACTCTGCAGGACGCCGGCGTGGAGTTCGACTTCGAGCCTGATGTCCAGTCCTTCAAGGACGCGCTGGGCGGCGACGCCTACTATGATCAGTATAAGGATGAGAGCTGGTACGACCAGGAGCTGCTGGACGCCATCCTGGCGGAGGTGCGCTGATCCAAACAAAATCTGCGCTGACAGCTGCATAGGCCCCTGCCTATGCAGCTGTCCTTTGTAGAGGGGAGAAATCGTATGAAATTGTGTAACAAGATATCCAAAGGGGTGGCCAAGGGCGCGGAAGTGATCTGCATGCTCACCATTGCGGCCCTGGTGCTGGTCATCGTGGTGGAGCTGCTCCGCCGTAACTTCCTGGGCCAGTCCTTTGGCGGGAACGTGCAGCTGTGCGGCATCCTCTTCCTGTGGATGGCCTTTATCGGCCTGATCCCCCTGTACCGGGACAGCGGCCTGATGCGCCTGGACTTCCTTGTCGCCCGCACCAAGGGCCCGGTGTACGAGGTGCTGTACTTCGCCAACAAGCTGTTCAGCCTGCTGCTGGGCGTGGTGATGGTCGTCGCCTTCGCCGCCCAGTATCCCTATGTCAGCACCCGCACCTATTCCACCTTCCCTATCCCGGTGCCCTATACGGTGCAGTATTTCCCCATGTGCCTGGCTGGAGCCTATATGGCGCTGGAGTCTCTGCGGCAGATGGCGGAGCACGTGGCAGAAAAGGCCCGGGGCAGCCGGGCGCAGGTATAAGGGAGGGACACGGATATGGTAATTTTTCTGATAGCGTTTGTGCTCCTTCTGGTCATTGGTGTCCCTATCAGCATCTCCATCGGCGCCTCCGCCGTGCTGGGGTGCCTGTCTCTGGGGTATCCCTTGGTGGTCATCGGCCAGAAGATGGTCAGCGGCATCGACTCTTTCCTGCTGATCGCAGTGCCCCTGTTCATTCTGGCGGGCAACCTGATGAATGCAGGCAAGATCACGGAGAAGATCTTTGATACGGCCAAAGAGCTGGTGGGCTGGATCCCCGGCGGCCTGGGCCATGCCAACGTGGTGGCCAGCATCATTTTCGCCGGCATGTCCGGCTCCGCTGTGGCCGACGCCGGCGGCTTGGGCGCCATTGAGATGGAGGCCATGAAAAAGAACGGCTATGACGAGGACTTCGCCGGCGCCGTCACCGCGGCCTCCTCCGTCATCGGACCCATCTTCCCGCCCTCCATCCCCCTGATCATCTACGGAAGTGTGGCCAGCGTCAGTGTGGACCAGCTGTTCATGGGCGGCGTGGTGCCCGGCCTGCTGATGGGCGTACTGCTCATGGTGATGGTCCTTTACTTTGCCATCGTGCGCAGGTATGAGCGCCACCCCTTCCGCCTGCGGGCCCTGATCCGCCAGTTCCTGGGATCCATCCCCGCCCTCATCACCCCGGTCATCATCCTGTGTGGCTTCGTGGTGGGCTGGTTCACCCCTACAGAGGCGTCTTCCATTGCGGTTATCTACTCCCTGCTGATCGCCCTCTTCCTCTACCGGACCCTGGACTGGAAGAGCTTCAAGAAGTGCCTGAAGGACTCCGCCATCTCCTCTGCCAACACCCTGTTCATCATCGGCACCTCTACCCTGTTCACCTACGTCATGGCAATGGAGGGCATCTCCCGCCAGTTCGCTGATGTGATCCTGGGCATCAGCAGCAATCCCAACGTGGTCCTGCTGGTCATCAACGTCCTGCTGCTCGTCCTGGGCATGGTGATGGAGCCCGGCGCCATCCTGACCCTGATGCTCCCTGTGCTGCTGCCCATTGCCAACGGCCTGGGGCTGGACCTGGTCCACTTCGGCGTTATGGTGGTGCTCAACCTGATGATCGGTCAGGTGACCCCGCCCTTCGGCGTGTGCCTGTTCGTCATCTCCGACGTAAACAAGCTGAAGCTGGAACGGCTGTATCGATCCATCCTGCCCTTCCTGGTCCCCTTGATTTTAACGCTGATTCTGGTAACCTATATACCGGGGATCGTTACGGCCCTGCCAAACGCCCTGCTGAGCTGAGAACGTCCCCTGTTCCAAATCATCCAATTGTTAGAGAGGAGTACATCACATCATGAGCGATCAACTGTTCAGCGTAGAAAATAAGATCTGCATCGTCACCGGCGGCCTGGGGCAGATCGGCAAGAATTTCGTCCAGGAGCTCTGGAAGCGGGGCGCCAGGGTGGCCGTGTGGGGCCGCACCGTCAACGACGAGCGCATCGCCAAGACCCTGGGGGAGGAGGCCCTGAAGACCTCCGCTCTGCGTTTTTACTCTGTGGACATCACTAAGAAGGAGGAGATGAACGCCGCCCTGGACGACATGGAAGCGGTCTGGGGGGACGCCCCTGATGTGCTGGTGAACAACGCCGGCATCGACACTCAGCCCTCTGCGCCTCCGGAGGTGTCCGGTCCCTTTGAGAACTTCCCGGAGGAGATTTTCCGGGAGGTAGTGGATGTGAACCTGGTAGGCACCTTCCTGGCCTGCCAGGCGGTGGGCGCCCGGATGGTCAAGGCGGGCAAGGGCGGCTCCATCATCAATGTGGGCTCCATCTATGGCATGCTCTCTCCCATCCAGGACATCTATGCCTATAAGAAGGAGATGACCGGCGTCCCCTTCATCAAGCCGGTGGCCTACTCTGCCGCCAAGTCCGGCATCTACAACCTGACCCGCTACCTGGCCACCTACTGGGGCAAGCAGGGCATCCGGGTCAACACCCTCACCCCCGCCGGCGTGTGGCGGGACACCCAGGACGAGATCTTCCAGGCCAACTTCTGCGCCCGGATGCCCATGGGCCGCATGTCTCAGGAGAATGAGTACAACGGCGCCCTGATCTTCCTGGCCTCCCAGGCGTCCTCCTTTATGACGGGTTCCAATCTGGTGATCGACGGGGGCTGGACAGCATGGTAAACGTGAAGCCGGAGCAGTTCCAAAAGATCTGGTCGGCCCTCATCACCCCCACCAACGAGGACGAGAGCGTCAATTATGAGGCCCTGGAGCGCATCGTGGAGCTCCAGATCCAGGACGGCGCGGAGGGCTTCTACTGCTGCGGGTCCTCGGGGGAGGGGCTGCTGCTCACCCTGGAGGAGCGCAAGCAGGTGCTGGAGCACGTGCTCAAGGCGGCGGACGGGCGGGTGCCCGTTATCTCCCATGTAGGCACCATCCGCACCCGGGATGTGGTGGACCTGGCCCGGCACGCCATGTCCGCCGGGGCCCTGGCGGTGTCCATGATCCCGCCCTACTACTATAAGTTTTCCATGGACGAGATCATGGGCTACTACGAGGACGTGATCCGGGCCATCCCCGATGTGCCCGCCATCGTCTATAACATTCCCCAGTTCACCGGAGTGGAGTTCAGCAAGGAAAATGCGGGACGGTTGCTGTCCAACGAGAACATCGTAGGCATCAAGCACACCTCCACCAACCTGTACAGCCTGGAGCGGACGGGGCAGGCATTCCCTGGCAAGGCCCTGATCAACGGCTTTGACGAGCAACTGCTGGGAGCTCTGGCTATGGGCTCCTGCGCCACCATCGGCACCACGGTCAACCTGTTTGCCCCCCTGTTCCACCGGGTGCGGGACGCCTTTGACCGGGGGGACATGGCCCAGGCCTACCGCTGGCAGCACGCCATCAACCTCCGGGTGGAGGAGACGGTGAAGCTGGGCATTTTCAACGCCATGAAATACGGCTGGACCCTGCGGGGGGTGGACTGCGGCTTCTGCCGCGCCCCCTTCCGGCCCCTGGACGGAGCGGCCAGGGAGAAGATGGCCCAGCTGATGGCCCTGCCCCTGGAGCCGGTATGAGCTCCCGGCCCGTCAGATTCGTATCCTGATCGAAAAGAGAGAGACAGCGCCCGCCGCGGCTCCAGGCCGCGGCGGGCGCACAGCATTGAGGCAGCCGGACCCGCATCCCGGGAGCATGGGGGAGAAAAGTCCTTTCAGGCCGTGGAAAGAAAAGATTTTTGTGGCATCCGGGGAGATCTTGTGGTAAAATGGGGCCGGTCATTCGGTCTGGGGCTCCGGACCCAGGCTTCTGAAAAGAAAGGAAATCCCAGATGATGATGAAACGATCCATATCCCTGGTCACCGCACTCTGTCTGCTGTCCCTCTGCGCCTGCGCCGCTCCTGGCGGAAGGGCGGTGTCCCCCGCGTCGGCGGACGGGGAGATGGGGAGCTCTGTGAGCTTCACGGACAGCTTGGGCAGTACCATTACCCTGGAGGAAGCGCCCCAGCGGGTGGCAGCCCTGATCGGCAGCTACGCGGAGACCTGGGTCCTGGCAGGAGGGGAGGACACGCTGGCAGCGGTGACCCAGGACGCCTACGATGAGCGGGGGCTGGAGCTGGGGGAGGATGTGACCAACGTGGGCTCCAATCAGACCCCGGAGCTGGAGGCGCTTTTCGCTGCCCAGCCTGACCTGGTGCTCCTGACTCCCGATCTGGACGGCCAGCTGGCGCTGGCGGAGCCCCTGGCTGCGGCCGGCATTCCCGCCGCTTGGTTCAAGGTGGAGTCCTTCTCCGACTACCTCTCCATGCTGGAGATCTGCACCCGTCTGACGGGGCGGGACGACCTGTATCAGGCCAACGGGCTGGATATCCAGGCAGAGATCGACCGGGCGCTTGCCCGTGTCCCGGAGGGGGAGCACCCCACGGTCCTGCTGCTGCGGGCCTACTCCACCGGCGTCCGGGCCAAGAACAGCGACAATATCACCGGCGTGATGCTGAAGGATCTGGGCTGTATCAACATCGCGGACAGCGACAGCGGACTGCTGGAGGAGATCCAGATGGAGTCCATCCTGGCGGCGGACCCGGACCATATCTTCGTGACCACCATGGGCTCCAGCACGGAGAAGGCGCTGGACAGCCTGACGGAGCTGTTCCACAGCGACCCGGCTTGGGAGTCCCTTGCGGCGGTGAAAGAGGGGCGGGTCCATATCCTGGACAAGGCCCTGTTCCACTACAAGCCTAATGTGCGATGGGGAGAGAGCTATGAAGTCCTTGCCGACATCCTATACGGCGGCGCGTAAGTGGGGGATCATCCTCCTGCTGGCTCTGGCCAGTCTGGGGGCGGCTCTGCTGAGCATGAGCTTCGGCTCCACCCAAGTCCCGTTTTCAGAGATCCTGACCGCCTTGATGGGCGGTGAGACCCAGGCATACAATATCGTGGTCTATGCCCGCCTGCCCCGCACCCTGGCGGCCCTGCTGTGCGGCAGTGCCCTGGCGGTGGGCGGGGTCATCATCCAGGGAGTGCTGGGCAACCCCCTGGCGGGGCCCAATATCATCGGGGTGAATGCCGGCGCAGGCCTGGGGGCAGTCCTCTGCGCCGCCCTGATTCCGACCTCTATGACGGCGGTCCCGGTGGCAGCTTTCCTGGGGGCGCTGGGGGCGTGTATGCTGGTGTACACCCTGGCCCGGAGGACCGGGGCCAGCCGCATCACCCTGGTGCTGGCCGGGGTGGCCATCAGCAGCATGCTCTCCGCCGCCATCGACGCGGTCTCCATCCTGTTCCCGGAGGCCGCCCTGGGGGCAGGCAGCTTTATGGTGGGCCGGCTGTCTGGGGTGACAGTGGCCGCCCTGAAGGTGCCGGCCCTGCTCTCCCTCCTGGCCGGGGCGGGGGCCTTTGCCATGAGCTATGAGCTGGACCTGCTCACCCTGGGGGATGAGGTGGCCCAGTCCCTGGGGCTGTCTGCCCGGGCGGCCCGGAACCTCCTGCTTACCCTGGCGGCGGTGCTGTGCGGCGCGGCGGTGAGCTTTGCCGGGCTGGTGGGCTTCGTGGGCCTGCTGGTGCCCCACGCGGCCCGCTTCCTGGTAGGGGGGGAACACAAGTACCTGCTGGCTGCCTCCCTGTTCCTGGGGGCGGCGCTGGTGACAGTGTGTGACCTGGCGGCCCGGGTGCTGTTCGTCCCCTTTGAGCTGCCAGTGGGCATCCTGCTCTCCCTGATGGGCGGCCCCTTCTTTCTGTGGCTGCTGTTCCGGCAGAGGGGAGGGCGGCGGACATGATGGAGCTATGCCATACCCCGGCGGGCTCCGGCGGCCCGCCGGTACTGAGGGACGTATCCCTGGTCTTTGAGCCGGGGAAGGTCACCGTCCTGGCCGGGCCTAATGGCTGTGGAAAATCCACTCTCCTGCGGGTGGCGGCCCGGCTGATGGCACCGGAACGGGGAGAGGTAAGGATAGAGGGGCAGGACGTGTCCCGGCTCTCCGCCAAGCAGTTTGCCCGGTTGGCGGCGCTGCTTCCCCAGAGCCGGCCGCTGCCCGGCATCACGGCGGGGAGCCTGGTCCTCCACGGGCGCTTCCCCTATCTGGGCTATCCCCGCCGCTACTCCAGGGAGGACCGGGAGGCGGCCCGCCAAGCCATGGAGCGCACCGGTGTGGCCGGGCTGGAGGGGGTGCCCATGGCCCACCTCTCCGGTGGACAGAGACAGAAGGTTTATCTGGCCATGGCGCTGGCCCAGGACACCCCAGTGCTGCTGCTGGACGAGCCCACCACCTTTCTGGATATCGCCCACCAGCTGGAGCTGGCGGAGACCGCCCGGACGTTGGCGGAGGAGGGAAAAGCGGTGGTCATGGTCCTCCATGACCTGAACCTGGCCCTGAGCTGCGCACACCGGGTGGCGGTGCTGGAGGAGGGACAGCTGCGGCGGGTGGGTGCGCCGGAGGAGATCTACGCCTCCGGCGTGCTGGAGAAGGTATTCCAGGTCCGGGCCCACAGCGTGGAGACGGCGAAGGGGGAGCGGCAGTACCTCTTCAGCCGGCTGTGAGAGCGGAGGGGGGCCACCCTGCCCGTTTCCTTGTATGATAAAAAGAGCCGTCCCCCTGAGATAGGGGAACGGCTCTTTTATGCTGATCAGCGGATCAGCCGGCTTGAGAGGGAGCCGCTGGAAGCCGCCCTATGAGAATAGCGGTGCCTGCTCCGGCGGGGAGGAGCCGTTCAGTTGTCGTCCTGGAGGGCATCGTAGTCCGTCTCACCGGTCCGGACCTTGACCACGTTTTCTACGTTGTACAGGAAGATCTTTCCGTCCCCCTGATTGCCAGTGCGGAGGGCTTTTTCCGCCGCAGCCACCACCAGGGCGGGGTCCACCCTGGACACCACGATGTCCACCTGAATCTTAGGAAGCAGGTTCATGCTTATTTTGACGCCCCTGTACTGCCCCACCTTGCCCAGCTGGGTGCCGCACCCCATCACGTTGCTCACCGTCATGCCGGTGACGCCGATGGCCGCCATGGTGTCCTTCAGGATGGAGAAGCGCTCCTCCCGACAGATGATGGTCACCTTGGTCAGCTTCCGGCCGGAGGGGTCAGGCGCAGGCCGGGATTCCAGCGCGGCCGGCACAAGTCCGGAGAGGTCCACCGGTCCGCCGGCCCCTTCTCCGCCTAGGGCGCTGGGGGCTGCGGGGCGGAAGTCGGCGTAGGCGGAGGCCAGGGCGTGCTCTGTGATGTCCAGGCCGATGATCTCATCCTCGGCGGATACCCGCAGACCGATGGTCTTGTCGATGAACTTGAACACCAGGAACATGGATACAGAGGCATAGGCGGCGATGGCAGCTACACCCATGCACTGCACCCCCAGGTGGTAGAGACCGCCGCCGTAGAGCAGCCCGCTGGAGGTGTTGAACAGGCCGTCCGCCAGGGTGCCCCAGATGCCGTTGGCACAGTGGACCGCTACAGCACCCACCGGGTCGTCCACGTGGAGCTTGAAGTCCAGCAGCTCCACCACCAGCACCACCAGGATGCCATCGACTGCGCCGATGAGGATCGCGCCCAAGGCGTCTACCGTGGCACAGGGGGCGGTGATGCCCACCAGGCCAGCCAGAGAGGCGTTCAGACACATGGAGACGTCCGGCTTGCCGCTGCGCACCCAGGTGAAGACCATGCAGGTGAAGGTGGCCACGGCGGGGGCAAGGGTGGTGTTGCCCAGGATCTGGGCCAGCTGGGCGGCATCTGCGGCGGCGGCGCCGTTGAAGCCGTACCAGCAGAACCAGAGGATGAAGCACCCCAGCGCGCCCATGGTCAGGGAGTGCCCGGGGATGGCGTTGACCTGGATGCGGCCGTCCTTTTCCCGGGTGTACTTACCGATCCGGGGGCCCAGCATCCACGCGCCGATAAGGGCAGCCAGTCCGCCCACCATGTGGATCACAGAGGAGCCGGCGAAGTCCACATAGCCGAACTGGACCAGCCAGCCCTGGCTGTTCCAGACCCACCCGGCCTCGATGGGGTAGACCACCGCGCTGATGACGCCGGAGTACACGCAGTAGGCCAGGAATTTGGTGCGCTCCGCCATGGCGCCGGAGACGATGGTGGCCGCTGTGGCGCAGAACACCAGCTGGAAAAAGAAGTTAGACCAGTCGAAGGCATAGAAGTTCGTAAACATCTGATACTCCGGCATGCCGATCAGGCCGAAGAAATAGTTCTCACTGTTCATGATGCCGTAGCCCAGCAGGATGAAGACTACCGTTCCGATGCAGAAATCCATTAGGTTCTTCATGATGATGTTGCCTGCGTTTTTTGCCCGGGTAAATCCTGTTTCAACCATTGCGAATCCGCACTGCATGAAAAAGACCAGGATTGCGCCCATGAGATACCATACCGATAAATCCATCTTCTCTCGCTCCTTTTTACACAAGGGC
>ERZ857521.4378-NODE-4378-length-10370-cov-2.367232_pt1 | contig 10370 bp, 8 predicted proteins | sample MGYA00519701_ERZ857521 | MGnify/ENA primary metagenome ERZ857521 (study PRJEB31778, sample SAMEA3449346) | human gut metagenome | biome: human gut; feature: human-associated habitat; material: faeces | place: United Kingdom | collected 2010/2012 ...
TTCGACGCTGTGGGGCAGGGCGATCTTCGCCTTTATCACCGCGGTGCTGGGTACCTGGATCTTCGTCTTTTTTATCCAGCGCATCCAGTTTAAGGATGTGGTGATGGTGCCGCTGGTGGGCATCATGTTCGGCAACGTCATCGGCGGCGTTACCAACTACCTGGCCTACAAATACGAGATGACCCAGGCGCTTTCATCCTGGCTGGTGGGGCACTTTTCGCTCGTCGTCCGGGGAAGATACGAGCTGGTTTATCTGGCAGTGCCGCTGGTCATCCTGGCCTTTCTCTTTGCCAACCACTTTAACATTGTGGGGATGGGCAAGGATTTCTCCAAAAACCTGGGTGTCAACTACAATCTGGTCCTCTTTATGGGGCTGACCATTGCGGCCCTCATCACCGCCAGCGTGGTGGTGGTTGTCGGCTCGATCTCCTACATCGGACTGATCGTTCCGAACGTGGTTGCCATGTTTAAGGGGGACAAGATTCGCGGAACGCTGGTAGACACCGCCCTGTTCGGTGCCTTGTTTGTGCTGGTGTGCGACATGATTGGCCGGGTAGTTATCGCGCCGTACGAGCTGCCGATCGAGCTGATTGTCGGCATTTTGGGCAGCCTGATCTTTGTCCTGCTGCTGCTCTATCGCCTCAACCATGGACGCAAGGCGATCCGTTTGGGCAACCCGGGGCACAGCAGCTGCACTGCGGTGCCGGACCTGAAAGGAGGGGAATCTTGAACCGCACAGCCTATCGTTCCAATGTAAAAAAAATTACCGTTCTGGCCCTCTTTGTCCTGCTGGCAGCGGTGGCCTACATGCTGGTGGAGGTACATTTTGACTCCACGAAACTGTTCCAGTATGCGATGAAGATCAGGACACCAAAGCTGATTGTCATGCTGATTACCGCCTTTGCCATCGGCGGGGCGTCGATTGTCTTTCAGTCGATCATCAACAACACCATTGTCACCCCCTGTCTGCTGGGAATGAATTCGCTTTATACCCTGATTCACACGGCGGTGGTATTCTGCGCGGGGTCGGCAAGTGCGCTCGCGTCCAATCCCAACCTCTCCTTTGCAGTTGACCTGCTGCTGATGGGGGTGGTGGCGACGGTGGTCTACAGTTACCTGTTTCAAAAGACCAACCACAACATCCTGTATGTCCTGCTGATCGGAACGGTGCTTTCCTCCTTTTTTTCCAGTATCCAAAGCACCATGACCCGCATCATGGACCCGAACGAGTACGACGCCCTGTTGAACACCCTGGTGGCCAGCTTCAGCAACATCAATTCTGAGATTATTGTCTTTTCGCTGGTGCTGTTGGCACTGCTCATCTTTTTCTTGCGCAAGGAGCTTGCCCTGCTGGACGTGCTGACCCTGGGCAAGGCGCAGGCCATCAACCTGGGTGTCGACTATGACCGGTGCGTGCGCCGCCTGCTGCTGGGGGTGACGCTGTGCATCGCCATCGCGACGGCGATGGTGGGGCCGATCTCGTTTTTGGGATTGATTATTGCAAACCTCGCCCGGCAGCTGCTCAAGACATACCGACACACCTACCTGATTTTGGGCTCCGCCTTGTTTGGCATGTTTGTTCTGGTGGGCGGACAGCTGCTGGTGGAACACGCCTTTGCTTACGCCATACCGGTCAGCGTCTTTATCACGGTGGGCGGGGGAATTTATTTCCTTTACCTTTTGCTGAATAACAGGAGGGCCTAAATGCAGATTGAAAATTTGACAAAACAGTATGACGGCAAGACAGTGGTCGATTCCGTTACTTTCAAGATCCCGCAGGGAAAGGTCATCTCGATGATCGGACCTAACGGAGCGGGCAAATCGACGGTACTCAACATCATCTCCCGCCTGATTGCCCGCGACAGCGGACTGGTGGAGTTTGAGGGACAGGATATTTCCCGCTGGAAAAGCAAGGAGCTTGCCAAGCGCCTTGCCATTCTGACCCAGAGCAACAACATCCAGATGAAGCTGACGGTGCGGGAGCTGGTCAGCTTTGGCAGGTTTCCCTATTCGGGCAACCATCCGACCAAAGAGGATCAGGAGATGATCGATAAGGCCATCCGGTATATGGAGCTGGAGGAGTTTGAGGACCGATTCATCGACGAGCTTTCCGGCGGGCAGCGGCAGCGCGCCTGCATCGCCATGGTGATTGCACAGGACACCGAGTATATCCTGCTGGACGAGCCGACCAACAATCTGGACATCTACCACGCGACCAACATGATGAAGATCGTCCGGCGCCTGTGCGACGAGCTTGGCAAAACAGTGATTCTGGTGCTGCATGAAATCAACTACGCGGCCTTTTATTCCGATTACGTCTGCGCCTTTGTCGACGGAAAAATCGCAAAATTTGGAACGGTGGAGGAGGTGATGACCAAAGAAAATCTGGCCCAGATCTACAAAGTGGACTTTGAGATCATGCGCATCCAGGGAAAACCGCTGTCCATCTATTATTAGCAGGAAAATCCACCGCTCCTATGGGGTGGAGGATCGAAGATAACATTCATTTTTATACAGAAAAGGAGATTAATCCATGAAGAAACTATCTGTCCTGATTTTCAGCATGCTGCTTGCTGTTTCTGTCGCCGCCTGTTCCGGTACGCAGACAAGCTCCCGGACCGAGGAGACAAGCGCACAGAATACACAGACAGAACAAACGACCGAGCAGGAGACCGCGAGCGAAGCTGCTCCTTCCACCATTACCATCACCAGCCTGGACGGGAACGGAGAAGAGACACAGCTGGAGGTCCCATATGACCCGCAGCGCATCGCCATCCTGGACATGGCGGCGCTGGACATGCTGGATAATTTTGGCCTCGGGGATCGGGTGGTCGGTTCGGCAAGCACCTCGCTGGACTATCTGCAGCAGTATGTGACCGACGAAACGGTTGAAAACCTCGGTACCATCAAGGAGGCCGATCTGGAGGCGGTGATGGCCTGTGAGCCGGACATCATCTTCATCGGCGGCCGCCTGAGCGCCTCCTACGATGCGCTCAGCGAGATTGCGCCGGTAGTCTACCTCTCCACAGACTCCGAGTTGGGCGTCGTTGAGAGCGTCCGGAAAAACGCACAGACCATCGCCTCCATCTTTGGCGTTGAGGAGCAGGTCGAGCAGAAGATGGCCGGCTTTGATGAGAGAATCCAGGCACTGGCCGATTTTGCCCAGGGGAAAAACGCAGTGATTGGAATGTGCACCAGCGGCAGCTTTAACGTGCTGGGCAATGACGGTCGCTGCTCGATCATTGGCAAGGAAATTGGCTTTGAAAATCTGGGCGACACCGGCAGCACCTCCACTCACGGAAACGAAAGTTCCTTCGAACTGCTGGTGGAATGGAATCCGGAGTACATCTTTGTGCTTGACCGCGACGCAGCCATCGGCACCGACGGCGCCCAGCTGGCCCAGGAGATTATGGAGAACGAGCTGACTATGCAGACTGCCGCTTACCAGAACGGCAATATCGTCTATTTGGAACACCCAGCTGTTTGGTACACCGCTGAGGGCGGCATCACCGCGCTGGATTACATGCTCAGCGACCTGGAAGGCGCACTGTTGGCCGAGTAAAAAGCTAATTCTTGATATAAAAAATCCTCCGAGCAATCGGAGGATTTTTTTCTAGCAGGTTTTGAGTTGAGCTGCGTGGCTGCGGTGTTCCACCCGGATGTACAGCGCGACGCACAGAACAGCCAGCGCCAGCTGCGCGGTGGGGTAGGCCGCCCAGACGCCATTCAGTCCCCAGAACAGGGGCAGTGTCCAAAGGGCAATGGGGAAGAACAGGCACGGTTCGATGTAGACCAGCAGGGTGGAGACGTTGGTTTTTTCGACCGCGTAAAAATAGGCGCTGATGCAGCGGGTGATGCCGACCATCAGGAAGGAGCAGGCGGTGATGATCAAAGCGGGCTGCGCCTGCTGTGCCAGACTGCCGGTCAGGCCGAACAGGGTTGTGATCTGCGCGCGCAGCAACGAGACGCCCACAGCGGTCAAGAGCGAAATAATGATCGAGGCGCTGATGGCCTTTTTAAACAGGAAGCGAATGTGCTGGGTCTGGCCCGCACCGTAGTAGAAGCTCAGCAGCGGCTGAACGCCGTCGCCGACGCCCTGCAGCAAAAGCTGTACCGAAGCCAGGACATAGGAGAGCAGCGAAAAGACGGACAAAGCGTCGTCTCCGCCGTAGCGGATGCACTGCCAGTTGGTGAAGATGATGATGACCGAAGGAATCAGCGTCTGACCAAAGGGGGAAACGCCGATGCGGATGATTGTTTTCAGGCGCTGACAGGAAAGCTTCAGGCTGTCCAGTGAAAAGATGTTCCGGTTGTTGCGGAACAGGTAGGAAAGGTTGAAGGCGGCGACAACAGCCTGTGCGATAACGGTGGCGATGGCCGCTCCTGCCAGGCCCATTCCCATGCGGAAAACAAAGAGGTAGTCGAGGATGATGTTGGTAATTAAGCCGCTGCTCATAAACAAAGTGGCTTCTACCGTCTTGCCCTGGTTGCGGATCAAGGGGGGGATGCCGTTGCCCAGGACAGGGAAGATACCGCAGAAAATGATGATCGAGATGTACTCGTGGGCATAGTCCGCAATGGTTCCGCTGCCGCCCAGCATGGAGATGCACCAGTCGAGGCTTAGCCAGAAAAGTCCCATCAGGGCAAAACCAGCGACAACAAGGGTGGTGATGGCCGTTCCTGCTGCGCGGTCGGCCTCCTCATAATCCTCGCTCCCGCGGTATTTGCTCATCAGCACCGCGCCGCCGACGCCGAGGCCAAAGGCGGTCGCGTTCATGCAAGCCTGGACGGGGTAGACCAGATTGATTGCAGCCAGCGCCTGGCTTCCCACCGCGTTGCCGACAAAGATGCCGTCGACCATCGAGTAAAAGCCGCTGAGCAGCATCGAAATCATGGAAGGCAGGACGTAGCGGTAAAAATCTCTGTTCAGCTCTTTTTTCATAAACTGTTTCTCTCCTCCATATTCTTAAAAAATCACATGACAATTTCAAATTATAAACTATGGCCCTACACCAGGGTCAAGCCCTGCGGCAAATATTTTGTTGAAAAAGGAGAGAAAAAGAGAAAAATTTACCGGCGAAGGTCAGCTGATGAAACTGCCGGGGACTGCTCACCGTTTTCGATAATATCCTGTTTTGATGAAGGAATACAGCCAGACAAAACCAACGCCAGTTTTGCACAGGCAGGGCCGGCCATTTCATACAGGATGCCGGAGGAGAGAATGATGACCGACAGGGTGGTTCCCCATTGCCCTGGCAGGAGGCGCTGGCCCAAAGCCGCCAGACCAATCGAAACGCCAGCTTGTGGAATGAGCGCCAAGCCGAGATATTGGGTAAGGGGTTTGGATGAATGGGAAAGCACGCATCCAGCAACAGCACCCAGATATTTACCGATGATGCGGACAAAAAAGTAGACAATACCGATAAGGCCAGCAACTTTTAAAGCAGGTACATCCAGGCGCATGCCGGAGAGGACGAAGAAAAGGAGGAGGATGGGAGGAGAGAAGCGATCAATGAGATGGAAAAGCCGTTCGTTTCCACCGCAGTTGATATAAACGGCTCCCAGTACCATGCACGCCAGCAGGGGAGAGATGTCCTGAGAGGCGCAAAATCCGGTGATGGAGAGGATGACAGCCAAAGCAAGTACCAGGCTGTGCTCGTCGGAGCGGCCGGCGTTGATCCAGCGGGAAAGCAGGTGCCCTCCCAAGGCGCCGAGCACCAACGAAACAAGCTGCAGGAGAACCGGCAGCAGAACGATGCTGGGCGTGATGCCATCACCGTCCATCGCCTGAACAATGGCGGCGCATATGCTGAAGGCGATCAGCGCAACGGCATCGTCCAAGGCGACCACCTGCAGCAGGACCTGGATGAATTCACCCTCGGCGTGGTATTGGCGAATGGTCATCAGGGTGGAGGCAGGTGCGGTGGCGCTGCTGATTGCACCCAGCAGCAGCGAGAAGGAGAGCGGCAGACGGAAAAGCAGCGACATCACCAAAGTGACCAGCACTGCAGCTGCAAGCGATTCCCAGAGGGTGATGACAAAGACACCTTTTCCATTCCGCCTCAGCTGCGAGAAACGAAAATACTTTCCTGTACCGAAGGCGATGAGGGCCAGGGCAATATCGGTGATAAAGTCCATGTCCTCGATGATAGAGGAGGGAATCAGGTCTAGCAGATAGGGGCCAATCAAGACTCCAGCAAGGATGTAGCCGGTGACGTTGGGCAGATGGATTTTCTTGGTCGCGCGGGTTGCCAGAAACCCTGCGGCAAGAATGATGGAGAGGTTTAGAATTACACCGGGAGTGGAGTCAGGTAGGGTGAATAAGGACAACATTGGCAAAATACCTTCTTTCATTTTATAAAAAATAATATAAAATAAGCTTAAATTGTTAAAAAATTTCATTTGACTTGATTATATAGAAAAAGTGTGATAAAATCAAATAATATTTTCTTAACCGCTCATCAATTAATTTTATAATAAGGGAGGGTACGGCGGTGATTGATGCAAAAATTCGGACACTGCTGGCGGTTGCGGGCAGCGGCAGTTATACCAGGGCAGCAGAACAGCTTTGTCTGACCCAGCCGGCTGTCAGCCACCACATACACCAATTGGAGGAGGAGTATGGGATCAAGATCTTTTTTCGCGATAAAAAGGCGCTTCATGTGACCGACGAGGGGGCAGTGTTGATCAAATACGCCCGCCGCGCAGCAGGTATTTCCAACATGGCGAGGCAGGCGATTGAGGACATTCAGCGCCAAGTTACCCATCTGAACATCGGGATGACCCAGACTGTGGGGGAGAATACGATGCCGCAGGTGATTGGCCTTTACTGTGAGGAGCATCCACACGTCCGCATCAATATTTGTACGGATACGATTAATAATATTTATACAATGATAAAATCTTACGAATTGGATATCGGGATTGTGGAAGGAAAATTACCGGTGTCGGATGTAAAGACAGTTTTGCTGGACACCGATTATCTCTGCCTGATTGTTTCCCCTCTGCATCCGCTTGCCAAGCGGGCCAGTGTAGGCTTTTCGGAGCTGAAAAGGGAAAAAATGATTCTGCGCTCCCCAAAAACAGGGACCCGCCTGCTGCTTGACAGCTACCTTGCTAACCTTGGCAGCAGCGTCAAGGATTTGAATGTCATCATTGAGATGGACAATGATAAAGGAGCTGGTTTCACTGAATATGGGTATTTCCATCATCGCGCACAGCATTTGCCGAGAGGAGGAACAGCAGGGCAAGCTGGCAGTGGTGCCAATTGAAAATTCCAACATGATCCGACAGATCAATATGGTGCATCATCCGGATTTTTCGCACCAGGAAGTTCTGGACGACCTGCGTCATATTTATCGGCGGCTTAACCGGTAATTATGATTGTCAAAAAAATTGCGTCAAACCGGCCTTTTTTCCCACAAAGGAAAAAGAGGCTGTGAAATCACTGTAAATAATCACAAAAAAACTTGTGAAACGCAGCATTTTCTGATAAAATAAAAGACGGACTGGAAAAAAGAATCAATCCGCATTTTTCCAGAAAATTTTTTGAAAGAAAGTAGAGCTGATGAATTTTGGGCAGTAGCGGGTTCTCATACATATTGGTTGTGATTTTTATCATGTGTTCGGCCTTCTTTTCCGGGTCGGAAACGGCGTTGACCAGTGTCAACAAAATCCGTTTGAAAAACATGGCAGAAAATGGGGATAAGCGCGCGGCGCGCACACTGCGTGTGGCTGAGGATTATGAGCAGATGATTTCCACCGTATTGATTGGAAACAACATCGTCAACACCGGTTCCGCTTCCGTTGCAACCGTTTTATTCACCATGTGGCTGGGCGCAGATAAAGGTGCGGCAGTATCCACCGTTGTGATGACCATCATTGTTCTGATTTTTGGCGAGGTCGTTCCAAAAAACTATGGCAAGGCAAATGCGGATTCCCTTGCGATGTTTGTGTCGGGACCGATCAGTGTCCTGATGGTTATTTTTAAGCCGCTGTCCTTTATCCTCGGCAATATTTCCAAATTTGTTATCAAGATAACCGGCAGCTCAGAGGATGGAAAGCCATCTGTTACAGAAGAAGAACTGAAATATATTGTGGAATCCATCGAGGAAGAAGGGGTGCTGGAAGAAAGAGAAAGTGATCTTGTCCAGTCTGCTCTGGAGTTTGATGAAATTGAGGTGCAGGAGATTGTTACTCCCCGTGTCGATATGATCACGCTCGATGTCGAGGACAGCTGGGAGGAGATCCTTTCCCTTGCCAAGGAAAGCAGGGTTTCCCGCATCCCGGTTTACGAAGATTCGATCGACAATATTATCGGACTGGTCCATGTCCGGGATATTCTGGAGGATGAAATTGTTCATCAGCAGCACAATATCCGGGAGTTGCTGACCCAGTGTGTGTTTGTCCATAAAACGATGAAGCTTTCTGCATTGCTAGAAAAACTGCGCAAGGAGAAGATGACGCTTGCTATTGTCACCGACGACTATGGTGGAACGATGGGCCTTGTCACCATCGAGGACCTGGTGGAGGAACTGGTCGGCGAGATTTGGGATGAGTACGATGACTTTGAGGAAGAGCTGGTGAAAAAAGACGACAATACCTATGAAGTCAGCGGCGATTATAACATTTATGATTTGATGGAGGAGCTGGACGAGGACAACCGATCCTTCGAAAGCGATTACAACACTGTCAGCGGCTGGGTTTTGGAACAGCTTGAGCACATTCCGAAGGTTGGCGAAAGCGTGGTTTATGAGGACCGCATGCGCGTCACTGTCATTGCGATGGAGGATCAACGCATCACCAAACTTCGGGTTGAGCTGTTGCCCAAAGCAATACCAGCAGAAAACGAATGAAATGGGGCTGAGTAATGTCAGTGAAAAAAACAAATACGGAAAATACCGGATGGCAGAAGTTGGAACAGACGCAGCCAGCAGCTGCGGAAATTTCTAACGAGCCGCTTCCGGAAGCAGAAAAGGAAAACCAAAAAGAGACGCAGTCGGCTGCAGAGGAAAACGAAAACAAGCAGCAGGAAAAAGCGGTTCCTGAGGTCTCCCCGGAACAGAAAAAACAGTCCAGTCGGGATACAATGTCCAAAAAGGCACGCAGGAGAAAATATTCTGCCGCGATGCCGATTGGAGGCGTATTTGTCCTGCTGGCAGTGATAGGGCTCATTACGGTGATTGTTTTTGGCGTGCGCGCGACCGAAAATCTGATCGACAACTCCAAGCAAAAGGAAGAGTTTGAGCGGATTATTCTGCCGGTGCTCATGTTCGACCCGGTTCCGTTTGAGGACCCGAACGAGATGGGAAATCTGCCTCTGCTGCGCGCCTCTATCTGGTCGGCAATTCTTGATAACAGCGAAAAATATCTGGTCGGCGACGGAAACATGGTTTCGGTTCCGCAGAGCGACGTGGATGTAGCTTGTGCAAAGCTGTTCGGCTCCAGCGTCACCCTGCAGCATCAGGGATTCGAGGATTATCTTTCGATGTACTCTTATGATGAATCCACCAAGACCTACTATGTTCCGGTCGACGTCACCGCGCTGTATACCCCGCAGGTCGAAGAAATCACCCGCAACGGAGATACCTTTGAGCTGTTGGTGGGTTATGTTGCGCCGACCAACCAGTGGATTCAGAGCTTGAGCGGCGACACCACCGAGCCGTCTCCAAGTAAATACATGATCTATGAGCTGGAACGGGTGGACGACAACTATCAGTTGGTGGGCATCAAGGACCCGCCGGACGGCGTTGTTCCGGGTGTCCCGCAGATTCAGGAGGACTCTTCGCAGACAACCTCTCCTCCAACTGATCAAACGCAGCCGCAGACCATCGAGCCTGCGGAGCAGACCCTGCCACAGGAATCGACCGATGATTCCGAGCAGCCGGAGACTACCGATACAGCCGAAGAAAGCGCACAGATGTAGCGCAGTACAAAAGTTTCCAAGAGGACTTCCTTCTCCAAAGAAGGAGGTCCTCTTTTTGCGTTATACAGATATTGAGAAAGGGGGAAAAAGGTTATCAGGAAAGAGGATTTCATCATATAACACAAAAAAGAGAATCTTACCTCTTCCTTTTCTAAACAAAAAGTGCTATACTGGACAAGGATTGACGAATAGGGGGATAAAAGATGATGAAAAAGATAAAGAATCAAGCAATGACTTTGGAAAAAATATAATTCCTAAAATGCTTAATGAAGGAAGAAGAATATTTGCTTATCCATTCAAAGGATATTGGAAAGATGTTGGAACTATCAGCAGTCTTTGGGAAGCAAATATGGATTTATTAAAGAGAGAGACTGGGTTAACTCTATATGATGATGATTGGAAGATATATTCTGTAAGTCCTGTAAGACCTGCACAATATATTGGG
>ERZ857521.4385-NODE-4385-length-10354-cov-3.083697_pt1 | contig 10354 bp, 9 predicted proteins | sample MGYA00519701_ERZ857521 | MGnify/ENA primary metagenome ERZ857521 (study PRJEB31778, sample SAMEA3449346) | human gut metagenome | biome: human gut; feature: human-associated habitat; material: faeces | place: United Kingdom | collected 2010/2012 ...
GGAAGGGCAGATTACCGTACCGGCAGCAACCTTCACGCAGGATGCCACAACCGGCGAGTGGACAGTGACACCGGGGGCAGGCACACTTACCGTAACCGGAACAATCTGAGTTTTCTTTTCAGGGGATTACCACGAAATGGGTGGTAATCCCTTTTTTGCGTGACATGGCGCAGTGCTGAGTGAACAGTAACGTGGTGCTTGCATTTCCGGTATAGTTATGGAAATATTAAAAGAAAACATATGAATGCAAAATATAAAGTATAAAGGACAGGGTGAGAAACTGAAAGATGAAAAAGTATATGGGGAATAAAAAGGAAGTACTTTTATTTTATCTTCTGATGATTGCGGTGATTGGCTGGTTTGTGGTAGCGGAGACAGTGTATCCGTCAGAACGTATCAAAGATTCCGGACCGGAGAATCTTACATACAGGGGGACATTTACCTGGCAAAGAGATCAATGATGACCATTATGGACAGAAGCGTATTATATCAGATTAACGGTCTGGAGAAAACACAGAAAATCAGTGGATTTTTAAAAGAAAAAGGGTATTCCCGGCAGAATCTTGTAGATCTGCGCAAAGACGAACAGGCAATCTGCCTGAACGGAACGTATGTACATATGAACCACATGCTTGCAGAAGGGGATGTTCTGACCGTATGGATTCGGGAAAAGGAAAATTCCGGACAGATCCGTCCGGTAAAACTGCCGTTTGCCATCGTTTATGAGGATGAGGATCTGCTTGTGATCAACAAACCGGCAGGAATGCCGGTTCATCCATCCCGTGGGAATCCGGAGAATTCTCTCGGCAATGCACTGGCATGGTATTTCAAAGAGCAGGGGGTTCCCTTTGTGTTCCGCTGTATCAACCGGCTGGACCGGGATACCTCCGGGCTTACCATTGTGGCAAAACATGCGGTTTCTGCGGCGATTCTCGGGCAGATGGTGCGGGCGAAAGCCGAGCAGGGACTAAAAGCACCTGGAATTCACCGGACGTATCTTGCGATTGTGGAGGGAAAGGTTATGCCGGTTTCCGGTGTCATGGATGCCCCGATTGCAAGAAAAGAGGATCGCTGCCTGCGCCGCGTGGTTGATTTTAAGCGGGGAGACCGGGCGGTGACGCATTACCGGGTTCTGACCGGATGGCAGACCGGAAATGCACAGAAGTTCCGAAGTCTGGTGAAACTTCAGCTGGAGACCGGGAGAACCCACCAGATCCGCGTGCATATGGCATATCTGGGACATCCGCTGGTGGGGGATTTCCTGTACAACCCGGCATACGGGGAAAATCAGATTGACCGTCGGGACGATGAAAATTCCGGGGAGAGACATTTTTCCTGCGGAAAGACTTTTTCCTGTGAGAGAGGGCAATATGATATTGGCCGTCAGGCACTGCATGCCTGGAAACTTTCATTTTTCCATCCTATGACAGGGAAGCCGATGGAGTTTACGGCTCCGCTGCCACCGGATATGCAAAGGCTGATACCAGAAGAAACATTGCCTTCTGTGTAATCATAACAGGGTAACATGCACAGATGTGGATTATATCCGCTGTGCACAGATATCCTGCAGGCAGCAGTGCTCACAGTGCGGAGTCGTGCGTGCACTGCAGATGTCACGTCCGTGCAGCACAAAGCGGTGACATAAATCATTCCCTTCTTCCGGCGGAATGATTTTCCACAATTCCATTTCCACCTTTTTTGGCTCTTTGATATGGTCGACCAGACCAATCCGGTTACACAGACGGATGCAGTGCGTGTCCGTCACGATGGCCGGTTTTCCAAAGACATCTCCCATAATCAGGTTGGCACTTTTACGCCCGACACCCGGCAGCTTTAACAGGGCATTAAAATCGTTTGGAACATTTCCACCATACACATCCCGCAGCATCCGCATGCAGGCACTGATATCCCTTGCCTTGCTTTTCCCCAGTCCACAGGGACGCACAATTTCTTCGATTTCTTCCACAGGAGCATCTGCTAAAGCATTGACATCCGGGAATTTTTCATATAGTTTGGGTACGATCATATTCACGCGGGCATCCGTACACTGTGCCGCCAGCCGCACACTGACGAGCAGCTTCCAAGCCTCATTGTAATCTAAGCTGCAGGCCGCATCCGGGTATGCCTGCTTCAGTCGCGCAATCACTTCCAGTGCCAGTTTCTTTTTTTCATCTATATTCATCATCCTATATTCTCCGTAACTTTCTGTTATGTGTAAGCAAATTTATTATACCACGTGCCAAAACAGAAGCAAATGGATTTGTGATCCTTATCCTGGTACTTATCTTTTTTCCAACACACAGGAAGAAGGGAGTCATTTCTTTTGAAAGAACAAATTTGCAACTGCTCCGGAGTTCCATCAAATAACGCAAATAGCGTAATCCTGCAAACCCGCAAATACGTACGTGAAATCAGGACCGGAGCTGACTTGCAAATTTTTCTGGAAAAAGAGAATGACTCCCTTCTTCCGTCGTTTTGAAAAAAACTTATGTTTAAACCAATTCCCCTCCCGAAAAAAATATGCTATATTGAAGTAAATTTCTGGAAAACACAATGGAGGAAAACATGGAGAGAATCAATGCAGTTACCTTTGCACCATTTTGTGCAAGAGGTACCTTTGAAAAAGAAGAAACCAGACAGAGTCTGAAACTGATGAAAGAAAAGACGGGAGCAAACTATGTGATTTTTGCACCGAACGGTGTGCAGAAGACAGCATTTTCCGAGAACATTGATTACCGGACCAAGCGGAATGTATCGGATGAGGAGCTGACTGCCATGATTGCTTACGCAAAACAGCTTGGCCTTAAGGTGGCGTTAAAGCCAACGGCAAACTGTGAGGACGGAACATGGCGTGCACATATCAATTTCTTTGATGAAGATGTCGTGTGTGAACCGAAGTGGAGCAATTGGTTCGCCTCTTACCGGGCATTTCAGGAACACTATGCCGGACTTGCGCAGCAGTGCGGAGTGGATCTGTTTATTGCAGGCTGCGAGATGGTGCAGACCGAGCGCCGCGAAGCGGAATGGCGGGAAGTGATTGCGGCAATCCGCCGGAAGTATGATGGACTGGTTTCCTACAATACGGATAAGTACCAGGAACACAATGTGAAATGGTGGGATGCGGTAGATGTGATTTCATCCAGCGGGTATTATCCGATTGACGATTGGGACAATCAGCTGGATCGTATTGAACAGGTGGTAAAGAAGTTCGATAAGCCGTTTTTCTTTGCGGAAGCCGGCTGTATGTCTGTGAAAGGTTCCAATCAGGTGCCGAATGACTGGGGCGTGCGTGGGGACTATGATGAAAAAGGACAGGCAGACTGGTTTCAGGCGATGTTTGATGCCTGCGAAAAGAGAGACTGGGTAGGCGGATTTGGCATCTGGGAATGGGCTGCATGGCATGGAGACGGCAGAAATCCTGTCAAAAGAGGGGATTATGAAGTCTACGGGAAAGCGGCAGCAGACATCATCTATCGTAAATTTTCACAAGTTTCAGAATGAAAATTTAGCTTAAATTCTGACTAAAAACATATTTACACAAACTTAAATTATGGTATACTTAAATAAAAAGCTGAATAGAAGGGGGACCTGAAATGAGTTATATGGATACATACAAGAAATGGTGCACAGACAATTATTTTGATGAGGATACCAAAAAAGAACTGCTGGCACTACAAGGAAATGATGCAGAGATCGAGGATCGTTTTTACCGTCAGCTGGAGTTTGGTACTGGTGGTCTGCGCGGGGTAATCGGCGCAGGAACAAACCGTATGAATATTTATACGGTTCGTCAGGCAACCCAGGGACTGGCAAACTACATCATTTCCCAGAACGGACAGGACAAGGGAGTTGCGATCGCTTATGATTCCCGTATCATGTCCCCGGAGTTTTCCGATGAGGCAGCACTCTGCCTGAATGCAAACGGGATTAAGACTTATCGTTTTGAATCCCTGCGTTCGACACCGGAACTGTCATTTTCCGTCCGTGAACTTGGATGTATTGCAGGTATCGTGATTACGGCAAGCCATAATCCGCGTGAGTATAACGGATACAAAGTATACTGGGAGGATGGCGCACAGATTACTCCGCCACACGATAAAAATATTCTTGCAGAAGTGGCAAAAGTCACTGATTTTTCACAGGTGAAGACTATGATGAAATCTGAGGCCGAAGCTGCCGGACTTTATCATACAATCGGAAAAGAAATGGATGACCGTTATATGGAAGAACTGAAAAAACAGTCCATCCATCCGGAGATCATAAAGGCAATGGCAAAAGACATCCGGATCGTTTATACCCCACTGCATGGAACCGGAAATCTTCCGGTGCGCCGCGTGTTAAAGGAGCTTGGATTTGAAAACGTCTATGTGGTAAAAGAGCAGGAACTTCCGGATGGAAATTTCCCGACCGTTTCCTATCCGAATCCAGAGTCGCCAAAGGCATTTGAGCTTGCATTGAAACTGGCAAAAGAAGTAGATGCGGATATCGTTCTGGCAACCGATCCGGATGCCGATCGTCTGGGTGTTTATGCAAAGGATACCAAGACAGGAGAGTATGTAAGTTTCACTGGAAATATGTCCGGTATGCTGATTGCAGAGTACATTCTGCGTGAGAAAAAAGCAAACGGAACACTCCCGGCAAACGGTGCACTGGTTGAGACTATCGTAACCACCGACATGGCAAAGGCAATCGCAAAAGCTTACGGAGTAAAACTGATCGAGGTACTGACCGGATTTAAGTATATCGGTGAGCAGATCAAATTTTTTGAGCAGCAGAACAGTTATGAGTACGTCTTTGGACTGGAAGAAAGCTACGGATGTCTGGCAGGTACTTATGCAAGAGATAAGGATGCCTGTGTGGCAGTCATGATGCTCTGCGAAGTGGCAGCATGGTGCAAATCCAACGGAATCACCCTCTGGGATGCCATGGTTTCCCTGTATGAGACTTACGGTTATTACAAAGAAGGTCTTGAGACTATGACCTTAAAGGGTATGGACGGAGCAGAAAAGATTCAGAGCATGATGAACGAGATGCGGAACAATCCGCCGAAAAAGATCGGTGCATGGGATGTTTTAGCACTTCGTGATTACAAGAAAGATACAAGAACAGATATGACAAGCGGAGAAGTTACACCAACCGGACTTCCGGAAAGTAACGTTCTTTACTATGAACTGAGCAACAATGCATGGTGTTGTGTACGTCCATCCGGAACAGAGCCAAAGATCAAATTCTATTTTGGCGTTGTAGGAACGGACATCAAAGATTCCGAAAAGAAACTGGATGAGCTGCGCAACGCAATGCTTACATACGCAGGAGAATAAAATTTATGGATGATCAGAAGAATATAAAACCGGATTTTTCCAAAGCAGGAGAAGACAGCATCCTCTATAAAAAAGAGGAGCCGAAGACAGAAAGAGAAAAGTTAAAGGAACTGCATGGAAAAGATAAAATTTGGTATCTGGTTCATTACTATGGATTGCAGACCATTGTCGCACTTGCCATTATAGGAACCATCAGTTTTCTGATCATCCATTATGTTACGCAAAAAGATACCGCACTGGAAATTATGGCAGTAAATGCCATACAGTCGGTGGACAATCCGGCTGGGGATTCCGGTTATTATAATGATTTCCTAAAAGAAAACGGACTGGATCCGGATAAAAGCGAAGTGCTTGTCAGCAGTAATCTGGGAGCCTCGGCAAATGAAAACGACGGGGCATCCGCAGAGAGCATTCAGATGATTCAGAGTCTCTTTATCACACAGTCCGTGGATGTGTTTTTTTCCGATTATGATTTCTTTTATTCACTGGGAGAATTCGATTATTTTACGGATATACGGGAATGTTTTTCAGAAGATGTACTGGAAAAATACAAAGACGATATTGTGTATGTGAAAAGTACGGAGACAGGAAAAAAATATCCGATTGGCATAAAACTAAAAGGCAATGCGTGGGTGGAAAAAACCGGCTGGTATCCGGATACCTGTGTGGTAGGTCTGGCAGAAGGTTTAAAAAACAAGGACCTGGCAGTGAAATTTATAGAAGAAAACATACTGGAGGATTAACATGAGTATCGTATTTGATGAAAATCTGGATCTGTTTTGTCTGGAGACAGCGAATACCAGCTATATCATAGGTCTTGCAGACCACCGGACCTTTGTAGGTCATGTATATTACGGCAAGCGTGTGCGCGGACAGGATCTGCGCTACCTGCTCCGTACCGGAGAGGCACCGTTTGTTCCATCGGAGAATGAAAGAGAGCGCTGTTCTTTTTATGATACGTTTCCATCGGAGTATTCCGGAAACGGAGTGGGAGATTATCGGGAAAGCAGCATTGCTGTGCGAACACAGGCAGGTCAGCATGCGGTTATGCCGACGTATGTTTCCTATGAAATTACAGATCAGAAACCAGAACTTCCGGGACTGCCGTCCGCATTTGACAGGGAGCATACCGCACAGACACTGATTCTTCACTGCAGGGATGAAGTGTTGCAGCTGGATGTGGATCTGTATTATACCGTGTTTGAAGAAAACGATATGATTACCAGAAGCGTGCGCATCAGCAATCAGAGCAAAGAGGCAGTTTACCTCACAAAAGCATATTCGGCATGCCTGGATATGGATGATGATGCCTACGAGATGCTGACACTTCACGGTTCATGGGCAAGAGAACGCCAGATGGACCGCCGTCCGCTGGGATATGGAAAGACCAGTGTGGGAAGTATCCGTGGGGAGTCCTCCCATCAGGAACACCCATTTATGGCATGGATGAAATCTTCCACGACACAGACAGCCGGCGAAGTGTATGCCATGCATTTTATTTATTCCGGCAATTTTATCGCACAGCTGGAAAAAAGCCAGTTTGACAGTATCCGTGCAGTCATGGGAATTCATCCGGCAGATTTTTCCTGGAAACTGGAAAGTGAAGAATCATTTTATACACCGGAAGCTGTCCTTACATTTTCCGCAGAGGGACTTGGAAAAATGACCCGTAATTTCCACGACTTCTATCGGAATCATTTAATCCGCAGCAAATACCGCAATCAGAAACGCCCGATTCTGATCAACAACTGGGAAGCAACCTACTTTGATTTCAATACCGAAAAACTTTTAGATATTGCAAAACTTGCCTCTCAGTACGGAATTGAAATGCTGGTTATGGATGATGGCTGGTTTGGACACCGCAACGATGACAGTACAAGTCTTGGGGACTGGTTTGTGAATGAAAAGAAACTGCCGGGCGGATTGAACTATCTGGTAGATGAAGTGAATAAGCTAGGCATGAAATTCGGTATCTGGATGGAACCGGAAATGATTTCCCCGGATTCGGAATTGTACAAAGAGCATCCGGACTGGGCAATTGCTGTGAAAGGACGCACCGGAACGCTTTCGAGAAATCAGTATGTCCTTGATTTCAGCAGAAAAGATGTGAGGGACTGCATCTATGAAAAGATCCGTGCAATTTTAAACAGTGCCAATATCGAATATGTGAAGTGGGATATGAACCGTCAGCTTACCGATCTGGGAAGCCTTGCGCTTCCGGCAGACCGCCAGGGGGAGTTAAGCCACCGTTATGTGCTTGGTGTGTATGAGATGCAGGAACGCCTGACCCGTGATTTCCCGGATCTTCTTCTGGAGAACTGTTCCGGTGGTGGAGCACGTTTTGATCCGGGTATGCTTTATTACAGCCCACAGATCTGGTGCTCGGATGATACGGATGCAATCGAGAGACTTGGCATTCAGGAAGGTACGGCACTGATTTATCCACTGTCTGCAATGGGAGCACACGTTTCGGACTGCCCGAACCATACCGTGGGCAGAAATACCCCGTTTAAGACAAGAGGGGAAGTTGCCCTGGCAGGAACCTTTGGTTATGAGTTGGATATCACAAAGATTGCAAAGGAAGAGCAGGAACAGATTCCACAGCAGACAGCTATGTATCACAAGTATAACGATCTGGTAAGGGAGGGGGATTATTACCGTATCGCTTCTTACCGGGAAAATCATTTCTACGATTGTTATATGGTAGTATCCAAAGATAAAAAAGAGGCACTGGTTACTTTCGTGACCGTACACGCACGCCCGAATTACCACAGTTTAAAAGTACGCCTGCAGGGACTGAATCCGAATCTGGATTATCGTCTGGAAGGTGAGATGGAGAACGAATGCGTATACGGCGGAGATCTGCTTATGAATGCCGGTATGCTGGTTCCTTCCGAGCAGGGAGATTACAGAAGTTATCTGTACCATTTTGTGGCAGATTAATTGACAGAGGAAGAAAAAGAATGTAAAATCAACTTAAATTATCCAGTTTATATAGTTAAATAAGTAAATTAGTATGAAAATATCGAGGGAATTATGGCAAAAGCAGTGAAACTTGCAGATATCGCCGAACAGGTTGGTGTCAGCACGGTAACCGTTTCCAAAGCCTTGTCGGGACAAAAAGGCGTCAGTGAAGAGATGCGGGAGAAAATAAAGAACCTTGCAGAAGAGCTTGGTTACCGCAGTCCTTCGGAGACAAAACGGCAGTCTGCGGAAAAACAATATAATATCGGAGTCCTGATACAGGAAGTATATCTGGACAAATACGCTTCCTTTTACTGGAAAATGTATCAGGAAGTAAACAAGAGGGCAGTTTCCCGTGGGTGTTTTACGCTGCTCGAAAGTATTTCAAGGGAGAGTGTGCTGGAAAACCAGATGCCGCTTCTGCTTCAGGAAAAAAAGGTGGATGGTCTGATCATTCTTGGCGATATGACAAAACCATACATTGAAAAGATTGAAAAAGAGGGCGGCGTGCCGGTGGTCTGTCTGGATTTTTATAACGATGCCGTTGGTCTGGACACAGTTATTTCCAATAGTTTTTACGGCACCTATGCACTGACGAATTATCTTTTTTCCATGGGGCATACAAAAATTGCCTATGTAGGAACGGTTGGCATGACAAACAGTATTACAGACCGATATCTTGGTTACCGCAAGTCTATGATGGAACACAGAGTGGATGTGCCAAAAGATTATGTGATTGATGACCGGGATACCAAAACCGGGCGGATGGATCTGGAAAAATATTATAAATTTCCGAAAGATATGCCGACGGCATTTGTCTGTAACTGCGATCTTGCAGCTTCGTATCTGATCCGGAAACTTGAAAATGAAGGCTACCGGGTTCCGGAAGATGTTTCCGTTGTGGGATTTGATAATTTTCTTTATCCGGGGCTGTGCGATATCGGAATTACGACATATGAGGTGGATATATCGGAGATGGCACGCAGAGCCATTCACAAGATTGTCCGCAAAATTGCAAATGAAAACTATACAGCCGGTGTGTTCATTGTAGATGGACATGTGGTATTTAAAGATAGTGTAGCTCGGATATAGAAACCGGGGCATCCTGCTTAAATGCAAGTGGGGTTGCCCCGGTTTCCCGTTTAAACAGATTGATAAAATGATTGGTATTATGAATTCCTACCTTGCTTCCGATTTCGTGTATGGTGTCGTTGGTAGTCAGAAGCAGTTTTTTAGCCTCTTCAATCCGCTTATGGTTTAAGTACTGGACAGGAGAAGCCCCATAGTATTTAGAAAACTCGCGGCAGATCCGGTATTTGCTGACGGAATACGTATTTTCCAGTTCGTCCAGTGAATAATTTTCTCCGTATTGTGTGTCAAATAAATGATGAATTTCCCACAGATAATCCGGGATCGTATCCCGGCGTGTGGCAGGATGGCCGGAATAGACAGCCATTTCCGTAAGAATATTGGTGATCCACATGGAGATCCGGCAGACGGACAGAGGATCATTAAAAGTGTCTTTCTGCAGATTCTGTAAATGCTCCATCGTATGGAACAGAGTAAACATAGAAGAACTCTCTGTCGGATAGGCAAGAGGTGATGGGAGCAGTGTGTGAAACTGCAGGAGGGCGAGACCGGAAATATACATATGGAAATAGTGGCAGTGGCCTTTTAAGATTTCGATCGTGAGGGGACCGGAAATCGGAAGAAGCGCTGCGTGCCGGTCTGCCAGCCGACACGTATGATGTTCATCCGTTACAGAAAGAGTGCCTTCATATACATAGAAAAAATGATAAGGCGCGTTGATACGGAATGTCATGGAACAATTGTTCGGAAAGGAACAGATGCCTTTTCCGAGCAGATGAATAAAGCCGTCATCCGCTGGTGCGGACAGCGGAAAAGCCGTAAAGTTTTTCATGTTGTCAGATAATACATGCTTTGGCACCGTTCCTGTAATCCCATGATGCTGTAATTGTTCCATAAAATCATCCTCTTTCAATCATAACCAGTTTTTAATTAAGTATAATTGGATGAAAGGTAAAAAGCAATAATTTAAAATGAAATAT
>ERZ857521.4410-NODE-4410-length-10305-cov-2.226732_pt1 | contig 10305 bp, 4 predicted proteins | sample MGYA00519701_ERZ857521 | MGnify/ENA primary metagenome ERZ857521 (study PRJEB31778, sample SAMEA3449346) | human gut metagenome | biome: human gut; feature: human-associated habitat; material: faeces | place: United Kingdom | collected 2010/2012 ...
GAGAAATAGAGTTCCAGCCCGCCCGCACGGATGCAGCTGACGGTTTTTCCTTCCTTTACGGTACGGGTGTAATCCAGCGACGTATCAAAGATCACGGGGCCGCAGTTGGCGCTTAGCTTGACGCGGGCTGACAGCGGGTCGCGTCGGCCAAGTTCAGAGGCAGCGGACAGCACGCGCACCAGATCCTCCGTCAGTTCCAGCTTGCCCTGATAGCCGCCGTTTGCAATCGCGTCGGTCACAGCCGCAGGGACGGCGTGCGCTGTCTGCGCGTCCGGCTGGACAGTGAGTTCAGCCCAGACAGTCATCGGCTGCATCTGGCCTGCACTGTTTTCCGCCTGGCAGCTGCCGGAGGCTTCGATCGAGCGGATTACGCCGTCTTCAACGTGCATGCACAGGTCGATACTCTCAACGGCGCTGAGCGAGTCTGCAATCGTCGGCGTCAGCAGCGAGAGCGCCTGCTCCGCATCCTTACCGTAGGCGGTCACGGAATAGACCTCTTCACCGCTTTCACGGGCGTAGGTCACATCGGTCGCGTTGTAGAGTTCCAGCAGATGCTCGCCGAGCGTGGAATAGTCCGGGAACAGACCGCTCGTACGGTACGCACTGCCGTTTTCCAGATAGATTGCGCCGTCATAGTAATATAGCTGGACGCCGTTTTCCTCGATGCAGAGAATCGTGTTTCCGCCGGCCTGCGTGCGGAACAGGCGCGCATCCGTTTGCAGCGTCTCGTCTCCGAGATCCATCTGCACAGATGCGGTCATGTCCAGTTCCCTGCGGCCAGAGAGATCTTTCAGCAGCAGGAGCGCATCCACACTGCTCTTGAGACTGGCCCGGTAGATGAGGATTCCGGCTATGATCAGGGCAACGACCACGCCCCCGACAATCCACCAGACGCGGCGTTTTTTCTTCTTTTTCTGCACCTGCTCCAGCGTGACAGGCTCCGCCTGCGCATCCGGGTCAATGACGCCGATGACGGCGTCGGTCGCGCTCTGTTCATCCTGCATGGCCTTGCGCAGCGCCTGCATCTGGCGGCGGCGGGCCTTGCCAAGCTTATGGATCAGATGAATGATGAGCAGCACCAGCAGCGCCGCAAGTCCGGCCAGCACGATCCACACCCACCAGACGGGGAACGTGGACAGCACCGCAAGCTGTACGGTCTGACCGGCAGCCTCAAAGGCCAGATAGCTTCCGACCTCGGTCGTCTCCACCTTCTTCCAAACGCCGTTTTCGTTTTCCACATAGAGATCCAGCTTTCCGCTCTGCCCATCGGGCGCGCGGAAGCGGATCGTATGCGTGTCTGCGCCGTCATCCGGCAGGCGAAGCTGCCACTGCTCGACGACGGAACGCGCCACATGCGCGGCGGGCGCATGGCCGTCCGCAATGTTTTCGCAATATTTCCGAATTGCCTCCGGGATGCTGGCTGAGATCTCACCAAAGGCGGCCGGCGTGATAGCCTGCGGCTGCGCCTGCAGGCGGTCGCTGCTCGTATACGCGCCTTCGGCTAGGAAGACAGGTCTGCCGTCCGCGCGCTGTGCGTCGCTCGGGAGCGCGTCGATACTGGCATGGTACTGTGCGGTCACAGTGGTATCAAATCGGATGTTGTTCAGCGTCTGTACGTCCCACTCGCCGTACTGTCCGTCAACAGCAGGAATATCCGGGTACGCGCTGTCCGGCAGCGAATCACCATAACGGACAGCGACAGCCTTGAGCACCTCGCCGTCTGCGACGAACCGCACGGTAAAGGTTTGGAATTCGTCAGGAAGCGCCTTGTTTACCAGCAGCGCCTCATAGACCACGGGCTCCGCCTGTCCGGCAACGCTTGCGCCGTCAAGTCCGGCCAGCGTATCGGAGACAAAAACGTTATCCGCAAACGCGCCCGCGCCGCTGCCGCTGATCGCGCCTGCATACTGTGAATAATCGGTGATGGATACAAGTGATGTGCATCCGGAGACGGTGCTTCCGCTGCCGGTTATGCTGTCCGTCACGCCCGTGCCGGTGATGCCGCCGACAGAGCGTCCGCCGGAAAGCGCGCACTTGGCCCAACAGTTTTCGATCACCGCGCTGCAGATGCCCGCGACGCCGCCGACATAATCGCCGCTCTGGCTCTCTGCGCTGCCGTAGGCCTCACAGCTGTCGATCAGGCCGAGATCCATCCGGCCGCAGATCGCCGCCGCGCAGTCCTTTTTGGCTGTGACTGCACCGCTGGAAACGCAGCGCTGCAAAACGGCGCGCAGTTCGTACTGTTTACGCTCGGTCGAAGACAGACTCTTGCTGACATCGCTTTCGGGGTCGGCGCCGGCCTCCATGCCCATCGCGCCCGCGATGCCGCCGACATTTCGGTCAGCCTGCACCGTGCCCGTGTTTTCGCAGCCGCGCAGCGCGCCCATGGTGATGCTCTCCGGATCGGTCTGCGAGCCGTCGGTTACAAGATCGCGGTTTTCCAGACTGTCCATAGCGTCAAAGACGGTCGTACTGATCTCGTCCAGCTTGTCGCTGACGGCCTGCACGTCTTTTTGCAGCGTCTCGGACAGATTCGCCGCCTGTGAGCCGATGGCGCGCATCTGTGCGCCCATGCCGCTCAGCGCGCTTGCCAGTTCCGGCATGGAAGCGTCTGCATTCATCTGCAGCGACGCGCTGAGCGCGCCGGAGCCGTCCGTGCCGCCGGAGATTGAAATGTCAGACGGGTCAACGAATCCGCCCACGCCCGCGCCGATCCCGGCGTCCTTGTGGCCTTCAATTTCCAGCGGGTGCGTATCGACGCTGACGCCGCCGTCCGCTCCCGCACCAATGACGGCGCCAATGCCTGCCGACGCGTCCCCGACGGTGAGGTCTGCCCCGCCGCTCACACCGCCATTTGCCAGCGCACCCGCATCGATAGTTGCGGTCGCGCGGAGATTATTGGCTGCATTCGAGGCGCTGTCGAGATACGTTCCCATTCCGGCCAGCTGGGAGCCGAGGTCGCTTGCCGCACCGCCTGCGTCAGCGGTTGCCTGATCGGTGAGCGTTTTCAATTCCTTCAACTGGTTCTGCAGCTGCTCCTTTGTGCTCTCGGAGACAGTCACAGCGACATACGGCTCGACCTGACCGGCGATGCCGCCAACGTCCTTGCGGCCGTAGATCGTGCCGGAATTTGTATTGTTGAGCAGATACCCGCTCGTCACGCCCGCGTTGACGCCCGCAATGCCGCCGACATTGTAGCCGACATGCTCATAGCCGACCGTGCCGGTATTTTCGCAGACTGCGATCAGGCCAGTATTCCGGCCTGCGATGCCGCCTGTGGCGGTCGTGGTGAGGAAGGTCTGCGTAGTGGTGAGATTGGCAAGGTCGAGCGTCATATCGATTTGGATATCGCTGAGACTCAGCGCAGTGTCTACATTATTGATATTGACGCTGCCGCTGTTCGTGCAATGCCGGATGGTGCCCGCATTCTGGCCCGCAATGCCGCCCGTGGCGTTCGTACCCTGCCCCTTGCCCTCAAACGAGCAGCTGACAATCTGCCCGGAGGCCTGATTGCGGCCCACGATGCCGCCGATCTGCGTGTCGCCCTGCACCATGCCGGTGAACGTGCAGCAGACGATTCTGCCGTAATTTTCGCCCGCGATGCCGCCGCAGGCGATCTTGTCGCCGCCCGCAGCTACAGAGCCCGCAACATTCAGGTTTGCCACGCGTCCGCCGGGCAGGATCGTGCCGAACAGCCCGGCGGGGCTGGCATTTTGCGTGAGATTGAAATCGGAGATGGTGTGCCCGCGCCCTTCAAATGTGCCGCCGAAGGAAGCTGCGGGCGTAAAGTCCACGCCGGAGAGCGAAATGTCGGCGCGCAGGATAACGGTTTTGCCCTGCGACCAGGTATCGAGGGAGCAGTTTTTCGCAAACGCGGCAAAATCGGCCGCAGAGTCCAGATAGACGGTCTGCGCACTGTCTGCTGCCCCCGCTGCCGGAACGAGCGCGAGGCACAGTGCAAGCGTGAGCAGCAGGGCCGTCACGCAGGCCCGGGGCGTTCTGTGGTTATTCATGCTCTGCATCCTCCTCTTCCGCTGTCACCGGTACTTCCGGCGTGCCGGGCTCCTCCGGCGGAGTCTCTGGTTCGGCCGTGCCGGAGAGCAGACTGATATTGACGTCTCCCTCCACGACTGCGTGGACAACGCCGCTGATCTGACCATGGATTTCTCCGCGCACCATACCATCGATGCGCACGCGTCCCGAAGACTGATGCGAAGAGACAGCAGAGGGCATATCGAACGCAGTCTTATCAATGACCTTCTCACCCAGAAGCAGAATCTGCGGCAGAATGAACATGACGATGAAGATCGTGATAATCGTGCCGCGGCCAAGGCTGTCGCCGATACCGGCAATCGCGGCGTTGGAGGTCATCTGGCCGATGAGGATACCGGCGATGGCCATCATAAGGCCCGAGGTGATGATCGTCGGGAAGGACATGTTCATCGTTTCGATGATCGCGTCCTTTTTGGGCATTTTGTCCTTGAACTCCATGAATCGGCTGGTCGTGACGATTGCATAGTCGATATTCGCACCCATCTGAATGGACGAGACGACCAGATAACTCAGGAAAAACAGGGGGCTATTGGTGATGGTCGGGATGCCGTAATTGATCCAGATACTGCCCTGAATGACCAAAATCAGCAGCACCGGCATACCGGCGGATTTGAACGTGAACAGCAGCACGACCAGAACGATCAGGATGGACAGCACCGACACGACGACATTGTCGCGCGAGAACGAGGTCTTGAAGTCCTGCTCGGACGAGGAATCACCCACGACGTATACCTCGCCATCCGGATAGTATTTGCGTGCGACGACGCGCATCTGGTCGAGGAAGTCATAGGTCTCATCGCCGCCCACGGGCAGATTCAGGTAGACGAGCATACGGGTATAATCGTCGGACTGCAGTTGCTTGCGCGCGTTGGTGATCTGCGAATAGGCGCTTTCAAGTGTCTCGGTCATGTCGGCGTCGAGCGTGACGTAGCCGTCCTGCATCTCGCCGTAGAGAAAGGTAAACATATCGATGAGCGGCACGGAGTAATTGGGAAGTCCCCCGATGATCTTGCCGTAATTGCCGCCGTCGGCAGCGTAGGCCGCATAAAGCAGTTCCGCGACCTCATAGTCAAGGTCGGTCAGTTCGGAAAACTGCCGCGGCGTCAGTGCGTCGGTCAGCATATAGCCGCCCATCGCCTCCACATTGGAAAGGCCCAGCGTGGAATCGACCTCGTCGTATGTCCCAAGTTCGTCCAGCAGCTTCTTTTCCGCCGCATAATCCCCTGCCGGAACCACAACGGCGACCATATTCGTCGAGCCGAAGGTGTCATCCATGAGATCATCCGCGATCTGCTGCTCTGAGTGCTTGGTCGTCTCCAGATAGCTGAAGCCGTACGGGCAGGTGTTTGCAAAGAGCATTGCAACAATGATCACCACCAGAAAAATCGGCGGGATGATCTTCTTCGTTGCGTAGGCAAATCTGCCGACAAACGGGATCTTGGGAACAAAGTTCTTGTGCCGTGTGGCGTCGATCTTCTTGCCAAAGAGCATCAGCAGACCCGGCATGAGGAAGAACACTGCAAACAGCGAGAAGAAAATAGACTTAATGAGGCAAACGCCGAGGTCAAAGCCCAGCCGGAACTCCATAAAGAGCATCGCAACGAGGCCGCCGATGGTCGTCAGGCTGCTGCCGCAGATCTCCGGCACAGCCTTGCTCAGCGCGACAATGACCGCTTCGCGGATAGGCAGCTTCTCATGCTCCTCCTTATAGCGGTTGCAGAAAATGATCGCATAGTCCACAGACAGCGCTAATTGCAGCACAATCGTGACGGAGTTTGACACGAACGAGATCGTGCCGAGCAGGAAGTTCGTGCCCATGTTCAAAAGCGCCGCTGCAATGAACGTAATGAGCAGCACCGGCACCTCCGCATAGGTCTGCGAGGTCAGGATCAGTACGGACACCACGACGATAGCTACGATGATGACGATCACGCCGATCTCCTGCGCCAGCGTCTTTGACGCCGTATCGCCGAAGGTCGCCGAGACATACATATCATAGCCGGAAAGTTCGTCCTCGACCCGCTCCATGACCGTCTCGCACATATCGTCCGTCTCGGAATAGTCAAAGGTAATATTGTAGAGCGCGGAAGCATTGGTATAATGCTCCTTCGTGTCGTCAAACGTAACGCTCTGCACGCCATCGACCGCTTCCAGCCGTTCGGACACGGCCTGCGCCTCGTCATAGGTCACGTTGACAAGCATGATCTTTGCCGTGCCAAACGTGATAAATTCATCCTCCATCAAATGCAGGCCCTTGTACGTCTCCGAGTCCTTCGGCAGATACGCCGAAAGCTGGTTCTCCACCTGCACCCAGTTCCGCGAAAATGCGGAAAACACCAGCCCAATGGCGACAATCAGAAAGATCAGATTCCGCTTGTCTACAATAAAGCTGGCAAGCTTATACATGAAGCCCTCTTCGTTGTTTTTCGGTTCCTGACTCATGATTCACACTCCTGTGTTTGATTCTCCTGAAAATTCAATCCAGTTTAGCACAAAACAGCCGGAATTGGCAATAGGCAAGCGAATAAAGATGTGCAAAAAACGCCCGGAGGGAGTTCCCTCCGGGCTTCCGGTTTTCTTAAGGCAATCCCGCACGATTCGGCGAGAGATTTTTCGTCAGGTCAAGGGTTGAAACGCGCAGGAATACTTTGTGTATTGCAAGCGTTTCAAGCCGCAGAATTGGCGTAAAAGATCTGCCGAAGCGTGCAGACGTAATTATACGGTGCTGCCTTAAATCTTTTCCGCAGAATTCTCAGGCGCTGTGCTGTCACATCGAAATCCATCCGAACGCATTTGCAACGGAACTGATGAGGATAATCGCAGCAAAGAACGGGCAGAGGAAGCGGATCATGGCGTTGAAGACCTTTTTCCGGCGGAACATATGCTCGCCGAGCAGGACCTCCTGCTCGATACGGTTCACACCGGCGACCCGCGAAACAAGCAGGCAGACCGCGATCGCCGCGATGGGCATCATGACGGAGTTCGTCAGAAAATCGAAGAAATCCAGCAGCTGCATCCCGATGATCTTCACACCTGCCAGCGGCCCATAGCCAAGAGACGACAGGCTGCCAAGCCCCAGCATCACAGCGCCGATAACCACCGTCGCTTTTTTCCGGCCCCAGCCAAGTTCGTCCTGGAGGGTAGACACAGCGCTTTCCGTCAGCGCGATGGAACTCGTCAGCGCCGCAAACAGCACCAGCAGGAAGAACAGAATGCCGATTGGGGTCCCGAGGCCCATGGAATCAAAGACCTTGGGGATTGTGATGAACATAAGGGACGGGCCTGCTTTCAGCGCATCCGGGTCGCCGCCCGAGAATGCGAACACAGCAGGGATGATCATGAGTCCCGCCATAATGGCGATGGCTGTATCGAAAATCTCTACATTGCGCGTCGAGCCTTCGATGGAAATGTCTTTTTTCATGTACGAGCCGAACGTGATCAGAATGCCCATGGCGATGGACAGCGAGTAGAACATCTGTCCCATGGCCGCCACGACCGTCATCCACGTGAAATGCGCAAGGTTCGGCACAAGAAAATATTTCACGCCCTCCAGCGCACCGGGCCGCGTTACAGAATAGACCGCGATGATCACAGACAGCACAACCAGCACCGGCATCATGAATTTTGACACGCGCTCAATGCCGTTTTCCACACCCGCAAAGATGATCGTCAGCGTCAGCGCCGCAAACACGGCGAAACAAACCTCCGCCGAGACGCCGTTGGAGATAAACGCGGAGAAATAGCCGTCGGCGGCAAGCGCGCTGCCGCGGCCAAGGACATAATCAACCAGATATTTGACGACCCAGCCGCCGATAACCGAGTAATACGGCACGATCAGGATCGGGATGATTGCGTTGATCCAGCCGCCGAACCGCAGCCAGCCGGAGTTCCCGAACGCCTTGAACGCACCAACCGGGCTTTTGCCCGTCATGCGGCCAATGGATGTTTCCGCAACGATCATCGTATAGCCGAACGTCATCGCCAGAAGGATGTAGACCAGCAGGAAAATCCCGCCGCCGTATTTCGCAGCCAGATATGGAAAGCGCCAGATGTTTCCAAGGCCGACGGATGCCCCCGCAGCCGACAGGACAAATCCGATTTTCCCGGAAAATGTGCTTCTTGTATGCCCTTTTTGACTCATTTTTCTTCTCCAATCCGCTGCGCAGCGCGCAGCTTTCACAGTGTATCACAGAAGTGTGCAAAAAACAATCCCCCGCCGGAAAACACATGTTTTTCCTGTATTTGCACATTTATGGATGTCCATGTATATCCTGCCGCCGGAAAAGTTGCAGTTTCAAACTGTGCATTTTCCGTTTCTTAAGAAATATTTATTGTTTATCGATAATTTTTAATTGACAAACAATCTTTTTTATGGTAGTCTGTGGCTACAGAAAGGGAGTGTGCTTCTTATGAACTGGTCAAAGGATCGCTCCATCGTGCTTTCACGCGGGTGCGTGGTGCTGTTTATGATTCTGCTGGCATCGCTCGATATCGGGTGCTATTGGGCAGTCAAATGGTTTGTCGGGCTGCGGCTAATGAATTGGCAGTATGTGTTTCTGATGATGCTGACAATCTATCTTTGCAGCGGCTTCGGCTGGGTGCTGCTCGTGCGGCTGTGGCAGCTGCTGAACAATATCCGCATGCAGCTTGTCTTCGATCTGCGGAACGTAAAGCTGCTGCGGCAGGTCAGCTGGTGCTGCGTCGGGGCCGGAGCCGTGTGCCTTGTCAGCTGTCTGTATTATCTGCCGTTCATTGCGGTCGCCATCGCGGCGGGCTTCATGGCGCTGATTGTGCGCATCGTCAAGAATATTTTCCAGCAGGCCATCGACATGAAGGCTGAACTCGACCTCACGATTTAGGAGGGTGCGGCATGGAAATTCTCGTAAATCTGGACGTGATGATGGCCAAGCGCAAAATTTCCGCCGGAGAGTTGGCCGAACGCATCGGCATCACGCCTGCAAATCTGTCCATTCTCAAAAACAACAAAGCCAAGGCCATCCGTTTTTCCACGCTCATGGCCCTGTGCCATGAACTCCGCTGCCAGCCGGGTGACCTGCTGGAATTTGTAGACGATCAACAGGAGGGTTCCGATGGAAGACCATAAAACCAACGAATTTCCCCGCTCGCCGGAAGCATCCGATTGGGCGCAGGACGCGCTCGTGCCGAAAAAGCCGCCGTTTTCCGCAAACCGGAGAGAGCAGCTGCTGGCGTTCGGACTGTATGTGCTGGCATATCTCTATCTGGGCTATCAATGGTGGGCACTGCCGCTGTTCGCGGCCGGATTTATCGCGGCGGCGGAATATCTGTTCCGGGAGCAGAAGCGCTCCTGGGAAAGCTGGGTCTGGCTGGGCTGCATGCTGCTTGTGACCGGCTGCATCGCTTGGCGCGGACTGCATCCGTACCAGTACGATTCGCGCTATCCCGAGTTCGTCAACCATGAATATATCCTTTCGGAGAAACTGCTGCTGTTCATCCTGCACATCTTCGCTGTCTACTGGCTTATGAGCCGTTCCGGGCGGCTGACCGGCAGTGAAAGCGGCCATCTGCTGCCGCTTGATGCGCTGTATGCGTTTGTGATTATCCCATTCAAAAATTTCTTCCTGCGCATCCGCTGCGTACTGTTCGCGCTGAAGCCCAAAAAGGAGAGGAAGATCAACGCAGGGGCTGTCGCAGCCGCCGTGCTGGCCGCGTTCATCGTGCTGGTGCTGCTCGTCATGGCCATGACGCAGCTGTCCGCGGCAGACGACACGTTCAGCAGCCTTTTGGAGGGCCTGCGCGACGCGCTGACGTTCGATCTCGATCAAGTGTGGTTCTATCGCTTTCTCCTCAGTCTTCCCGTCGGAGCCTATGTCTTCGGCCTGCTCGCGGGCCTTGGCCGCGAAACGCCCGAGACGATGCGGAAACACGGCGCGTCCGCAGAAACCGCTCTGCCAAAGCTGCGCGTCGTGCCGGAGGCCGTCTGGCTCGCAGCGCTGGGCGTGTTCAGTGCGCTCTATCTCGCATTTTTCTTCGTGCAGGGCCGCTATCTGTTCGGGGCATTCACGCGCACGCTCCCGGAAAGCTTTACCGTCGCGGAATACGCCCGCCAGGGCTTCTTTGAACTCTGCCGCGTCATGGCGATCAACTTCACCCTTTTCTGGCTCGTCACGCGTACCGCGCGGCAGGAGCAGAAGCTGATCCGCTGGATGGCCGCCGCCCTTCTGGTCCAGAGCATGCTGTTCGCCGTCATCGCGATCTCCAAGCTGGCGCTGT
>ERZ857521.4412-NODE-4412-length-10303-cov-4.902908_pt1 | contig 10303 bp, 7 predicted proteins | sample MGYA00519701_ERZ857521 | MGnify/ENA primary metagenome ERZ857521 (study PRJEB31778, sample SAMEA3449346) | human gut metagenome | biome: human gut; feature: human-associated habitat; material: faeces | place: United Kingdom | collected 2010/2012 ...
AAGGGCATCTACTACATCGGTGTCTTCAAGCGCAACGACGAGCGTACGATCTATAATGTCCTCTACCGCGACGGCAAGAACGGTCCGCTGATGATGAAGCGGTGCGCCATCAAGGGCGTCACGCGCGACAAGGAGTACGATATCACGAAAGGCACGCCTAAGAGCGAGATTCTCTATATGTCTGTCAATCCGAACGGTGAGGCCGAGGTGCTGAAGGTTTACTTCAAGCCCCGTCCGCGCCTGAAAAAGGTGATCGTCGACCTCGATTTCTCGACCCTCGCCATCAAGGGGCGCCAGAGCCAGGGCAACCTCTTCTCGCGCTACGGCATCCATAAGATCGTCCTCAAGGAGCGAGGCACCTCGACGCTCGGCGGCCAGAACGTCTGGTTCGACGAGGATGTCCGCCGCCTGAACGCCGACGGCCGCGGCAAGCTGCTGGGCGAGTTCAAGGGCGACGACCGGATCATCGTCTGGACGTCGAAGAACCAGTACTATATCACGGGTTACGACCTCGGGCAGCATTTCCCCGACGAGACCGTGCGCGTGAGCCGCTATGAGCCCGACCGCGTTTACAGCGTCTGCTACTACGACCGCTCGCAGCAGTTCTATTACATGAAGCGCTTCACGGCCGAGATGAGCGACAAGATGCAGTTCTTCCTCGACGAGGACGGACAGGCCGATCTGGTCGCCGTGACGGAACGCACGGGCGCCAAACTCGAAATCACCTACAAGGGGGCGCATGCGTCGCGTCCCGCGGACGAGGTCGACGTCGACGAATTCGTCGGCGTCAAGAGCCACCGCGCCAAGGGCAAGCGCCTGACGACCTACGAGGTTGCTACGCTGCGCTTCATCGAACCCGAACTGCCGCCCGAGCCCGAACCTTCGGACGACGGCGGCGACGACGATGGTTCCGACGATGCGCCCTCCGGCGGCAGCGGTGCGTCGGGCGGTGCGGATAACCGTGCGTTCGACGGTTCGAACGGCGATGCGGCTGATCGCGGCACTATCGACGCCGCGGCCCTTTCCGGCGGGGATTCGGCTTCTTCCGCCGCTTCTGCTATCCCGGATCGCTCTGCTTCTGCTCCGGCTTCTGCCGCCGCGGAAAATCCCGCAACCCCGGGCGCTGATGCCGGTACTGCCGCCTCTGCGCAAGACAGACCGGCCGGGGCGGACAAGCCGGCTGCGAAGGACGCTGCGGCTGCGAAGGCTTCCGGGGCGAAGAAAACCCCGGCCCGGCCCGACGGGCTGCCCCGTACGGGAACTACGGCGGGCGGGGTGGAGTTCGAGATCGAACGCGCCAGGGGCGACGTCGACGAAGTGATCGACCCCGAACAACTGAACCTGTTTTGACCTACCGGCGATGAAACCCCTCTTCCTGATCGGTTACATGGGATGCGGCAAGAGCACCCTCGGACGCAAGCTGGCGCGCAGGCTGGGCATCGGTTTCGTGGATACCGACACGCTGGTCGAGGAGCAGGCGGGAGCCTCCGTCGCCGATGTCTTCCGTTACGAAGGCGAGGCGCGGTTCCGCGAAGCGGAGCGCGAGGCACTCGAACGGGCGATCGCAGCAGGCGGCGAAGCCGTGGTTTCGACGGGCGGGGGGCTCCCCACGTGGGGCGATAACATGCAGCGCATGAACGGCGTGGGGCATACCGTCTTCCTGCGGCGCAGCGCGGCGCAGATCGCCAGCCGCCTGAGCCCTTACGGGCGCCGGAAACGTCCCCGGCTGCGGGGGCTGGACGATGCCGGGCTGGTGGCGTTCATGGAGGGGGACATGGCCGTGCGCGAACCCTTCTATGCGCAGGCGCAGCTGGTCGTCGACTGCGATGCGATGTCCGACGATCAGGTCGTGGAGCATATCCTGCGGCAGCTCGGCCTGAATTAGAGAATCCCCTGCGGCTTCCGCCCCGGGAGTACCCGGGGTAGCGGAAACCGCAGCGAACGATACGACGCGGCCGTGCCGCGGACGATGATATTCTGAAACTCCTGAAAGACGTGGATAAACTTTCAAATAACGCACCCGTCGGTGTTTTCGATTCGGGGCTGGGCGGGCTGACCGTCTGGCGCGAGGTGCGCCGTGCGCTCCCCGCGGAGTCGCTCGTCTACCTGGGCGACGGTAAGAACTGCCCCTATGGGTCGCGTCCCCGCCCGCAGGTCGAACGCCTTGCCGACGAGGCCGTCGCCAGCCTCGTGGCAGAGGGCTGCAAGCTGGTTGTCGTGGCCTGCAATACCGCTACGGCCGCCGCCATCGACTTTTTGCGGGAGAAATACGCCCCCATGCCGATCGTGGGCATGGAGCCGGCCGTGAAACCCGCCTGCCTGGCGACCCGCAGCGGGGTAGTGGGGGTGCTGGCCACCGAACGGAGCCTCGACGGCGAACTCTTTCGCCGCACGGCGGCCAGGTACGGCGACGGCGTAGACCTCGTCACGGCACCCGGCCGGGGCTTCGTCGAACTGGTCGAAAACGATCTGGAGGCGACGCCCCAGGCCGAGGCCACCGTCCGTGCCGCCGTCGCGGAGATGCTGGAGCACGGGGCCGACCAGATCGTGCTCGGCTGCACGCACTATCCTTTCCTGCTGCCCGTCCTCGAACGTGTCCTCGCGGGCCGCGGCGTCACGGTCGTCGACCCGTCGCCCGCCGTCGCCCGCCGCGTCGTGCAGCTGCTCGACCGTTACGGCCTGCGCGCCGACCCCGCCCACCGCGCGGAATATACGTTCCGCACCTTTGCCGACGAGGCCTACCGCCTCCGTCTGGAACGCAAGGCGCAGGCGTCGGTCTGACCTGCCTTCCAACGAGCCGGCGGGCTGCACTCCGAAAAGGATGCAGCCCGCCGGCTCGTTGGAATATCTCCCGCGGCCGGGCTATCCCATGATGTAAGCGGCCTTTTTGCCCAATAATTTATATACCAGTGCCGTAAATGCCCATGCGACGGCGAAGATACATACTGCCATTACGGGGACTTGCAGCGGGATGGGCAGCGACGACGGGCCGATGAGCAGGAAGAACGGCCCTACCAGAAAATAGTGCACGATGTAGATCCCGAACCCGCATTTGGTCATGTTGGCGAGCAGCCTGACGATGGTCTGGCGCCGGATGCGGATTTTTTGCATCAGCAGGAATACCGCCGCGGTCATCATCGCCACGTTCGGGCTGCAGAAGGTGAAGAACAGTTCCATGTCCGCCTCCGTCGACATGCTGTCGGCCGCTGCCGCGGCAAATCCGGTGTAGGTGATGCAATATCCGGCTCCGAATAGTATGACGCTGGTCGCAAGTGTCCTTGCCATGCTCCAATCGTTGCCTTTCTTCATGTAGTGCCCCAGCAGCAGGTACCCGTTGAACCCCGCGAAATAGTAGAACAGCCCGTATGCGTTCCAGGTGCTTTCGCCGAACAGGTACCCGACCCCGAAATAGGGGGCTATGTATGCGGACATGTAGGGCAGGAAGAGCGAGACGAACCAGATCGCCAGGAAGGCCCGCATCTCTTTCCGGGTCGCCTTTTCGACCCATGCCGAGAAGAACGGCATATAGAGGTAGAGCCCTATCAGCAAATACATGTACCACATGTGGTTCTCCTTGAAGCTGAACTGGAACGGGATCATCGCCACGTCTTTGAGCGAGTCGCCCAGCGCCTGCGATTCGTGCCCCTGCGTGTAGCAGAAGAAATCCCCGATGATGTTTTCCGGCAGCCCGAGCACCCCCGTGAACCAGGGGAACATGTTGTAGAGTACCGACCAGATGAGCACGGGGAAAAGGATCCTGAAAATACGTTTTTTGTAGAATGTCCCCAGCGGTTGCCGCACGGGCAGCAGCAGTAAGCCCGTCATCATCGTGAACAGCGGCACCGAAGGGCGGAACAGCGAACCGTAGACGGTCGCCCAGTGCGTATATTCGGGGATGCCCCGCATGGCTGGCGAAATGTAGAAGGGGTCGATGCAATGAACCCCGATCACCATCAGTATGGCAGCCAGCCTGATGACGTCCAGCCATACGATGTGTTCCTTCTGTCCTGTGTTCCGGATCATTTTCTTCATTCGGTTTTTAGTGGGTGCGCAATATATCCTTAAATGTCGCGCAGGCGTGGCGTGTTTGCGGGCGCCGTGCGGAGTGCCGGCCTTCCCATGCGGGCCGCAGCCTGCTGAAACGTGTGCGAAGATAACGATTTATTTGCAATTATGCCCGCCGGATACGGTTCCGGTTTCAATAAAGTCGGCGCCGGCTCCGAAATGTCAAAAAAAATGCGTAACTTCGCTTGATAAAAATCAAGCGCAACACAGATGGCATCTAAAAATACATCCTCATCCCCCAACGGACGGCAGAAAGTCCAGCGTTCCAACAGCGACAGTGCACGCTGGGTCGCGGGCCTGCTGCTGCTTTTCATCGGGCTGTTCGCCGCCTCGGCCGTACTGTTCTCGTTCTTCACCTGGGCGGCCGACCAGAGCGGACTGCTGCTCTCGCCCGAGGAACGTGCCACGCTGGGCGTCGAGCCCGGAAACCTCTGCGGCTGGGCGGGTGCCAGGCTGGGACGCCTGCTGGTCGACAACTCGTTCGGCGTATCCGGCATCCTGATCCCGGTGATGGTGGTGCTCGTCGGCGTGCGCGTCATCCGCCAGCGCCCGCTGCTGTTCAACCATTCGATCCTCTCGCTTTTCCTCGTCCTGATCCTCAGTTCGCTGACGCTGGGCTTCGCCTTCTCGGACAAGTGGAGCCTTTGCAGTTCGACGGGGTGGGGCGGTGCCTTCGGCATCGAGACCGCGGCGCTGCTGCGCACGCATATCGGGGTGCTGGGGACGTTGATCCTGCTGCTGGGCTGCTGGATCCTTACGGGGGTATTCATCAACCGCAATTTCATCAACAAGGTCAACCGTGCGGGCAACGTCATGGTCGACAAGAGCGGCAGGATCGTAGAGATCGTCAAACATAAGGTCGTGCACGCGCACGGGCAACCGTCCGACGCCGCCGGGGATGCGGCTGCCGTAGCCGCGGAATCCGTCGGGAATCCCGGAGAGAGGCCTGCCAAGCGGTCGGCCGACACTCCGGCCGTGGAGTCTGCCGTGAAGGCGGAGCCCGAGGTGGTCGTGCGCCGTCCCGAACCCGAACTGGCCGTGCAGCGTCCGGTGCCGGAAATGCCCCGCGCCGTACGTACTCCCGGGCCTGCTGCCGCCGGGACTCCCGCCGCCCCGCAGGCCGCCCGCCGCGATGCGGACGACGATCCGTTCGTGGAACTGGGCCCCGACGGCATGCCCATTGTGCCCGAAGCCCCGCAGGCGGCAGAGGCCGCCGCATCCGATGACGACGGCGAGTTTACCGAGGTCGACCTGTCGCGCCCCGAAGGCCGGCTGGTGATCGGCCCCAGCGGGCTTGTCGAGCTGGAACGCCCCGCGGGGCGTCCTGCCGCCGGCACTGCTGTCCGGCCTGCTGCGCCTGTGTCCGACGAACCTTTCACCGAATTATCCCTGGGCGGGGAAGACCCCGTCGGGACACCGGCCCCGGCTGTCGGGATGCCCTCTGTTGCCGGGGTGCCCTCCGCTGCCGCTCCTGTATCCGGGGAGCCGCTCCCCGACGGGCCGTTTACCGAGATACCCGTTCCTGCCGGGGGCGTCGTCGTGACCGTCGAGGCCAACGAAGCCCGCCTGGTCGATGAAAAGGCGATCCCGACCGAGAGCTACGACCCGCTGAAAGACCTCGTGAACTACCACAAGCCGCCCGTGACGCTGCTCGAAGACTATGTTTCCGACTCGGAAGTGAGCGACGAGGAGATTTTCGAGAACAAGACCAAGATCGAGGATACGCTCCGCAATTTCGGCATCCCCATCCAGCGTATCAAGGCCACGGTCGGCCCCACCGTGACGCTCTACGAGATCGTGCAGGCGCAAGGCGTCAAGATCTCGAAGATCCAGGGGCTCGAAAACGACATCGCCCAGAGCCTCAAGGCGCTGGGTATCCGCATCATCGCCCCCATCCCCGGCAAGGGAACCATCGGCATCGAGGTGCCCAACCGCGACAAGCAGGTGGTGTCGATGTACTCCGCCGTGCGTTCGCTGCGTTTTCAGGAGTCGAAGGCCGAGCTCCCGGTGGTGATCGGCCGTACGATCCAGAACGAGAATTACGTGTTCGACCTGGCCAAGATGCCGCACCTGCTGGTGGCGGGCGCCACGGGACAGGGTAAGTCCGTGGGGCTGAACGCCATCATCACCTCGCTGCTCTACCGCAAGCACCCCGCGCAGCTCAAGTTCGTGATGATCGACCCCAAGATGGTCGAGTTCTCGCTCTATGCCAAGATCGAGCGCCACTTCCTCGCCAAGATGGAGTCCGAGGACGATGCCATCATCACCGACCCCAAGAAGGCGGTCTACACGCTCAATTCGCTCTGCACGGAGATGGACAGCCGCCTGGAACTCTGCAAGAAAGCCGGGGCGCGCAACATCGCCGAGTACAACGAGAAATTCACCGCCCGGCGGCTCAGCCCGCTCAACGGGCACCGCTACCTGCCCTATATCGTCGTGGTGGTCGACGAGTTCGCCGACCTGATCATGACCGCCCGCGAGGTCGAGGGGCCCGTCATGCGCCTCGCGCAGAAGGCGCGTGCTGTCGGCATCCACCTGATCATCGCCACGCAGCGCCCCGACGTGAAGGTCATCACGGGCGGTATCAAGGCCAATTTCCCCGCGCGTATCGCCTTCCGCGTGATGCAGATGATCGACTCGCGTACGATCATCGACCAGCCGGGGGCCAACCAGCTTATCGGCCGCGGCGACATGCTCTTCTCGAAGGACGGGGAACTGACCCGTATCCAGTGCGCGCTGGTCGAAACCAAGGAGGTCGAACGCATCGTCGAGTATATATCGAAGCAGCAGGGCTATACCTCGGCCTATTCGCTGCCCGACTATACGCCCGATACGGGCGATTCTTCGGGGAGCATGGGCAGCGAGGACTCCGCCCCCGTGAAATACGATTCGCTCTTCGCCGAGATCGCCCGCGACGCCGTTTCGGGCGGCAATATCTCGACCTCGATGATCCAGCGCAACTACGAGGTGGGCTTCAACCGTGCCGGGCGCATCATGATGCAGCTCGAACGTGCCGGCATCGTCGGCCGTCAGCAGGGAGCCAAGCCGCGCGACATCCTTTTCCATGACATGCCCTCGCTCGAAGCCAAGTTGCAGGAGCTGGGCCTATTCTGATGCTGCCATGAAACGATTCCTGTCCCTCCTGTTGCTGCTTTCCGGGATGCAATGCGTCGCCGCACTCCCCGTCGCCGCGGATGTGCCGGCTGCTTGCGGATTTGCGGCCGCCTCTGATTTCCCGGCGGTTCCCGCCTCTGCTTCGGCTTTTGCCTGCCGCGACGCCTCGGCCTCCGGTTTTCAGGCTGATCCCGCCCCGGGCTTCCATGCGCTCTTTGGCTTCCATGGGTCGCCCGTTATTTACGCCGCTTTCACCTCCGGTTCCGCGGCTTCGGCCGCTGCCGCCGGTGCGACGCAGGGGGCCAGCCCGTTGCCTCCGACCGCCGACCGTGCCGCCGGGATACTTGCCGGGGTTCGTGACGGCTTCCGGGCACTGGGTGCCTACGGGGTGTCGTTCGAGGTGCGCTCGGACGAATACGTCACGCGCGGGCGCTATGCCGTCGAGGGGGAAGGTTATTACCTCGTGCTGGGCGATGCCGAGGTCTACTGCGACGGAGCTGTGCGCTACGAGGTGGACAACCGCCGCCGCGAGGTGACGATCGACGTGGTCGACACCGACAGCCGCAATATCCTCAATAACCCCGTCCATGCCTTCGATTTCCTCGGCAGCGAATATGCGGCCTCGCTCGTCGGCGAGCAGGAGGGGCATGCCGTGGTGCGTCTGACCCCTGCGCCCGGGAATACCTCCTCGGCGGGCAATATCGTCCTTACGGTCGATACCGCCGCGATGCGTCCCGTGTCGCTCCGCTACGATTACGACGGCGAGCAGGTGCAGGTTTCGGTGCTGGGCATCAAGCCCCTCGAAACGCCGCTCAAGGCCTTTGCGAAGGATAACTACGCCGGGTACGAATTCATCGACTTCCGCTGACCATGTTCCGCCGGCCGATCATGCTGCTGTTGTCCGTCGCCATCCCCGCGGCGACGCTGGCTGCGGCGCCGGAAGACCCGTCGCCGACAGGCGGGCAGCTGCCTTCCGGCACGGCTTGGGAGCTTACCTCCGAACGCGATCTGCTCTATGCGGCGTCTTTCGTAGGAGATTCCATACCGGTGCGGGTGTTTCTCGAATCGGGCGTCTATTTTCCGCTGATCGACAGCGCGCTGGTCTGGTCGCACCCCGGGCTTTTCGAACCCGTCGAACTCGAACGTCCCGTGCGTTTCCGCATGGCCGGCGGCACGGACTATTCGGCCCGCTATAAACTGGCACCGGGGGTCAGGGTGGGGGATACGCGCAGTTTGTGCGAGAGCTATGTCGTCGATCTGCGGCGACGCAAGCCCTGCGACCTGCTCTACCCGCTCCATACCTTCACGACCGACAGCGTGGCTGCGCCCGGTATTTTCGAGCTCGATGTCCGCCGCGGCATTTTCCGTCCGCTCTCATCCGGGAGCCTGCCGCAACCCGGCGACGGGTGGGAGGCCTACGAACTGGTGGCCGACGGGCAATCGGGGATGTTTTGGGTTGCGGATACGGTGCGCTTGTCCGATGTCCGGGGACGCAGCCGTGCGATGCCGATGCGGCTGGTCGTCGATCTGGGCAATGCCAACCTGCTGGCACTCTTCGCATTCAAGCCTGCGGTCGGGAAATTCGTGTCGCGTGCCCCTGTCGATCTGGTGGAAGGCCGGACGCCGGGCGGGATGACCCTGCGGGTGCTGATGCCCGCCGTAGCCACTTTCATGGGGCGCTACCCCTTCTGCGGGCTGCCTGTCGTGGTGCTCGACAAACCGATGAAACTCCCCGGCGACGGTTTCCTCGGCGTAAAATTCTTCTCCGCATTCCGGGTGGTCTTCGATTTCCGCCACGGGCGGTTGTGGCTCCGGCTGGCGGATTGACCCCTATTTCCGGTTGAGGTACCAGTAGAGCCCGCCGACGAAGATGCCGCCGCCCGCGATGTTCCCGAGCGTGGCGGGAACCAGGTTTGCGGCGACCATGTCCGCCGCCGTCACCGGGGCGCCCAGCATCATCCCCAGCGGGATGAAGAACATGTTGGCGATGCAGTGCTCGTAGCCGATCACCACGAAGCACATGACCGGGAAAAACAACCCCATCATACGGCCTGCCGCGTCGTCGGTACTCAGCCCGAGCCATACCGCGAGGCATACCAGCCAGTTGGCGCCCACGCCGCGCAGGAATACCGTCAGCCACGGCATCGAAACCTTGGCCTGCGCCACGTTGCAGGCCGCTTCGCGCCACAGCTCCGACGAGAGCACGCCGGGCAGCACCACCAGGAAATAGGCGAAGAAGGTCGCCCCGATGAAATTCCCCGCGTATACCAGCCCCCAGTTGCGCAGTACCTTGCCCCATCCGTACCTGCGGCCCAGCGCCCCGGGTACGAGCACGGCGTTGTTGCCCGTGAAGAGCTCCGCCCCGGCGAATACCACCAGGATAAGCCCCAGCGGGAATACCAGCCCCGAGAGCAGGCGCTGCAACCCGGGCGCTTCGGCCGCCCCGGGGAACCCGAACCCCGCCATCAGCGAGAAGAGTCCGCCCATGGCGATGTATGCGCCGGCCAGGAATGCCAGCAGGAGGGTCTTGCCCGCCGGGAGTTGCATTTTGCCCGTTGCCGACTTCTGAGCCAGCGCGAGTACTTCCTTGGGTGTGTTTATCTGTGCCATGTTCGGGAAATAGAGGCCGCAAAGGTAGTGAAACGATCCGGAACGCGCAAGCGGATGCCGTCAGTCTGCCGGGATTTTTTTTTGAGGCCGTCAGATCGCCGGAAAAGGGGCAAAAACGGGGCGTTGTCCCGGAAATCTTCCGCCCGGATGCGATATTTATGGGCTTAAAGTTGCTCAGATCGGAAATAAATCGTATTTTTGTTCGTTAAAAGACTGTAATTTTAAAGAGATAAGATGCTAACTGAAGAAGAAAAGAATGCAGGTTTGACAGGACGTATCATTCCTATCAATATCGAAGAGCAGATGAAATCGGCGTACATCGACTATTCGATGTCGGTCATCGTGTCGCGTGCGCTTCCCGACGTGCGCGACGGCATGAAGCCCGTGCACCGCCGTATCCTCTACGATATGAGCGCGGAGCTCAACCTCTACTCCGACAAACCGACCCGTAAGTCGGCGCGTATCGTCGGCGACGTGCTCGGTAAGTTCCACCCCCACGGCGACTCGTCGGTCT
>ERZ857521.4416-NODE-4416-length-10298-cov-2.671190_pt1 | contig 10298 bp, 11 predicted proteins | sample MGYA00519701_ERZ857521 | MGnify/ENA primary metagenome ERZ857521 (study PRJEB31778, sample SAMEA3449346) | human gut metagenome | biome: human gut; feature: human-associated habitat; material: faeces | place: United Kingdom | collected 2010/2012 ...
CTTCAACAACAGCGGCGCCGCGTCCGTGATTCTGCCCATGTGGTACATGAGCCGCCTGACCGAATACATGCCCGACCTTTCCGGCAAAATCGCCGTGCGTCCCATGCCCGTATGGGATCCGGAGGACACCGAGGCATACACCACCGCCTGCACCGGCGGCAACGGCGCTGTAATCACCAATCAGTGCGAATCGCCCGAGCTGGCCAAGGACTTCCTCTACTTCTGCAAGATGAGCTATGACGCGCAGGTGCAGTGCTACGAGATGCTGGGCTATGCTCCCTACCGCACCGACGCCTGGGAGGATCCCGCGCTGCAGATCGAACTGCCCTACTTCTGCAATGAGAACGTGTTCAAGAATGTGTCCGAGAGCCTGAAGAAGGCCAACGCCATTCATAACTTTGCCCTCGTTCCCGAGGCGTTCAACGCCGTTTCCTCCAACGTGATGTACAACGTGTTTGAGACCAAGACGCAGACTCCCGCCGAGGCGCTCACCGAAGCCGCCGAAGCCCTGCGCAACTACTGATCCCTTTCTTTTCGCCGTGCCTCCGGCCTCGGAAGGACCGGAGGCACGGTCTCTTAACGCTTACCCGCTCGCAGGGTACAAGGATAGGAGCGCTGCGCAGTGAATCACGCCATTGCAAAGAAAAGATCATTCAAAGGCAGGCTGTCTTCCCTGCCCTATAACTGGCATGTTGCCCCCTATATTGTTCTGATTCCGTTTATCCTGTCTTTCCTGATTTTTAATGTCTACCCCATTTTCAGCTCCTTTGTGATGAGCCTGCAGAAGATCCGGGGATTTGGCTCGGCAACCTGGGTTGGCCTGGACAATTATCAAAAGCTGCTTAACAATGCATTCTATGCCTCGCTGAAAACCACTACGCTGGTAACCGTATGCAACTGCGCCGTGTTGATTGTTCTTCCCATGCTGCTCGCCCTCCTGCTCAACAATTTGCACCTGCGCGGGCGAAACGGCTTCCGGGCGACTTTTTTTATCCCCGCCCTGGCTTCCACCATCGTGGCCGGCATCGTTTTCCGCATGATGTTCGCCGATACGGAAACCGGCGCCATCAACTCCATCTTTATTTCGCTGGGACTGCCCCAACAGCGCTTTATGTTGCAATATGGCTGGAGCATCTTCCTCATGGTGTTTCTCACCGCCTGGAAGAGCGCCGGTATGTATATGATCTATTTTCTTTCCGGCCTACAGGCCATCCCTTCCGAAGTCTATGAATCCGCCGAGATCGACGGAGCCACTGGTTTTCAGCGGCTCACGCGCATCACCCTCCCACTGCTCAAGCCTACGATGATCTATGTGCTCACCATGCTGATTGTAGAAGGGTACCGCACCTTCGGCGAAAGCTATGTGTTCTGGAAGGAATCCACCCCCGGCAACCTGGGCCTGACCATCGTTCGCTACCTCTATCAGCAGGCCTTTACCTCAGGTAATCTGGGTTTTGGTTCCGCCATTGGATTTGCGCTGCTGTTTATCGTGCTGATCATCAATCTGGTGCAGATGAAGCTCATGGGCCTGTTTGATAAGGAGTGACAATATGCTTACGCCTGCGCTTCGCAAAAAGCTGCTGACGACCGCCAATTATACGGTGCTGATTCTGATGGCGCTTGTCGCGCTGTTTCCGATCTACTTCATGGTCATCGCCTCTTTCAAGAATTCGGAGGACCTGTTTCGTAACGGCATTCAAATGGTCTTTGAATTTGGCAACCTGACGGCGGCCAACTACGAATATACCCTTACCACCAAAGACGGCATCTACCTGCAATGGTACTGGAACAGCATCATCGTGCTGGTAGCCAGCACGATGTGCTCGCTGGGTCTTTCCTCCATCTGCGGTTATGCCATCGGCGCCTATGATTTCAAGGGAAAGAACTTCCTGTTTGTGCTGACGATGATCGTCATGATGATTCCCATCGAAATTCTGCTGATTCCCCTGTATAAAATGATCATCAACATGCAGCTGATCGACACCAAAACAGGGTCCATCCTGCCCTTCGTGGTGCAGCCCACGGCCATGTTTTTCTTCCAGCAGTATGTGCGCGGCATCGACCGGGGGTACATGGAAGCGGCGCGCGTGGACGGATGTACGGAGTTTGGCATCTTCGCCCGCATCATGGTTCCGATGATGAAGCCCGCCTTTGGAGCCATGATTATCCTTCTGGCGCTTCGCAACTGGAATGCATTTCTGTGGCCGATGATCGTCTTTGCAAGCGAATCCTCCTATACCCTGCCCGTAGGTCTGGCATCGCTGATCAGCTCCTACGGCAACAACTACGATATGCTCATTCCCGGTGCGGTGCTTGCATTCGTCCCGCTGGTCATCATCTTCCTGATGAATCAGAACCAGTTTGTGGAGGGCCTCACGGCCGGCGGCATCAAGGGATAAGGGAAGGGAAAGAATGATGCGTTTTCTCACAGAAGGCCATATTCTTGTGGCCGGTTCTCTGGTTTTGGATATCCTGCCCAGGTTCGCTTCCGGCGATGGAGATGCCATTGCACGCGACCTGCTGGCCCAGGGCCGGCTCACTGAGAGCAGCGAATTCGTGATCTATCTGGGCGGGGCCGTCGGAAACACCGGCCTGGCTCTCAAGCGTATGGGACAGCCCGTGCACCTGATGAGCAAAGTGGGCGACGACAGGGTTGGCGCCATTGTGCAAAGCCTGCTGGCCGACGAGCGGGTCGAAAGCTCGCTCACGGTTGTTTCCGGCATGCGTTCCACCGCCAGCATCGCGCTGGCGATTCCAGGCCGTGACAAAAGCACCATTCATCTGCGCGGGGCGGCTCAAAGCTTCGGCGCAGGTGATTTTACCGCGGAGGTCTTTCACGATACCGGCCTATTCCACTTCGGCTATCCGCTCACCATGCCAGGCCTCTACCGCCGGGAAGGCGAGGGACTTGTGCAGATGCTTGAGCAGGCCAAAGCAGCGGGTGCCGTCACTTCCGTGGATACCTGCCTGCCTGATCTCAAGGCCGAACCGGGACAGGTGGACTGGCAGCCCATTTTGAAGCGCGCGCTGCCCCATGTCGATCTTTTTCTACCCAGTCTGGAAGAGGCGCTGTACATGACCGACCGCGAGCAGTACATCCGAAGGATACAGGCCTGCGGAACGGCCGACTTGTTGCCCGGCGTCACGGAGGACGAGATTCGTGCATTGGCTGACACCATGCTGCAATACGGCGCCAAAATCGTCCTTCTCAAATGTGGAAGCCGGGGGCTGTATCTGCGTACAGCCGGACGTGAAGCCCTTTCGTCTCTCTTGCCCCCACCCATGGTGGATGCGTGGTCGCAGCGCGAGCTGTGGGAGAAACCCCACTGGGTCGACGAGGTGCGCTCTACCACCGGGGCTGGAGATACGGCGGTCGCCGGCTTCCTCTGTGCTCTGAGAAAAGGACTTATGCCGGGGGATGCGCTTAAGCTGGCCGCCTGTGCGGCGGCACGGTGCGTCGCTTCCTATGATACGGTCAGCCGGATATCCGACGCGGAGGAAATGCTTCTGGAACTTGCCTCCGACCGATAATCAACCATTGTGAAAAATAACGAGGAGAGTGGTATAGAATGTACGTTTCCATGAAACCGATTTTGCAGCATGCGCATGCGCATGGCTATGCCGTCCCTGCCATTAACTGCATCAATATGGAAATGGCACGCGGTGCCATTTCGGCGGCTGAAGAAGCACGCGCAGCCATCATCATCAACCTGGGTGTGGGACAGATGGGCAATCACGCCCATTCGGAAGAAATGGTGCCGATGATTAAGGAACTGGCGGCCCGGGCGACCGTGCCGGTGGCACTGAATCTCGACCATGGCGGCAGGCTGGAGGATATTGCCCGCTGCCTGAATCTGGGCTTTTCCAGCGTCATGATCGACGCCTCCTCGTTTGATTTTGAAGAAAACATCCGCCGCACGGCCATTGTGAGCGCGATGGCACACGCCCTGAACGTCTGTGTAGAGGGCGAACTTGGCCACGTGGGTCAGGCGAACGCGCGCGACGATGAGGATGCGGATCTCTATACCAATCCGAAACAAGCGCGAGAATTTGTTGAGCGCACAGGGGTTGATGCGTTGGCCGTAGCCATCAACTACCTTCACCACAAAGTTCCCCGGCTGGATTTTGACCGGCTCCGGGAACTGAAATCGCTGCTGAATATGCCCCTCGTGCTGCACGGCGGCAGCGGGTCCGGCGACGAAAACCTGCGCAAAGCCGTATCCTGCGGCATCAACAAGGTCAATATCTGCACAGACGCGTTTCAGATCTGCAAAACCGCCTTCCTTCAGACCCAGGCTCAGCAGCCGGACATGGACTACATGCATCTTTGCATGGCTGTTGAACAGCAGATGAAGGCTTTCACACGCCACCATCTGGATGTGCTGGGTGCTTCGGGACAGTATGTTTATGGCGAAAACGTCACGGATTCGCGCGAATGAGACGCAGCCGCTTTCTTCCTTGACTTTTCGACAAATGACAGCGTATAATTTGATTGATTCGTGCACGGCAGAGCACAGATTAATCCGTTGACGCAAATCGTGACAACGGGATAAAAAAATGGGGTATTTTCTCCATGGAAATGATCGGCAAAAACAGGAGCAAGGGTGTGGTAAAAGAGGCGTCCTCCGCCATGCCATCGGATTTGAAATACGAAAACCGTTGGCAGGTTTTGCGTGTGTTTCGTGATGGTGGAGAATATACGGCCAACGACGTCGCGGCAAAAACAGGAATCAGCCGTCAGACCACGATGAAGGCCATTCGCTTTTTCTGCAATCGCGGGCTTTTGCGCTCCAGCGGAAAGGGCGATTCGACCGATATCGGCGGCAAAAAGCCAGAGCACTTCACCTTCTACTGCAAAAGCTATCTGCTGTGCATCGCCATGTGGCCGGGACGCATCGGGCTGACCCTGTTTGACCTTGTGCGCCACAGGCTGGATTATATGGAAGGCGAGCTTCCGCCCTATCTGACGCTGGAAGAAGCCTTTGAGCGCCTGGAGGCGCTCTCGGATGTGTTTTTGACACGCAACGGCGTACCGCTTTCGGAGCTTTACGGCGTGGGTCTGTCCACGGCCGGTGTTGTCGACTACAAAAGCGGCAACCTGCGCTATAACGCCTATACCCCACAGTGGGGACGGGATGTGCCTCTCGCCTCCAAACTCTACCGGCTCTATGGCAGCAATGTGGTTGTGTATGTCGAAAATGCCGCCAAAGCGATCGGCCGCTCTGTGCTGCTGGATGATGAGCGCATCAAGCAAAAACGCGTGTTGACGCTGTTTAACAACTGGGGCCTGTCCGCCTGCATGATTGAGCGGGGGCATGTGCTCAACGGGCGGGATTCCCTGATTGGCGAACTTGGGCAGATGCTCATCAATGCGGACGACGGGGCGCCCCAGCGTCTGGAAAAGCTGATGGGGCGCGAATGGGTCGTTGGGCGGCTGGCGCATCATCCTCCCGCTTCCTCCTCGCTGCTGCATGGGGTTTCGGCCGAGGCCATCACTTTGTCAAGGGTGTTTGCAGCCTCTGCAGCGGGTGATCCCTGCGCGAGGGAGATAGTCGGCGAACTGGCCTGTACCACCGCGGCTGTGCTGCACAACGCCACACTTTTTTTCAACCCTGACCTTGTCATCTTCCATGGCGATTTTGCCTATGCCGATTCTTTCTTCGACCGCATGCTCAAGCAGCGCCTGGCGCAGCTGAGCACCTATCCCGACCTGGGTCTGTTTGAAACGGTATATGACAAACGGCCGATTGCCGAGCTGGATGCGTTGGGCGTATCCTCCGCGCTGGCGAACTTCTTCTTCCGCTCCGACTCTCTGTATTCGGGCAAGGAGGAATAACAGATCCGGCACATATCTGTAAACGGGCTTCGCGCAGTTGTAAGGCGTGAAGCCCGCGTCGCGTTTTGGAATGAAAAGGGACGGCGGCCGTACACCGTCAAGGAATGTGCCTTTTCCAAATGCGGTACCGGAAATTCGGGTCAGGCACCGGATTTTCAATTCTCTCTTTGAGGAGGCAGTGCAATCGGGCAGCGGTATTTTCCGCCATCCCGTTTTTGCAGATTCAGCGAACTCCCGCGCGGTAAACTCCGTTTTTGTCCTTTGAAAGCACAGGGGCAGGCTCTCGATGGGAGGGCATGCCCCTGATGAGGTTTCGGCCTTTGCGGCGTTCTTCCGCTACGGATTGAGCAGATAAATTCCCAGGTTCAGGTATCCTGCAAAGGCTACCCACAGCAGATAGGGAACCAGCAGATATCCGGCCGGCTTACGAATCCGTCCAAACCGCAGCGCGGTAATCAGGATCAAAATCCACAGGATCACCAGCCAGAGGAAGGCGAACAGATACCATTTCAGATTGAAAAACGCAATCGGCCACAAAAAATTGAATGCCAGCTGAATGCCATAGGTCCAAAGCGCACGCGTCTTTTCCTCCTGTGGCGCATCCGATACGGATACCAGATACGAAGCAATGCCCATCAGCACATACAGCACCGTCCATACCACCGGAAACAGCCACCCGGGAGGTGACAGGGGCGGTTGGTTCAACGCCTCAAACGCTTCCATGCTATTCATGGTTAGAAGTCCAGCCGCCCCGCCTACCACCAGTGGAATGGCAAGGCAGATAATCAGCCGTTTTTTATCGATTTTCACGCATTCCACCTCCTTTGCACATTGTATGTGCGCGCGCACCATCCTATTCTTTGCAAATAAAAAAGCCCGGGGACAGGTCCTGGCCCGAACCTCGTCCCGGCGGAAAAGTCAGCCTGCGGCGTCCCTTTCCGCCAGGACGCATTTCCCATGCCGGAAATACCGTCGTTCTATGCACTGGACGTGCGCCGTTTCTCACTTGGCTCACGTCTCAAGGTCGCTTTGGACCCTTGGGACCTGAGTCTCCCAGAGCACAGGCTTCCCTTCGGCACCACCGGCGCGGACGCGGTTCCTCAGCCTCGCCCGCCCCGCTTTTTCATGTCCCTGCGAATGGCGTCCAGGCATGCGTCGGGAACGGCGCCGCACGCCCGGAATGCCGATACGGTTTCGCTCATGGTGCGAAAGTTCAGCGCCGTTCCCCGGCTGTCCGGCACGTAATCGGCCGCGCGGCCCGCATCGATGCCAAACCGGCCAGCCGTTTCTACGGCATCCATATTGGCTCCCAGAAAGATGAACTCCCAGCCGTAGCGGGACTTTTGCCGCTGAATGGCCTCCTTCACCTCTGCGGCGGAGTATTCGCGGCTGGCGTTTTCTTCGCCGTCGGTGATGATCACAAACATCACCTTTCCGGCGCGAAAGGGCTCCGCCGTGTTTTTCTGCGCGGTTGCGATTTTATGAATCGTTTTGCCCACGGCGTCCAGCAGGGCGGTTGAGCCGCCCACATGATACTCCTTTGCCGTGATCGGACGAACGGCCCGGATGTCGGTTCGATCGTGCAGCAGCTCATAGCGGTTATCAAACAGCACCGTTGTAATCCGGCATTGGCCGTCCAGTGCCTTTTGCTTTTCAAGCATGGCATTGAACCCGCCGATCGTGTCCCTCTCCAGCCCGGCCATGGAGCCGCTTTTGTCCAGGATGAATACCAGTTCCGTCAGATTCTTTTTCATCGTGTTTCCCCTCCTCTTTCTGGTGCGCTTTCAGGATAGCGCAGAAGGGGAATGTCCGGGTCGCTTTGAAAGCGACATCAGCTGGAACCCAGCAGGGGCAGATCGTACTGAAAAAGAACCTCGTTGATCTCAAAGATGTCATATCGGCCGCTAAGGATGAAATACTCGATAATCACATCAAATTTCTGGCTGTGGGACAGCGCGTACCCTGCCCGTTCCAGCAGATCATCCGTTTCCCGAAGAGTCAGCTGCAAAGCGATGGCCAGCGCCAGCACGGTGCGCTTGCCGGGAAGATAGCCCTTTCCCTTTCGGATTTTGGAAAACAGCTTGCGGTCGATGTTGGCCCGCTTGTAGACCTCCACATCGGTTTTGCCTTTGGCGTCAATCAACCTGAGCAGGGCGACATGAAACGGCTCGTCCAGGTTTCCGAGCCGTGCCTCCAGTTCTCCGGACATGCACGAGGGAGCAGCCGTCATGGGTGGAGGAGCGGCGGCCTCAATCGCTCTGCTTTCAACCTCCAGCAGGCCGCGGCGCGAAACCTGATGCGCTGAAACATAGTTTTCGTCAATATAGCTTTTGACTGCTCCGGCCAGCTTTTGGCTGATCGCAAAGGAGGCTTTATCGAAGATGGCCAGATAGACCTCCATGTCATGCTGCATGAGGAAATCCCCGATAGCGGCGGTCGCCACCCGCAGCGCTTCTTCCTTGGGATAGCCGTAAATGCCGCTTGAAATCAGGGGAAAGGCGATGCTGGCGCACCGGTGCCGCCGGGCGAGCCTGAGCGATTCCAGGTACGCCGAGCGCAGCAGCCGTTCACTCTGCGCAGCATCCCAGCTGCGGTAGACCGGTCCCGCCGCGTGAATGATATACTTTGCGGGCAGGTTGAATCCGGGCGTAAGGACTGCTCCCCCCGTAGGAATGGGCGCCACCTTTCTGCAGGCAGCCCGAAGCGCCGTCACACCCGCCGCTTGAAAGATCGCGCCGCAAACGCCTCCGCCCATCTCAAGTTCCGTATTGGCAGCGTTGACAATGGCATCCACTTGCATTTGGGTGATGTCCTGACGGACGATGGAAAAGGGCATGACATGGTCTCCTTTCAGGGGTGATATGAAACGACCTGTTTTCGTGGGTCCTGCAGATCGTTCCGGTCATTTCCGCTTGCGTTCTCCGTTCCCGGCGCGGGTGCGCTTCCCTTGACTTTTCAGCTTTCTCCGCCTACAATAGGAATCCCTGTTATCCTATGATGAAAGGCGGCGTTTTTTGCGATGCGGCAGCCCGTGCTTCTTTGCTACAACCTCAAGGATGAATCCTTCCGAAAAGTCCGGCTGGCGGCCATGCGCTTCAAGATTCGCATACGGCCCGTGTCCCCCTCCGAATATGGGGAAACGCTCGCCGCCCTGTGCGGCATGGAGCCGCCGGCAGGCCTGCCCGCACCCGGCACCTTTGCGGATGAAATGCTGGTGATGGCCCATCTTTCTTCCCTGCAGGCATCCCAGTTCCTGCAATCCCTGCGCCGGCTGGGCGTGCCCCCCATCGCGCTGAAAGCCATGCTCACGCCCACCAACTGCGAATGGAACTCCCTCACGCTCCATAACGAGATTTCCAGCGAGCATGCCGCCCTTGAGGCGGGAAAGCAGGCCGTTCACTCCGCCCCCGACACCTCTGCCGAATCATAAGGCCCGTCCACGGGGCGCCTTCTCAGCCTGCTTGCCTCCGTGCCTTCGCTTTTCCGGACGGCGGGAAATCAACGCGCTCCGTATGCCATCAGCACGCGGAGCGCGTTTTTATGAGAGCAGCCGAAAGGCTCCCGCCTTTATCCTTCCTGCTTTTCCCCATCCTGGGCCAGGCAGCGCAGCGCACGGTCCGGATAATTGGTGATGATGCGGTCCGCGCCCGCAGCGATCACCCGACGCAGGTCATCTTCGGCGTTGACCGTCCAGGGGTTGACTTCCAGCCCTGCCGCGTGCGCCGCCTCGCACTCTCCGCCCGGCACCAGCACCTCGGAGTAGTGCGGATGGAGTGCGTCCATGCCAAGCGACACGGCATAGTCCCAGGGCCGGACCATGGTGCATTCATACAGCAGGCCGCAGCGAAGGCTTTTGTCGATTTGCTTCATGCGCACCATGCTGTGATGGTTGAAGGAGGAAAACAGCATCCTTTCCAGCATGCCAGCAGCCGCCGCTTCTTCCACACAGCGGCGCTCCAGATCAGGATAGTCAATGAGGCTGTTTTTGAGCTCCACATTCACGTGAAGCCCCGCCGGTGCCAGCAGCTCCAGCACCTCCCGGAATGTGGGAATGGTAGCGTTGGCATACTCCGGAAAGGTCTTGTTGAAGCGCAGGGCCTTGAGCTCGCGCAGGGTCATCCGGGCGATGAGCCCCTTGCCGTTGGTGCAGCGGTCCACCGTTTCATCATGCGCCACTACCAGATGTCCGTCCGCCGTGATATGCACATCCAGTTCCACACCGTACGCGCCTTGCTGGATCGCCAGCTCAAAGGCTTCCAGCGTGTTTTCCGGCGCATAGCCGGAAGCGCCGCGATGTGCGTAAATATATTGTTTCATGTCCGTTCATTCCTTTCTCTATTCGCCCCGTCGCCCGTCGCGGCGCGCAGCGCTACGTTGATGCCACAGGCCAGCCAGCGCTTGGGATTTTCGAGCAGCTTTACCTCGAACGGCGCGCGCTCGGCAAAGCGGCGCATGATTTGCG
>ERZ857521.4421-NODE-4421-length-10290-cov-3.137860_pt1 | contig 10290 bp, 8 predicted proteins | sample MGYA00519701_ERZ857521 | MGnify/ENA primary metagenome ERZ857521 (study PRJEB31778, sample SAMEA3449346) | human gut metagenome | biome: human gut; feature: human-associated habitat; material: faeces | place: United Kingdom | collected 2010/2012 ...
CAGGTGACGTTATCTGGATGCCTCTGTATGCCGATGATCAGTATCAGTGGAAGAACACCTGGACCGAGGGTACCGATGCTCAGGACGCTGTCAAGAGTGTAAAGCTGGATAAGTCCTATTTTGATTTGGGCGAAGCTAGCGTAGCTCCTTCTGTTGGTGAAGTAGTAGAAATCGAAACGAATGTTCCATATGAGCTTACCAGCAAGATAAGCAAGGCAAGTTCAATTAATGATAAAGATGATGTTTCTTTGACTGTAGCCACTACTTCTATTAAAGTTGCTTCTGCTAGATATAATGAGGAAGATCACACCGTTACCGTTCGCTTCCGTATTGATGCAAATGCCTATAAAGCAATTTATGGCGAAGATGCACCAGAAAATTACGACTATGAGCCAATTTCTTTGACTGTTGATGCAGATGACCTTGACAATAAAGGAACTGTTAGAGGCAACGAAACTTTTGTAATTGGTACCTATAGAGAGGGTGCTACTGCTGGCAATCCGCCTGTTGCCCCAGCACTGAAAGAAGTTCCGAAGACTGTCGTAGTTGTTGACTCTGATGATAAGGAAGTAGAGAGAACTGTTGAGTCTGCGAAAGCAACTATCAACGGAAAGACCTACACCATCAAAGACATGGACGATGCTCACGAAGTTCAGGAATTCATTAACAACGTAAATGAGCAGTTCCAGAAGATGGTTGATGCTGGCAAGACCGTAACTTGGGACGATGCTGTTGTTACCGTTAACCTGGCTAAGATCAAAGGCACCGACGATGTTATCGACAAACCATACATCGACTCTGCTGATGAGGGCAAAGTCATGGCTGACTACGGCCACTACACCGGCAACATTGACAAACATTGGTCCATCAACCTTATCGAGAAATCCGAGGGTGTTTCTGAGCTGATCAAGAAGGCTGAACTGTACAAAGCGACCGCTGCTGACTACGCTTCCTACAGCAAGTACACCGATGAGATCATGCCAAACGCTGTATACCTCAAAGTTACTCTCGAGGACAGCTGGAAGACCGTTGATGAAGAGACCCTGACCTACTACGTATACATCGCTGACAACGCTGGCAACCACAAGACCAACGAAGTTTGGGTATCTGGTAACTACGCTGCTGACTACGAGTGGGTAGACTTCGACTGGACCAACGACGCTTCCAAGGCTAAACTGTGGAAAGTTAAGAAGGGCGAAAACGGCACCGCTGTATTCGACTTCGCTGACAAAGCATTCTTCACCGTTAAGATGTACTCCGGCGAGTCCATGTACCTCGACCTGTCCACCGCTTACGACAAAGCAATCGCTGGCGAGATGGATGCTGAGGCTGACTCCTTCTTCAAGTTCGACAACGACAACGCTAACTTCTCCAGAACTGGCGAACTGATCATCGTTACCGACGACTCCTCCCTGGTTCCTTACGAAATCGACGAGGACGGCAACTTTGTAGAGGTTGACGCTAAATACGTTGAGGACTACGCTATCGCTCACACCAACAAGAAGGTTGACGGTTTCGTATTCTCCACCAAGACCCTGGGCAACTACGTTCTCTCCACCGAGGAACTCGGCCAGGAAGAGCAGCCTGCAAAAGAGACTCCTGCTGAGCCTGTAACTCCTTCCGAGCCAACCACCGAGACCCCTTCCACCAGCAAACCAAACCCGGACACCGGCGCTGAGGACTTTGTAGGTCTGGCTGTTTCCCTGGCAGTTGTTTCTGTAGCTGCTGCTGGCGCTCTGGCTCTCAAGAAGTAATTTCGCTGACGCGAAATAACTTCAGCAAGTTCTGACGAACTTGCCAACGGGCAGTTTCTTAACTCCCATCGGGTAGGGCCTGTGCTCTCCCGGGAAGAAAGAAAAATGCAATTCAGCGAAAGCTGGCAGAATGGCATCGGGCCCGCCCGGTGCCATTCTTTTATCAGGCAACGCGGGGACCCCTCCGCCGCACCTGTCCTAAAAATTTTTCTTTGCCCCAAAAGGGCAGCCCCTCTCCCTTTTCGCTCCACCGAAAGGGAGACAACAAAAAAGCCTGCTTGACGCAGGCTTTTTTGTGTGGTATAATAAAGCCAAAAGGTGGCCACCCGCGGCAACGGGTCGGTCTCCCCGAAAAGTTTTGTTCTTGAGAAAGACCGCGCCGAGCTTTAGGTTGCGGTTATTTCTTTAGGTACATTAAAGTCCCAAAGACAACCGAGCACAACAAATTGAGAAGCATAAGTACTTCTGTCAATGTCATACTGGCCACCTCCTCTCGCGAGGATTGTGGGAATAACCGTTTGGCCACCTTTTGACATGGGACCATTATACCATCTTTGGCGAAAAATGTAAATGATAGTCGAACAAAAAAGCCTGCTTGACGCAAGTCTTTTTGTGTGGTATAATAACCACAATGGGCGGCTTCCTACTTGCACTAGGAGACGGCCAACCTAAATTCAATTTTCAGTTGAAGATCAGCCGCTCTTATTGCATTATGTAAGGGTGGCTATTTTCTTGACTGGATAGCCATGCCAAGAAGAATAGCTTCGATGATAACGAGCAAAATGTTACACAAATTGTCGATCGTCAGCATGCACGGCCACCCCCTTTTGGAGTTGACCGTCCCGCCAAGGGATGCTTACAGTTTATACAAAAACAGGGATTTGTGTTGCATCCCACGAGAATCGGCGGAGCCGATTCTCACCGGGCCAGATATCGAAAAAAGTAAATATTGGTCGAACAGCGGCGCGCCCGGCTTGGCGGGCGCTTTTTTTATGCGCAGATACTTGACCGATAGAAGAGGAACGGGTAAAATAAATGTAATAGATGTTGCAAAGGGAGGAAGAAAAATGGCAGAGCAACTTCGTTGGTTGGCGCTGGGCTACAGCGTACCGGTCAATCCGTCCAAGAATCGCGTCTATGTTTGGAGGAAACTCAAAGAGTACGGCGCGGAATATTTCAAACAGGGTGTGGCGGTCCTGCCCTACAACCGCCAAAGCTATACCCGCTTCAAGTATCTTTCCGCGAAGATTTTGGAGATGGGGGGCGAGGCCTCGATTGTAGAGATGAAGTTTATGGACCCACGCGACGAAAAGGATATGATGGCGCGTTTCCGTGCGCAGGCGCTGGAGGAGCTTTCCCAGCTCAAGGACGACTGCGCCGAGGTACTGCGCCAGCTGGCTGCCGGTGGCTTTACCGAGGATCAAAGCGAGCAGGTCAAGCGGATGATCCGGCGCTACTCCAAGGCCCGCAGCCGCAATCACTTTGGCCTGAGCGCGGCGCAGGATGTGGAAAAGGGACTGTACTCGATTATCTCGGTGGCGCGGCAGGCCTCCATCGAGCTGTCGTCCCAGCTGGCAAAAGCGATGGACAAAGCGGTAAAATAAGGAGAATTGCCTATGTACGAAAACAAACAGCAGCAGCAGACCGCGGTGCTGGCGGCGGTGGACACCGGAGAATACGATGTACAGCGCTCGGTCGATGAGCTGGAGGAGCTGGCAAAATCCGCAGGGGCCGAGGTGTTGGGCCGGATGATCCAGCGAAAAGACCGCCCCGACCCAGCCACCCTGATGGGTGCAGGACGCCTGGAGGAGCTGGCGGATTTTGTGCGCAGCAGCGAGGCGGAACTGGTCATCTTCGATCACGAGCTGGCGCCGGCCCAGCAAAAGAACATTGAAAAGGTGGTGGATGTTCCGGTCATCGACCGCACCACCTTGATTTTGGATATCTTTGCCCAGCGCGCCAAAACCAGCGCCGGACGCCTGCAGGTGGAGCTGGCACAGCTCAAATACCGGCTGCCGCGCCTGAGCGGACTCGGCACCAGCCTGTCTCGACTGGGCGGCGGCATCGGAACCCGCGGCCCTGGCGAGAGCAAGCTGGAAAGCGACCGCCGGCATATCCGCAGACGCATCCATGCGTTGGAGCAGGAGCTGGAGGCTTTGGAAAAGCACCGCGACCTGCTGCGGCAGCGCCGGAAAAAGGACGACGTCATCACGGTGGCGATTGTCGGATACACAAATGTCGGCAAATCGACCCTGCTCAATACTTTAACCGATGCCGGTGTGCTGGCAAAGGATATGCTCTTTGCTACGCTCGACCCGACCTCCCGGGCGCTGAGCCTGCCGGATGGCCGCAAGGTGATGCTGATCGACACGGTTGGACTGGTCAGCCGCCTGCCGCACCAGCTGGTACAGGCCTTCCATTCGACGCTGGAGGAGGCGGTGGACGCGGATTTGATCCTCAACGTCTGCGATGTCTCATCGCCGGAGTTTGACGAACAACTGCGCATCACCACCGAGCTGCTCAAGGAGCTGGGCGCGGAAAATGTGCCGGTCCTGACAGTGCTCAACAAGTGCGACAAGCTGCCGGAGCTGCCGCTGACACTGGACAAAAAGACGGCAGCCATCTCCGCCAAGACCGGAATGGGATTGGAGAAGCTGCTGGAGAAGATCGCGCTCAACCTGCCTGAGACCCACCGTCACCTGCATCTGCTGATTCCATATGATAAGAGTGGTTTGATTGGGGAGATCCGGCAGAGCGGCAAAGTCTACGCAGAGGAGTACCGCGAGGACGGAACCTATGTGGACGCCAACGTCGATTTAAAGCTGTGCCATCGGGTGCAGGAATATCTCCTTTTCAACGAAGAATAACGGAGGGGAGGAAGACGCATGGATTTTGCAGGCCGCAGGAAAACTCGACTGCAGCAAAAAAGACTCCAAAAGTTGGAGAAGAAGGAAGCGAAGCTCCTAGAGCCCCAGGAGCCCTCTTTTCTTTCGCGCAAGGCCGAAGAGCTGGTGAGCCCGCTGAAGGAAAAGGTGGAGGAGAAGATTCCACAGAAGGCAGTCGACAAATCGGTTGAAATGCTGCAGGCTGCCTTTGAAAAGAGCTTTGATTTGGTGCTGGAAAAGGGCAGCGATCTGATTGGCAAGACCTGCAGCGAACAAAAATTGTTGGAACAGTACGAGGCGTTTGCGAACAAACCGCTCTCCAATTGGGAGCTTTCCAAGCTGGGCGCCAAGGCCGCCGCGCGGGCATCGGCCAACATGGTTTTTTCCACGGTACAGGGCGGGCTGATGGGTGTCTTTGGCATCGGTCTGCCCGATGTGCCAATCTTCCTGGCGGCGGTATTCAAGACGCTGTTTGAAATCTCGCTGCGGTTTGGATATCCGTACAACACAAGGCAGGAGCAGCTCTATCAGATGCTGGTGATCTGTGCGGCGGTGGGGGAACCCGCTGACCGCCGGCGCGCGGCGTCGGATCTGAACCTGCTGGCGCGCGAGCTCCAGATTGGAGCTGGCGTTTCCTTTTCCTGGGAAGAGACCAAGCGGCGCGCGGCCAAAGCTCTGTGCAGCGCGGCGCTGACCGGCAAGGTGGTGCAGGGTGTGCCGATTGTCGGGGTGTACGGAGGCTTTCGTAACGGCGTTTTGCTGCGCCAGATCGGTTCGATGGCCGCCGTCAAGTATCAGCAGCGTCTGCTTTCTTTTTAAAAGGCGGCATGATGCCGCGCCCGATTTACATATCGGTTTGTGGTGATGGCTGACCTTCTACCTCGCGGGACCGAGTTGGGCTGGAACCCGATTTGTCAAAAATACCATTTTTGACGGGCCATCGATTGTGTCCTCCCAGATGCGAACGGACCATTCGATGCGGGGCGAACCAAAAACGACAACAAAAAATCATTTTCATAGGGAGCAGGCGAAAGCCTGCTCCCCTCTTTTTGCGCCTTTTTGAGCAAGATGCTGTGGTAATGCAGAATATATTTGTAAACAATATATATTGTAATAAAGAATAATAAGTACTATAATATATACAACGAAGCAAGATAGGAAGGGAGGAAAGAACATGAACACACAGTTTAAGAAAGGCGCGCTGGAACTGTGCGTGCTGTCCCAGCTTCGAAATGCAGACAAATATGGCTACGAGTTGACCGAGACCATTTCCCAGGAAATGGAGCTTGCGACCGGAACGCTGTACCTGATTCTCAAGCGGCTCAAGGACGAGGAGTATGTCGAGACCTACTCGGTGGAATCGGAAGGGCGGCCGGCCCGAAAGTATTATCACCTCACCCAGAAGGGCCTGGAATATCAGCAGGCGCTGTGTGGGGAATGGAAAGAATTTACGGCGGCGGTGGACCGCTTGATCGGTTAAGGAGGAATGAAAAATGACAAAGTTAGAATATATGCAGTATGTAAGGGAGAAACTGCAGGGATACGACCGCGAGTTTGTGGAGGAAATCTTGGAAAATTATGAGGAGCACTTTGAGGCGGGTTTAAAGAACGGCCGCAGCGAGGAAGAAATCTGCGAGGAACTCGGCAACATCGAAAACCTGCTGGGCGACATCCAGGATGTGATGGGTGACAAGGATTTAAAAACCCACGAAATCGACCAGTTTACCGCCATCGAACAGCCGCAGGAGAGCTACAGCGGCATCGAGGAGATCGAGCTGAGCCTGCTCTCGATGGACGTCCAGATCCTGCCTTCGCGGGATGGCCAGCTGCACGTTTACCTGGCGGAGGGCAAGGAGAAGGCGAAATATCTGGAGGAGAGCATCTCCGGCAACCGGTATTTTGCGCGGGAGAAAAATCGCAGCCAGGGCAAGAAGTTCTTGGGGATTGCTTTCCTGATCGGCATGAACCGCGACGAAGATTTGAAGCTGATTGTCGAGGCGCCGCAGCAGATGAAGGCGGTAACCGTTAAGACGATGAGCGGCGACCTGCAGGTGCGGGGAATCACAGCCGAGGCGATGGTGCTGGAAACGATGAGCGGCGACGCCACACTGCGGGAAGCAAACGGAGAGAAGCTGACCATCAAGACAGCCAGCGGCGACATCAGCCTGCTGAACGCCGGCGGCAGCAATATGGTTGTCCAGAGCACCAGCGGCGATGTGGACTGGCGCGGGGCTGGCAGCGAGAACACACAGATCACCACCACCAGCGGCGACGTCGACCTGATGGAAATCGACGCGCGGCAGATGAAGATCAAGACGATCAGCGGAGAGACAGAGATCCGCACCTCCCAGTTCGATAACCTCAATATCAGCAGTACCAGCGGCGATGTGGAGGGCAGCTTCTTTGCGCAGAACAGCTATGTGCAGACGGTCAGCGGCGACATCGAGATCGCGCTGGACCGCAGAGGCAAACAGCTCTGCGCGCGGGCCAAGACCGTCTCGGGCGAGAGCAACGTCTACGGCAACAACCGGTGCGATGCGCCGGACGCCGAGCACTACCTGACCGCCTACTTCTCCACCGTCTCGGGAGACATCGAAATCCGCTAGGACAAAAAAGACAACACACACCACAACCACGACCACAGGTTGTTCTTGTATCGCTTATTGGAAAGCAGGAGGAAGAAAGGAACTCTTTCTTCCTCCTGCTTTTTGCGCTCTCATGGCAGCAAGAGAGGCGCTTTTGATCGAAGCCTGTCCATCCCCCCTATATAATAAGGAAGAAAGCGCAAAAAAATCCGCTTCAAAATGTCCGCGAGAGCAAAATTTTGATTTCAGCAAATTACATAACTCTAGCAGAAAAATAACAGAAATAATAGTCATAAATAACGGCGACAAAATATTACAAAAATAATTTCACTCCTTTTATGTTGTTCATATCTGCTGATTTTTAGAAGATAAAAAAGCAAAATATCATACAAAATAACAAAACAAAAGAAGACGAGCAGCAAAGAAACAAAAGTTTCTTTTTGCGCCCGGACGCAGTACAATAAGGTGCAGAAAAACAAGTGGAGGGATGAAGATGGCAATCCCAAAGGTGGCGGCAATCCACGACCTTTCCGGATTGGGAAAATGTTCTTTGACGGCGGCGATTCCGATTCTGTCGGTCTGCGGTGTGCAGGCGGTGCCGCTGGCGACGGCGGTGCTGAGCAACCAGACCGCCTTTGAAAGCTATACCGGGGTGGACCTGTCCGAGTACCTGCCGATGATTGCGGCGGAGTGGAAGAAGCGCAAGCTCTCCCTGGATGGAATCTTCACCGGCTACCTCAGCAACGAGCAGCAGGTCGAGTGGGTTGGCGGGTTTACCGACAGCTTTGCCAAAGACGACACCCTGATTCTGGTCGACCCGGTGCTGGGGGATGAGGGCGTCTACTACCGCGGCTTTGGGGAGCAGATGCGCCTGGCCATGAGGCGGCTGTGCGGCAAGGCGGACGTCATCACCCCCAACCTGACCGAGGCGCTCCTGCTGCTGGGCGAGGATGCCTCCCGGGCAAAGCAGCCCTTTGGGCAGGAGGAGATCCGACAGTTTGCCCGCCGCCTCTCTGCGCTGGGGCCTAAGACGGTCATTGTGACCGGCATCGAGGAGGAGGAGAAAATCTGGAACATCGGCTTCGATGCGGGGACGCAGCAGTTTTTTGCGGTGAGCACCCAGCGGCGCGGCGCGGGCTATTCGGGGACGGGGGATATCCTGTCCTCGGTGATCTGCGGCTGCATGGTGCGCGGCGAGAGCGCGCAGACCGCACTGGAAAGGGCCGCACGCCTGCTGGAAGCCTCGATCGCGGAAGCGGTTGAGGATGGCACCGATCCCAACGAAGGCATTGCCTTTGAACACCATCTGCGGCTGCTGATGGATTAAAGGAGGAAATCACGATGCGAGACCAAGCCCATGAAAAGATGAAAAACCTGACCTTGAGCGCGATGTTCGCGGCGGTCATTATGCTGATGATTCTGTACCTGTTCCACATCCCGGTGGGCAGCAGCGGCGGCTATGTCCATTTTGGCGACGCCTTTATCTATCTGGCAGCCTGCTTTTTGCCGATGCCGTATGCCTGCGGCGCGGCGGCAATCGGCGCGGGACTGGCCGATGTGCTGTCCGGCTCGGCAATCTGGGCCATTCCGACCATGATGATCAAGCCGCTGACCGCGCTGTGGTTTACCAACAAGCAGGAGAAGCTGTTTAACCGCCACAACCTGATCGGCGTGCTGATCGCCGGTGCGGTTTCGATTGTCGGCTATTACCTGGCCGAAGTCATTCTGGTGGGAAGCTGGACCGCTCCGCTGTTGACCATCTGGGGCAACGTGGTACAAGCGGTGGGAAGTGGCATCCTGTTTGTGGTGATGTCCTTCGCCATCGACCGCGTCTCGCTCAAGAAAAAGCTGGAGAGCCGGTAACGCGCAGCCAAACAGAAAGAAGGAAACAAGATGGAGGATATTTTATACACCTATCATGGGCAGCTCTATGTTAACCTGACCAACCAGTGCCCCTGCGCCTGCACCTTCTGCATCCGTTCGCAGACCAGGGCAATCGGTTCGGCGCAGGACCTGTGGTTGCAGCATGACCCCAGTGTGGAGGAGGTCAAGGCGGAGCTGGACCGGTATGACCTGAGCCAGTTTCAGGAGGTTGTTTTCTGCGGATACGGTGAGCCAATCTGCGCGCTGGACCGCCTGATTGCGGTGGCGGACTACATCCACAGCCAAGCGGATATCTCAATCCGGGTCAACACCAACGGCCTGGGGGACCTGATCCACGGCAAAAAGGTAGCGCCGCTGCTCAAGGGCCATGTGGATGTGGTTTCTATCAGCCTGAACGCGCCCAACGCCGAGGAGTACAACGCGGTGACAAGGCCGAAATTTGGAATCAAATCCTTCGATGCGATGCTGCAGTTTGCAAAGGACTGCAAGCAGGAGGGGATCGACACCCGCCTGACGGTGGTGGATGTGATCGGCAAGGAGGCTGTGGAGCAGTCGCAGAAGCTGGCTGACAGCATTGGAATCCCGCTGCGGGTTCGCGTCTACGAGGAGTAAAACAGAAAAGAGAAACAATTCGATGCGGGCGCCGGAAGAAAAAACCGGCGCTCGCATTTTGTCGTTTTCATAACAGGATTAGAATAAATGTTGAAAAGAAGGGCGACAACTTCAATAAATAACAAAGATAAAAGAAAATAAAATTTATGTAAACTGCAAGATTTCGAGAAAGGCTGGAAATTTAAGGCAATTTGTACATAATTTTTTAAAAATAAGCGGTCTTAAAAAGAAATGTGCACAATCTTTTACAGAAACTTTTTTCAAAAGGCAAAATTCCGACAGATTTTTTACGGGGGTGATTTTCTTGACACCCGCTGGCAGGATGAATATAATGACAACAATCCTGCTAAAATACAGGGTGTGAGGGGCGATGAAGGACCGGCAGGCCAGATTTTGGCGCTGTTCCGGATGCCTCTCAAATCAGAACAAAGGAGAACGTTATGCAAAACTTCAGAACAAAAGCCCGCGCCTCATCGGGAATCTTTTCCGGGAAAAAGGTTGCGGCCTGTATGCTTTCTGTAGCGGTGGCAGCGGTCATCTTTTGGGGTATTACCCTTACAGGCAATACAG
>ERZ857521.4423-NODE-4423-length-10276-cov-19.300460_pt1 | contig 10276 bp, 9 predicted proteins | sample MGYA00519701_ERZ857521 | MGnify/ENA primary metagenome ERZ857521 (study PRJEB31778, sample SAMEA3449346) | human gut metagenome | biome: human gut; feature: human-associated habitat; material: faeces | place: United Kingdom | collected 2010/2012 ...
ATATAACCAAGGAAAATAGCCAATCCACCAAGACGGGGAATAGCACCATGATGCACTTTACGAGCATCAGGTTTATCAATGGCCCCTACGGCAACAGCAAATCGCTTAACCAAGGGGGTTAGTGCAAAGGTTATGACGAGAGCCAACACAAAGGCCCACACATAATCAGGCACATACTCACTCATAAGTACACCTCCAACAACTCGAATTCAACAGATTCGAGGTTTCAACTTAGTTTGTTAAGCTGCGAATAGGTGCTGGAATACGACCGCCACGAGCAATAAACTCAGCTGCGCTATATGGACTTACTTCAATAATTGGAGCATAGCCAAGAAGGCCGCCAAATTCAACAACTTCGCCAACGGTTTTACCAGGAACTGGGATAACGCGTACAGCTGTTGTTTTATTATTAATCATGCCGATAGCAGATTCGTCGGCGATAATAGCAGAGATTGTATCTGCTGTTGTGTCGCCAGGAATAGCAATCATATCGAGACCTACGGAACATACACAAGTCATAGCTTCTAATTTATCAAGGGATAGACTACCGCAAGATACAGCATCAATCATGCCTGCATCTTCAGAAACCGGAATGAAAGCACCACTTAAACCGCCTACGTGAGAGGATGCCATAAGACCACCTTTTTTCACCGCATCGTTTAACAAGGCTAATGCTGCTGTAGTGCCATGACAACCACAGGAAGATAAGCCCATTTCTTCAAGTACATGAGCTACGGAGTCACCTACTGCAGGCGTTGGTGCCAAGGACAAGTCGATGATACCAAATGGTTTACCAAGGCGACGAGATGCCTCTTGTGCTACCAATTGACCAACACGTGTAATTTTGAACGCCGTACGTTTAATAGTTTCGGCCACAACGTCAAATGGTTCACCACGCACTGCTTCAAGAGCATGTTTTACAACACCTGGGCCAGATACACCTACGGAAATAGCGCTATCACCTTCGGTTACACCAAAGAAAGCACCTGCCATAAATGGATTATCTTCTACAGGATTACAGAAAATAACGAGCTTAGCACAACCAAGTGCATCATTATCTTTAGTAAGGTCAGCCGTCTTTTTAACGATAATGCCCATATCACGAACTGCATCCATGTTGATACCTGTTTTAGTGGAACCAACACCAACAGAACTACAAACGATGTCTGTTGTGGCTAACGCTTCAGGAATAGAATCGATAAGAATACGGTCAGCTTTAGTCTCACCTTTCGTAACGAGTGCAGAAAAACCACCGATAAAATTAACACCCACAGTTTTGGCTGCGCGGTCAAGTGCTTCTGCAATTGGTACATAAGATGTTAAATCACTGCCACCGGCCACTAAGGAAATCGGTGTTACAGAAATACGTTTATTGATGATAGGCACACCAAATTCACGCTCAATGTCCTCACCGGTTTTAACCAAATGTTCAGCTTCTTTGGTAATACGGTCATAAATGCGATTGCAGAGTTCTTTACCAGAGCTAGATGCACATTCTAACAAGCTAATGCCCATTGTAATGGTACGCACATCGAGCTTGTTATCATGAATCATCTGATTCGTTTCAAGAATATTGTCAATAGATAACATGTGCGCCTCCTTATCCTACGCGGTGCATGCTAAGGAAAATATCAGCATGTTGCGCACGAATTTCTACGCCTAATGTATTACCTAGTTCGGATAAAGCATCTTGAATAGATGTTAAATCTTTTACGTCGTTAGTTTCGGTTTCACACATCATAATCATATTAAACAAACCATCTAGAATCGTCTGATTAATAGATAAGATATTTACTTTATGGTCTGCCAAAATACTGCTGACACCAGCAATGATACCTACACGGTCGACACCAACTACGGTAACTACTAATTTCATACAATCACCTTTTCTGACTCACTACAAACTATGTACATGAAAATTCATTCATTCTATAAACCATATTAATATATTATATCACATATATCATATTAAGAGCGTGAAAACTTTATGAGAATGCTCATTCGGTCTCTATGGTGCCATTTAATGCAGCATTGACAATTTCCTCACCTGCAGTGAGTAATGCCACAAGACCTAAATCGCCTTTGTAACTTTCACCATAAATTTTGTATAAATCTTCTGTACCAGATGGTCTAGCTACGAACCACCCTTTATCAGTTTCTACGCGTACACCATCGATTGGCATATCATTATACAATGATGTGGTACGAATATTCGTAATGAGATCACCATCAACAGTAGTGGCAGTAATTAATTCAGCACTCATTTGTTTTAGGATTTGTTTTTGCTCTTTTTTGCATGGTGCATCAATACGGCCAAAACTTGGATTTCCAAACTCCTCAACAAATTCGTCAGCCATTTTTAGTGCAGATTTTCCCATAACGGCCATGATTTCCATACTTAACAAAGCCATAATCATACCATCTTTATCGGTAGTCCAAACAGTGCCATCCTTTTTCAAGAAGGAAGCGCCCGCACTTTCTTCACCACCTATGCCAATGGCTCCATCAAATAAAAGCTGTGAAAAATATTTAAAGCCCACAGGTACCTCATACACAGGAGTTTCAGCATCAGCAGCCCATTTATCAATCATCGTAGTGCATACAACAGTCTTACCAACACCCTTATTTTTCCATCCCCGCGTGGTAAATAAATAGCGAGCTGCTAATGTTAAAAATGTATTAGCCGATATAAGCCCACTGGACACGACAATGCCATAGCGATCATAATCAGGATCATTACCAACTGCTAAATCAAAATCCCCGATTCGATTAATAACCGAAGCCATCACATAAGTGGAAGAACAGTCCATACGAACTTTGCCATCATGGTCATAGGTCATAAAACTAAAGGTCGGATCATAATCATCATGAATGATAGTTAAATCAAGACCATATCGTTCCTTGATAGCATTCCAATAGCTGGCACCGCTACCACCTAATGTGTCCACCAATACCTTTGGACCGGCCGCTTTAATGGCCTCCATATTAATAACATCGCCTAATTCTTCCACATATAAGCCTTTATAGTCATATGGCACTTGTGCAGTAGGTTCAATATTATCTATGCTAATGCGCTTAAAGTCCTCGCTTTCACAATAGGCAGTCAAATACTCGTTGGCACGCATCTCAATCCATTTTGTCACCACCGTATCAGCAGGACCACCGATAATCGTATTATATTTAATGCCCCCATTATCAGGCGGGTTGTGAGACGGTGTAATAATGATACCGTCCGCCTTATCGTCATGTTCTTCATTGTATCGAATAATAGCGCGTGATACAGAAGGTGTTGGAACGAAAGCCATATCACAATCTACCATAGCTGTAACGCCATTACCAGCTAATACCTCAAGCACGGTCACAAGTGCGGGCTGAGATAATGCATGCGTATCTTGGCCTACGAATATAGGACCAGTAGCACCAAATTGTTTACGACCATCACAAATGGCTTGTGTAATAGCAGCCACATGAAGGTCTGTAAATGTACCATCTACGGAGGTACCACGATGGCCAGATGTACCGAATGAAACCAATTGTGTAGGATTTGTCATATCTGGAACATTATCAAAGTACGCATCTACAATGGTCTGTACATCTATAATATCTTGTTCTTGAACAGGTTTTCCTGCTAATGCATGAGCCATGCTAGCCTCCTTATTCTAATCTTTGTGTTCTACATAATGAGCATTATCCTTACATTCTTTGACGAGATTTTCTATCGACGTCGGCACAACAGGTGTAGTGAATCCTTTGCCGATAACCTCTTGTGCATCTGTGATGAGAATGAAAGCCTCATTATCCACTTCTTCTATAACTTCTTTTAATTTATTGACTTGCAGCAAATTAACCGCTACCATTACAATCTGTTTCGGCGTTCTAGTATAAGCACCGATACCATTGATAATCGTCGCACCACGGCCGACCTTACTAATGACCGCATCACAGACCTCATAGGTTCGATAGGTAATGATGAAAGCTACCTTTCGTTGATTAAAACCAATGACGACCTTATTAGTAATAATCGTATATACATACAACGATACGAGTGTAACCGCTACAGCCTCTAAGCCAACCACAAATACAGCAGCTGCTAAGATAGCAGCATTGATGACACTATTAATGGATCCCATTTGAAGTCCATAGTATTTTCGGACAATCAATGCTATCGGATCAAGTCCACCCGTATTACCGCCAACACGATATACCATACCGAGGCCTATCCCCGTTGTAACACCAGCCATCATAGAACTCAATAATGGATCAGAAATGACCATATTGTATTGCAAGAAATCAAAGGCATCTACCATCCAGGACAACATGACGGTACCATACAAGGTATTGACCACCACGCGCTTGCCTAGCCAATGCCAAGCCGCCCAAAATATAGGAATGTTTAAAATCACATTCCATGTACCAACGGAAAGTCCTGTGATGTAATAGAGTATAAGACCAACACCACTAATTCCTGTGCTCACCAATTTGTGCGGTAACACAAACGCATCGATGCCAACGCCAAAAATAGCACAGCCTATGGCAACGATTATACATTGGTATACATCATCTTTATATTTAGACCACATATAGGCCTCCCTAAATTGCCATTTCACTATAAATATTCTATAATTAATTAATTGAATATATAGCATTATCACTATATATTTACATACATATACAGTTTCATCATAAACTACTTAATGTTTATTTTCAATCATTTTTAATCTCATGTACGAATGGTATAGAAATTTGTACAAATCATATGTCGCATCGAGGATTTTATGTCAAAAAGTATCGAACAATTAGGTCATAGTAAAATCAATATCGGCCTTGCTATTACTGGTAAACGCGATGACGGATATCACAATATCGACAGTATATTCCAGTCTATTCGTTTGGCGGACTCCATCTACTTTGCCAAACATCACTCCGTTGTATTCTCCGGTGTAGCACCAGAGTTACCACAATACATTCAAGATCTCATCCCCTATGATGAACGCAATTTAGCATTAAAAGCATTGCGCGAAGTACAAAAGTATACAGGATGTAAGGCAGGTGCCGCTATTCACCTCATGAAACGCGTACCCGCGGCGGCAGGTCTTGGCGGTGGCAGCGCAGATGCAGCAGCGATGCTACTAGGCCTCAATAAGTTTTGGGATTTGCGCCTCACCATGGATGAGTTGATGACATTAGGTGCTAAACTCGGCTCCGATGTACCATTCTTATTAAAAGGTGGCACGGCTCGTGGTACAGGTCGCGGCGAAGAACTCATCTATCATCCATCACCTGAACCTCATTGGCTATTATTGGTAAAACCTGAAATTTCTGTATCCACTGCAGTAGCCTACGGTCGTTATAACGGCCAGTCCAACGCCACATCAGATACAATTACTAATGTATTACACCATTTAGAACAAAATGATATGTATGGGGCTTTCACAAATAGCGCTAATACATTTGAAGAATTATTATTCCCTGATCACGACGAACTGATTACGTGTAAAGAGTTCTTTACGAGCCGTGACTATCCAACCATCATGACCGGCAGTGGCCCTACCATGGTTGTGTTGTTAGAAAAGCCGGCTCAAGCATTGTCCTTACAAGAAGAGATCAAAAAAGCTGGTCATAACTGGCTTTCACTAATTACAAAAACCTGCACACAGGAGGAGGTACAATGACAAAACGATTGCAACCTATACGTCTAGATGCCTATAAACCATTAAGCGAAGTAGTGAGTGAAACATTACGCTCAGCCATTCAGGACGGCACCCTTAAACCGGGTGAACGCCTCATGGAAATCCCCCTCGCCGAAGAGCTCGGCGTGAGCAGAACCCCTATTCGCGAGGCGATTCGTAAACTTGAGCTTGAGGGATTTGTCGTTATGGTTCCACGCCGTGGTACCTATGTGGCAAATATTTCGTTAAAAGATATTACCCAAGTATTCGAAATCCGTTCCGCCCTTGAAGAATTAGCCGCTGGCCTTGCAGCAGAGCGCATTACAAGCGATGAAATAGAAACGCTAGAGCGCATGCTCGTGGAAATTGGCGACCACATGGAAAATAAAAATATGGATAGTGTAGTAGCCGCAGACGTAGCATTTCACGAGGTCCTCTACAAGGCTTCCCGTAATGAACGCTTAGCAGACATCGTCCACAACTTGCGGGAACAAACATACCGATTCCGCAGCTTTTCCATGAACCAACCAGGCCGGTTACGCAAAACGTGGGAAGAGCATCGCCTCTTGGTCGAAGCCATCGCATCCCATAACGCGGTACAAGCTCGTAAACTAGCGCGTATCCACATGGAACATTCTGAACAAACCTTATTACAAGGCATGGAGGATGCCAAGTCCTTTAGTACAGAAGATATATAATACTAGAACCTCCTAGATGACTGCATACTACACGCATACATAGATATAAATTGTATTTATGTATGCGTGTTTGTTATATTCTATAGAAGAATGTTTCATTTTTTGGTACAATAGATACAAATTTTATAGTGTTATTAAAGAAAGGTGAGTTTTATGGAAGCTCTACTCAATGATGCAGTCTCCACGGTCAATACCTACCTGTGGAACTACTTAATCATCTTTATTCTCATCGGTGCTGGTCTCTTCTTTACGATGACCACTGGTGCCGTCCAAATCCGCATGTTTAAGGAAATGGTTCGCCTTGTCGCCTCTGGCGCTGGTTCTAAAACAGAAAAGAACCATGTATCCTCATTCCAAGCATTCTGCGTTAGTACCGCATCTCGCGTAGGTGTTGGTAACATCGCTGGTATCGCTATCGCCGTTGTACTCGGCGGTCCTGGCGCCGTGTTCTGGATGTGGGTTATCGCCCTTATCGGTGCTGCTACTGGCTTTATTGAAAGTACACTCGCTCAAATTTACAAGGAACCTGTTGCCAAAGGCGGTTTCTACGGTGGTCCTGCCTACTATATCCGCTATGGTCTTAACAACAAATTCCTAGCTGTTTTATTCGCTATTTTAATCAGCATTACCTATGGTTGGATTTACAACTCTGTACAAGCCAACACATTGGCTGCATCCCTTCAAATTTTCAACTTTGATGTAGCCTATACCGGTGTTGTTGTAGCCGTACTTGTTGGTCTTATCATCTTTGGTGGTATCAACCGCGTTGCCAAAGCATCTGAAATCATCGTTCCAATCATGGCTGTTCTTTACATTGCAACGGCCTTATTCGTAGTCATCTCCAATATCAGCCAATTCCCTCATGTAATCTATACAATCGTTACATCTGCATTTGAACCATCTGCAGCCGGTGGTGGTCTATTAGGTGCTACTGTAATGAATGGTATTAAACGTGGTCTATTCTCCAACGAAGCCGGTGAAGGTTCTGTACCAAACGCAGCTGCAACAGCCGCTGTTAATCACCCTGTAGAACAAGGCCTTGTTCAAGCATTTGGTGTATTCCTTGATACATTCATTATCTGTACAGCATCCGCGTTTATCGTTCTCATGGTTGGCGACTATAGCACAACAGGTCTTACTGGTGTAGCACTTGTTCAATACAATCTAGCTCAAGAGCTCGGTTCCTGGGCACCTACTGCTGTTGCTGTATTCATCGTAATGTTCTCCTTTAGTTCCCTTATCGGTAACTACTATTATGGTGAAATCAACATCAGCCACTTAACAGACAAAAAATATTGTCTCCATTTATTCCGTATCGGCGTAGTCCTAATGACATTCATCGGCTCTATCGCATCCCTTGATCTCGTATGGAACTTAGCCGACTTATTCATGGCGTTCTTAGTGTTAACAAACATTAGCTCCATCGTTCGTATGGGACGTACCGCAGGTCTTGCGCTTGATGATTACATCAAACAACGTAAAGCCGGTATCGATACACCTGTATTTAACCGTTCCGTTCTTAATCATACATTCGGTGTTGTATGGTGGGGCGAAGGTCAAACTACAGATTCCTCTGTACCTGCTACACCTGTAGAAGATACAATCGAAAAATAATATATACCGATTCTTAGGGTCTTTATTCTTTGGAATAAGGACCCTATTTTTTGTGAAAGCTCTAACTATTTATAATCATATCCAACTATAGAATATAGTTAACATTGTATGTAGGGTATTCATTCGTCCATGTCGAATACAATAAATAGCAAGATATTTAAACAATCCATTGATTCTGAATTATCAGGAGGACTTTTATATGCAAAACTATAATCCCTATGAAAACATGTTAAACACACTTGATGTAGCGGCTGAAAAGCTTGGCTACACAAGAAATGATTATGAAGTACTACGCCATCCAGAACGGGAACTCAAGGTGTCCGTTCCACTCCAATTAGACAATGGCGAAGTCCGCGTATATGAAGGCTATCGTTGCCAACACTCCACATTGCGTGGCAGTGCCAAGGGCGGTCTTCGTTTTCATCCAGATTCTGATGAAAACGAAGTTCGTGCATTAGCGGCTTGGATGACTATAAAAAATGCTATCGCTAATATTCCTTATGGTGGTGGTAAAGGGGGCATCAAGGTTGATCCTAAAACATTGAACCCTCGCGAATTAGAACGGTTAACGCGTAACTTTGTACGTCGCATTGCCCCTATCATCGGCGTTAATACCGACGTTCCTGCTCCAGATGTAAATACAAATGCACAAATCATGAGCTGGATTGTTGACGAATACAGCACATTAAAAGGCGAATGGAGCCCAGGTATCGTTACAGGTAAACCTATCGAAGTAGGTGGCTCCCTAGGCCGTAATGAAGCTACCGGCCGCGGTTGCCTCATCGCATTACAATGCTATTTAGCTAAAAAAAGCTTAGATATTAAAAACATGACTGTAGCCGTTCAAGGCTTTGGTAATGTAGGGTCCGTTGGTGCTCGCCTCATTGCAGAAGCGGGTGCTAAGGTTGTAGCTATCGGCGACGTAGCTGTTAATCTATACAATCCAAATGGCCTCGATGTTGAAAAAGCTTATGAATATGCTAATTCTCATGGTCGTTCCTTGGTTGGTTACACCGAGCCAGGCATGACTACCATTACCGGCCAAGAATTGTTAGCCCAAGATGTGGATATTCTCTATCTGGCAGCCCTTGAAAATCAACTTAACAAGGACAACATGGAAAATGTACGTGCTAAGATTATCTTAGAAGGTGCTAATGGTCCAACTACAAATGATGCGGATACATACTTCTTTGAAAAAGGCATCGATATTATTCCTGACGTACTTGCTAATGGTGGCGGTGTAGTTGTATCCTACTATGAATGGGTACAAAACAAAGCTGGCTTCTACTGGTCCCTCGAAGAGGTAAATGAACGCCTCACTAGAAATATGCAAAACAGCTTTGAAGCAGTATGGCAAATGCAACAAAAATACAATGTAGCCCCTCGCCTAGCTGCATACATGGTAGCCCTCGAACGACTTGTCATCGAAACAACACTTCGTGGCTACAATTGCTAAGATTATTCTCCAACAATTTCATATAGTAAAAGGACTGGCTTTCCATTGTGAAAGTCAGTCCTTTTATGTTATATGTTATGTAGTTATTTAATGGCGTTCATCAAAGCGGCTACTGTACGGCGAGATGCGAGAGCTTTCACCAATGTAGCACCTACGATGCCTGGGATTGTTTGACCAATCAATAAATTGATCACCAATGCCCAGTACGGAACACCTACGAGTGGGCTAAGCCACAATGGTACGCATAATGCAGGTACTAAGATGATTGGCAGCATCGCCCACCACGCGCTAAGTCCAGCACGGCGCATCAATACGATGATACCAGTCGTCAAAATACCAACACCAAAGCCACCTACCATATCAAGGACGCCAAGGCCCCCGAACAAGAAATTAGAAATGAGGTTACCTATGCCCATAGGAACGATTAAGAACGGAAAGGCATAAGCAAGTGCATATAAAGATGTAGCTATACGAATTTGGTACGCACCGAAGGAAATTCCTTGAGTAATATAAATAAGAACAATATACAATGCTACTACCATAGCAGAAATCGTTAATTTTCGTGTAGAAATCATGCACTCACCTCCTTTTCAATAAAAAAGAGCATGGCAAAACTACCATGCTCGAATGTGCTTATGTTTTCCGTAGTTTTGTTTAGAGACAGGATGGTTTCAAACTGTCTTATGTAGTTGTTCGCCGTTTGGCGGTACAATTATATTAGCATACTTTATGAATTACGGCAATGTACTCTTTGCCTGATAGAATTGATTGCTTTCGCACCCGCTCCAGCTAGCTTAACGGTCTTCGGCCGAGGGCCTTGACCTACTAAAGTCGCTCTG
>ERZ857521.4427-NODE-4427-length-10259-cov-5.746080_pt1 | contig 10259 bp, 6 predicted proteins | sample MGYA00519701_ERZ857521 | MGnify/ENA primary metagenome ERZ857521 (study PRJEB31778, sample SAMEA3449346) | human gut metagenome | biome: human gut; feature: human-associated habitat; material: faeces | place: United Kingdom | collected 2010/2012 ...
CGGCTGGGCGACGGGCTGTGAAGGCAACCCGATTGGCCCGCATCTGGAGTTTGTTCTACGGCGTTGGTATTACTTGGTATTCCTAAGTATTACCCCGTAGATAGAATACCATACCCGACCCCATGGGGACGGAGAAAAAACGGATCAATTTGTTGCTGAGTAAGTCTTTAGAGCGTGATGATGTCCGAGATATTGAGGGCCCGAGCGTCAGCGGAATCGTGCGTGGCAAGCAACAGCATACGGCCGTCGAGCAAGTCGAGCACGACCTCGGTGCATGCGTCGCGCGCAGCGATGTCTAGACCGGTAAAGGGCTCGTCCAGAATCACTGCGCCGCCCGGGCACAGCAGGGCTCGGGCAATCTCGACGCGACGACGCTGCCCACCCGAGAGCTCAGCCACGCGTGCATGCACATCGATCCCCGGTACCAGCAGGCGCAACAGGGCTGCGGCACTCGAGGCATCCACGCGCGCGTCGGCGCACACCAGCACATTATCCAAGGCAGAAGCGTCCTCGACCAGGCACACATCCTGAAACACCATGGAGCACGGCGCGCACTCGCCCGCCGCCAGCGCAAGCAGCGTCGACTTGCCCACGCCCGAAGCGCCCATCACGCAGGTGCGCCCACCAGCAGAAACGCGAAGTACCAGTCCATCGAGCGCCGGCGCCCAGGGCGCTCGGTCGCCCACGGCGAGCGCAAGCTCCGCAGCAGCCCTGCCGCCAGCAGAGCCGCCCGCACGTCCGCGACTACCACACCCATGCGCCCGCACGGCAGCGCGCCACGCTACGGGCCCCGAAACCCGCAGCAGCCACACCAGCACACGCTCGCACGCCCACGAGGCGGCAACGACCAGCACGGTCCACGCCAGCAGGTCAGCCGTCTCGATGAGCAGCTTCGCCTGATAGATGCGCTCACCCACGGTGCCCACCGCCATGCCGATCAGCTCCGCCGCCACGCCGGCCTTCCAGCTCATGCCAATCACGGCGCGGGAACACGAAAGCACAAACGGCAGGACCTCGCGCCAGGTGTGGGCGCAAAACAGACGCCAACCCCGCACGCCATGCAGACGAAACATCTGCTCCAGCGGTTTATCCGCTTGCGTCAAGCCCTCGACCAGCGAAAAATACACTCCCGGCAGCGCCATCAAAAAGACCGCCGCAATGCTTACGCGCGCCGACCCCAGCCAAATGAGCAGCAGGACCACCACGCAGGCAACCGGCGTCGCCTTAACAAACGAAAGCGCCGGAGCCACCAAGCGGGCAAACGCCCGCGAGCGCGACGAAATTCCGGCCAGCAAACCACCGCACACCGCGGCAAGCGCCAAACCGCCTAGAATCCGCACACCCGAGCCCGCCAGAATCGCCCACGTGCCGACATCGCATACCAGCCGCAGCAACGCCACCACAACAGCACCCGGACCCGGCAAAATCAGCGGCTGTGCCACCAGCGCCGCCACGAAGACCCACACGGCAAGCCAAAAGGCGGCAACGGCACCTGCTGCCGCCACCGCCTTCATACGCTCTATCATTTGTCGAGCAAACGCACGCACGGGTTACTCCATGTAGTAGAAATCATCAGCCGGGAGCTTGCCACCCACGGCGCTCGCGTCCGCATCGGCCAGCACCTTCAGGTACCCACCGAGCGCGGCCTTCATATCCTTCCCCGTCTGGCACACGAGCATGCACCCGGGAATCGCCTTTTCGGCAATCGTGGCGTTATCGACGATACCCGCATCGACTACGGCCTGCGCCCAGTCTGCCGGCGCCGCATTGACGGCCTTCACGCTCGCCTCATGGCAGCTCAGGAATTCCGCCACGGCCTCGGGATGCTCCTCGGCAAAGGCACGGCGCACCACGGTCACACCCGTCAGCAAGCGCGAGTCCGTGTCTCCTGCCAGCTCGTCCCACACATCGGTCAGGCTCACCGGTGCCGACGGCTTGCCCTCGCTCTTGGCGATGGCCGCCGTCTTGAACGGCTCGGGCAGCACGCCCACGGCAGACGGATCAGCAAGCAACGCCGACAGTACCTCGGTGGGCTCGCTCTTAAACTCAAGCGCCACCTGGCCGGTCAGGCCCGCGCGCTCTAGCAGGTAGTTCATGACGTACTCCGGCGTGGTGCCCTTGCCCGTCATATAGACAGTATGGCCCGCCAGATCGCCAAACGAGGCCACACTCGCGTCGCCCGTCACAACGTTCAGCACGCCCAGCGTGTTGATATCGATGACCTGCACCGCGCCCTCGGTCTTGTTGTAGAGCACGCTCGCCACGTTGGCGGGCACTAGGGCGATATCGATATCGCCCTGAATGACCTTGGGCACAATCTCGTCGGCGGCAGTGTTGATCGCAAAGTCGAACTCATTGTCCGTCTCGCCATCGGCTGCCTGGTCCATAAACTGCACCAGACCGATCGACGTCGGACCCTTGAGCGAGGCGACGTGCACCTCGACCGGCTCTGCGGCAGCACCGGCGCCGTCCGTGGCAACCGAGCCCGCGGCGGACCCGGCACCGGCAGCCCCGCCGCCACAGCCCGCGAGCGCAAGTGACAGGGCGCCCGCGGCGAGCGCCGAGGCAAACCCCCGGCGCGACATTTCAAAATCAAACGCGCGCATCGCTAGCACGTCCCCTCGTTAGGCATCGTCCATGCGTGATGGTCGGTATGCAGCAGCTCCTCGGCCAGTGGCGAGAGCGGCTCGCCTAAGAACTCGCGGTAGCACGCCTGGACATCGGGATTCTCGTGCGAGAAGCGAATCTCGGCGTTCGCATCGAGGCCCCAGAGCACCTGGCCACGCTCGGCAGCCAGCTCGCAACCGTCGTGAATGGGCTGACCGCCACCACCGACGCAGCCGCCGGGACAGGCCATGACCTCGACAAAGTCATAGCTCACACGGCCGTCGCGAATTGCGTCGAGCAGGCGGGCGGCATTGCCCAGCCCGTGTGCCACGGCGACGCGCACCTTGGTGCCATCGATATCGGCCACGGCTTCCTTCCAGCCGTCCAGGCCGCGCACGTCGGTAAAGAAATCGGCGTCGGGGTTCTTGCCCGTCACCAGGTAATAGGCCGAGCGCACAGCAGCTTCCATCACACCGCCCGTGGCGCCAAAGATCACACCCGCGCCCGTGCCAAAGCCCAGCGGCGTGTCGAGCGGCTCCTCGACCAGCGTGTCCACGCTCACGTGGCTCGCGCGAATCATGCGCGCCATCTCGCGCACCGTCAGCGCAACGTCCACGTCGGGCGTGCCGTCCTCGCCCACCATGCTCGGCAGCGCACACTCGGCCTTCTTGGCCGTGCACGGCATCACGGACACCACGAACAAGCGCTCGGGCTCAACGCCCAGCACCTTGGCGTAGTATGTCTTGGCGATGGCGCCGAACATCTGCTGCGGCGACTTGGACGTGGACAGGCTGTCGACAAACTCCGGATAGCGCGCCTTCACAAAGCGCACCCAGCCCGGGCAGCAGCTCGTAAACATGGGCCAGCCGCGGCTGTCGCCCTCACCCTTAGCGGCGGCGCCCAGGCGCTCGAGCAGCTCGGAGCCCTCCTCCATAATGGTGAGGTCGGCCGAGAAATCGGTGTCGAACACGTACTCAAAGCCAACGCGGCGCAGTGCGCAGGCCAGACGCTCGACGGTTGCCTCCTCGCGAGATATGCCGAGCTCCTCGCCCCAGGCGCTGCGCACGGCAGGCGCGATCTGCACCAGCACGATCTTGTCGGGATTAGCGAGCGCGTCAAACACGGTCTCGGTATCGTCGCGCTCGCGCAGTGCGCCCGTCGGGCAATGCGTAATGCACTGGCCGCACGCGACGCAATCGGTCTTGCCAATCGGCGCGCGCCCGCGGGTACCCACGGCGGTATGCGTGGCGCGGTTGGTCAGGTCCCAAATCCCCAGGCCCTGCACGCTCTCACACACTTTGATGCAGCGCATGCATTTAATGCACTTGTCGTTTTCGCGGATGATGGGAAAATCGAAATCCCAGCCCTCGCCCGCCAAATGCCTTTGATACGGCAGATAGAAAATGCCCAGGTCGTTGGCGATGGTCTGTAGGTTGCAGTTGCCGCTGCGCACGCAGCTCGTGCATTGCGAATCGTGCTGCGAAAGCAGCAGCTGCACGTTGGTGCGACGGGCCTCGCGGGCCTTGGGGCTGTTGGTGTGCACCACCATGCCGTCGAGCACGTAGTTGTTGCAGGCGGCAACCAGCTGGTCGCAGCCCTCGACCTCGACCACGCACACGCGGCAGCCGCCGATCTCGTTTAGATCGCGCAGATAGCACAGGGTGGGAATCTGAATGCCGGCGGACTTGGCCGCATCCAGGATCGTGGTGTGCTCGGGCACCACGACTTCGCAGTTATCGATAATGAGCCTGACCATGTTGTGCGCTCCGTTTTCGGTGTTGTCGCTGACGGTGGTTTTGTTGGGCTCTACCATTCCAGGTTCCTCCCTCCGCGGAACGCGCCAAAGCCAAAGTGGTCGCAGCGCAGGCAGCGACTCGCCTCTTGGCGTGCCTCCTCCTCGGTAAGGCCCTGTTCGACCAGATTCCAATCGTGAATACGCTCGCCGGCCTCGCGCTCACCCAGCTCGCAGCGGCCGCACTCGTGCTTGCCCTTAAACTGAACGGTCGGCGGCTCCACGTCGAGCTTGATCTTGTGGTCGAAGCCCAGATAGCGGTCGATGTTTGCCGAAGCCACGCGGCCGGCGTTGATGGCACGGATGACGGTGGCGGGGCCGGTCTGGCAGTCGCCGCCGCTAAAGAGGCCATCGAAGTTGGGCACGGCACCGTCCGAGTCGGTGACCACGCAACCCCACTTGCAGGCGATGCCCATGTCCTCAAACGGCTTGGAATCGATGTCCTGGCCAATGGCGACAAACACGCGCTCGCAGGGGATGACGCGCTCGGGCGTAGCGGCGGCACGCGGAGCCGGACGACCGCGGCGGGGCTCGCCGATAATCTGCGGCTGCACGCGCAGGCCGCTCACGCGACCGTCCTCGCCCGTCTCGATGGCGAGCGGGGCTGTGAGCTCCAGAACCTCGCAGCCCTCGGCCTGGGCACCGGCGATCTCGGCGTCTTGGGCCGTCATATCGCAGATGCGACGGCGGTAGACGATGCTCACCTTTTCGGCACCGCAGCGCACGGCAGAGCGTGCCACGTCCATGGCCACGTTGCCGCCGCCGATGACGCACACGCGCTGGCCGCTCAGGTCGGGCAGTTCGTCGTCACCGATGGCGCGCAGCATCTTGACGGCCGACTCCACGCCGGGAGCCTCTTCGCCCGGAAGGCCAAGCTTCTTATCGCTGTGGGCACCGATGGCCAGGTAGACGGCATCGAACTCGTCGCGCAGGCGGGCGAGCTCCTCGCCGCTCACGGAGTGGTCGAGCTCCACGTCGACACCGGCGCTCAAAATCCAGTCGATCTCGGCCTGCAAGCGCTCGCGCGGCAGACGATAGCTGGGGATGCCGTAACGCAGCATGCCGCCCAAGTGGTGACGTTGCTCAAAGATGGTCACCTTATGGCCCATCACGGCCAGGTAGTAGGCGCAGGAAAGGCCGGCCGGGCCGCCGCCGATCACGGCGACGCGCTTACCGGTGTCGTCCACTACATGCGGTTTGTGGTCGTTGAGGTCGCTGTGCTCAACGGCAAAACGCTTGAGGGCGAGGATGTTCATGGGGTCGTCGACCATGCCGCGGCGGCAGTGCATCTCGCAGGGATGCTCGCACACCAGGCCGCAGACGAGCGGCAGCGGATTGTTCTTGCGGATGACCTTGACGGCATCGGCATAGCGGCCGGCCTCGACGAGCGAAATGTACCCGGGAATGTCGACGTGCGCCGGGCAGCCCGAGACGCACGGAGCGCGGGCCTCGCGGTCAAAGCCACAGGAGTGCTCGCGGATGTGGTGCTCAAAATCGTCACGGAAACCGCGGATAGCCGTAAGCGCCATGGCGCCGGCCTCGTAACCGATGGCGCAATCGCTCGAAAGATAGATGGTGCGGGCGGTGCGCTCGATCAGATTGAGCGTGGACTCGTCGGCGCGGCCCTCGAGCACATCGGCGAGCAGATCGCTCAGCGCGCTCAGGCCCACGCGGCAGGGCGTGCACTTGCCGCAGCTCTGGGTGGAGCACAGGTTGACGAGCGCTGCCGTAAACTCAACGGGACACGGGGCGAGCGAACTCACCGCCAGACGACGTCCGAGCGCATCGTGCAGGTCGTCCATGACGGCCTGAGCGTGGCTGCGTTCCATTACGTGCAGTCGAGCCATAAGATCCCCTCTCACATGGCAGCCCGGAGGCGAGGCCGGGCGAAATTGCTACACGCACAACACTGACCTAAAAAGTTGTGAGGTCTCCATACGGTTCGGCAGGCGGTATAAAATGTCACCCTCAGCGGTGAAATAGAACATTACCGCAGATAAATGCCATATTTGATAAAACGCGTTACCAAATTGCATTATTCAATGTGAAAAAGAGCGCCTTACTATTTTTCCTTTTTGATCCGTTTTCCTCCGTCCCCTTCGGATCACATGATCCCTTGGGAACGGAGGAAAACGGATCGTTTTTGGTGCAAAAGGGCCAGGTTTGTTTGCACCAATCTCACTTGCGCTAGATAAAGAGCTCGCATTCCTTCCGCACGACGCAAACCTTGCTCAGCATCTGGGAAACAGCGGATAGCTTGTTGGGATCAACCTTACGAGCACCTCGCGGACATACGGCAATGCAGCGCATGCAGGAGATGCACGCCTCGCCAGCTGCTCGTTTGGGGTCACCCTTGTCGATAGCACAAACGGGGCACGCCGCGGCGCATGCACCGCAGGAAACGCAATCCTCTGTTGCCTCGGGTGCCATGCGGTGACCTCCAGCTTGTTTATAAGGACGATTGCCGGGGATAGAGGGCTCGGACGCATCCTCAGCCAACAGCTTTTGCTGAATTTGCTGAGCAAACTCAGCAAGCTGCGCCGCATCCTGCGCATCCGGACGACCGGCAGCAAACTGTCGCGCAATGGAATGTTCTGCAATGGCTGCAACTGCCGCGATCACCCGGAATCCCGCATGCTTCGCAACGTCCTCCAGCTCTACGAGCGTGTCCTCAAACGCGCGGTTTCCGTAGACGCACACCAGAACGGCCCGCGCTCCGTTGCCGTGAACCATGCCCAACCGGTCAGCCACCACAGCCGGGATTCTACCGGCATACGCCGGCACAGAGATTACGGCCACGTCGTCCTCAGTCATCGAGACAGCGTTGAAATCCAACCCGCTATCGGTCAGATCGACGGTAACGGTATTCTTGCCCAGTGCTCCGGCCACAAGGCCTGACACCTTCTGCGTTCCACCCGTCGGACTAAACACAATTTCGAATACGCTCATCGAGGCACCCTCCCCTACGCCTGGCAACGCGTCAAGCCGCTTTCACATCCAGCCAGAGTATACGGCACGTGGGGTCCCCGTTTTAATGCACCAAGCACCCCAATGCACCCACCCTACGCTGTCTGCCTCTTCGTTTTGTATAAATTACGGTACAAATTGTATATATTTACGGGATACCGCTGTGTTCTCCTGAGGTACCCCATCCTAGCCCGTGCAAAAAACGGAGTATTCTGCAACGTGACCGCGCCAGCAATACCCCGAGCGGGCAAACCTTTAGGGCGCTGCGTCATTTTGGGTTCCGACATGGCGAGAATGACGCGCCCCTGCTCCGGAAAACGGCGAAATCTGACTCAGAACGCTCGCTAGGGATATCCGAAAGCCACCGTTGGCGACGTCAAATCATATGCAGACAACTCGAACTGCAGAATACTCCAAAAAATGCACGGCGCACCCCATGGGACCCATTGCCGCATGGTAGGAAACAGGCCCACGGCATCCTCTAGATGCATTCCCGAGGAAATCACATTTGAACTAGCGATCGGATACGGCAAACAAAAAGGGCCCCGAGCGTAGTTGCTCGGGGCCCTTGGTTCACCTCGCTCTAGCGGGCGATGCGTATGTTACTTGCGCTTGCCGCCGCCGTCACCGGGGCGACGGGAGCTGCCGCCGCGCTTGCCGCCACGACTATTGCCATAGCTACCACGATTATCGCGACCGCCGGCACGGCCGCCGCGGGAGCCGGCCTGGTTGCCGCCACGCCCGCCACGATAGCCGCCACGACGCTCCTCGCGGGTATCGTCGTAGTTGCGCCAGTCATCGCGACGATCGCGGCTGGCACGCGGATCGCGGCGATCGCGCGACTCGTTAGAGCGGCCAGCACCGCCGCGGCTGCCATTGCCACGAGTGCCCTCGCGATGCTCGCCGCCACGGCCACCGCGCTCATCAAAGCGCTTGCCGCCACGGGACTCGCCGCCGCGAGTACCACGCTCGCCACGCGAATCGCGGCCCTCGCCGCCACGGCGCTCATCACGGCCGCCGCGCTCGCCATCGCGACCGGAACGACGACGATCGCCCGAACCACGCTTGCCGCCACGCGAGCCACGGCCCTCGTCCTCGCGCTCAACACGGCGACGACCGCCGCGGTCCTCGTCCTCACGACGACGGCGGTGTGCCTCGCCCTGGAACTGCTTGGCACGACGCTCGGCACGGTTGCCGCGCGCAGGCTGCTCAGCGGCACCAGCACCGCCGCGCTCCTCGACAGCTACCTCGCGAGCCACGCTCTCAACAGCCTCGTCCACGCGAGCCTGAACGCCCTCGCGCACGCGGGTCTTGCCGCCGCGCTTGGGACGGCTCGGACGCTCACCGTCGCCGCGACGCTCGTCTCGACCGCGGTTGGAACGACCGGCCACATCACCGTAATCGTCGCCGTTGCGCTTGCCGTCGCGACGCGCCTGCTCAAGCTTCTTCTTGCTCTTGGACTTGCCGCGCTTAGTCTTCTTCTTCACCTTAAAGGCCGCAGGGTCGCGCTCGGGATCAACCGCAGGCGGGTTGGGACCCACATGCAGGTCGCCGGCTTCGTAAATATCGGCCGTCTTGTCCATGAGCTTCTCGATCTCGTAGAACTCATCGACATCCTGCTCGGTCACAAACGTGATGGCCCAGCCCAGCTCGCCGGCGCGGCCCGTACGGCCAATACGGTGGATGTAGTCGGTCGGCTCGGCCGGCACGTCAAAGTTCACGACGTAACGCACGTCGCTGATGTCGATGCCGCGGGCGAGCACGTCGGTTGCCACCAACACGTCGACGGTACCGTCGCGGAAGGCCGAAAGGGCACGCTCGCGCTGGGCCTGGCTGCGGTTGCCGTGAATCGCGGCGGCCTTGATGCCCTTACGCTCCAGACGACGGCAGCAGCTGTCGGCGCGATGCTTGGTGCGCATAAAGACGATAGTGCGCTCCGGGCCCTCCTTTTTGAGGAACTCGGGCAGCAGGTTGTTCTTGGCCTCGATGGACACCGGGAACACAAACTGGTCGACGGTGTCGGCGGTCGACGTGGCGGGCGCGATCTCCACGCGAGCCGGATCGCTCACCAGGTCGGTGATCTCGCCCACGGCCTCCTCGTCGAGCGTCGCCGAGAACAGCAGCGTCTGGCGCTCGGCCGGCGTCTCGCGCACAATGCGGCGGACGGCAGGCAAAAAGCCCATGTCGAGCATACGGTCGGCCTCGTCGAGCACCAGCACCTTGACCTCGTCCAGATGGCAGGCACCCTGCTCGATCAGATCGACCAGACGGCCCGGCGTTGCGACCAGGATGTCGCAGCCGTACTTGAGGGCAGCGGTTTGCGGCTTGTAGCTCACGCCGCCCACGACGGTCACGGCAACGTGGCCCGTGACGTCGGCGATCTTGCTCGCGACCTCGTCGATCTGCTGGGCAAGCTCGCGCGTGGGGGTGATGACGAGCATCACGGGGCCGCGGCCGTTGCCCTCGGGCTTCTTGGCACCGCGACGGCGGTTGCGGCCGCCGCGCTCGCGCACGGGTTTGGGAGGAGCGATGTGCTCCAGATTGTTCATGGTCGGCAGCAAAAAGGCAGCCGTCTTGCCGGTGCCGGTCTGAGCGGCGGCAAGCAGGTCACGGCCCTCGAGCACTACGGGGATCGAGCCGGCCTGCACGGGCGTGGGCGCCGTGTAGCCCAGGTTCTCGATAGCACGAAGCATCTCGTCGGAGAGGCCCAGCTCGTCAAAGGCGGGCAGGCTCTCGGTAGCGGACTCGACGGCCTGGGCGGCATTGGCCTCATCGGCGGCATCGAAGGCAGCCTGGGTCATGGCCTCGCGGGTCTCGTCCAGAATCTCGGCGTCCGTGACGTCGGATACAGAATTACGCATATGTTGTTGTTCCTTATCTGCACGCGCAATGG
>ERZ857521.4431-NODE-4431-length-10251-cov-3.443703_pt1 | contig 10251 bp, 7 predicted proteins | sample MGYA00519701_ERZ857521 | MGnify/ENA primary metagenome ERZ857521 (study PRJEB31778, sample SAMEA3449346) | human gut metagenome | biome: human gut; feature: human-associated habitat; material: faeces | place: United Kingdom | collected 2010/2012 ...
CATGGGGGGGCTGGCGAGAAAAGGCTGGAGGATCGGCCCGTGGCAGCGCAGGCTGCTGATCGGGCTGGCAGTGGCCCTGACCTCCCAGCTGTATCTGACAGTGTGGGCGGAGGGCTTCCGGGTCTCCACCGCCGCCATCCTCTACCCGGCCCTGCTGGTGACCATGATGCGGGAGAGCCACCGCCCGGACACTGGGCTGGTCACCGGACTGTGCGTGGTGATGATGCGGCTGGCACTGGACCTGGCGGCAGGGATGCCGCCGGGGGAGGCGCTGCGGATGGAGTATCCCGGCGGCGTGTTCTACCTCTGCTATGACTGCGTGCTCTGCCTGCTGATCCGGGACCGGCGCACCGCCTCTCTGGGGCGGATGGGAGCGGCCTTTCTGGTCAGTGACTTTATCTCCAATGTGATCAATCTGTACCTGTCCTCCGGAGTGCGGGGGCTGGAGACGGAGGCCCGGGCCCTGCTCCCCCTGATCGGACTGGCGGTGGCCCGATCCTTCACTGCGGCCATGATCCTGTGGGGAAGCCGGTACTACCACCGCCTGCTGCTGCGGCAGGAGCACGAGCGGCGCTACCAGCGCCTGTTCCTGATGACGGCGGAGCTGAAAAACGAGCTGTACTTTTTAAAAAAGAACTCCGACGACATTGAACAGGTGATGACCAACGCATACCGCCTCTATGAGCGGCTGGGGGAGAAGGAAGGGGAGAGCGGTGAGCTGAGTGCCCTGGCCCTGTCCATTGCCCGGGACGTCCACGAGGTGAAAAAGGACAACCTGCGCATCATCCGGGGCATCGAGGGGGAGGTGGAGGAGGTCTACGACCAGGAGCAGATGGAATTCCAGGATCTGATGCACATTCTGGAGAACTCCACCCGGCGGATGCTGGGGGAGAACCGGGCCAGCATCCGCCTGGAGTGCAGGCGCACCGCCGACTTCTCCACCCAGGAGCACTACCGCCTGCTGTCCATCCTGAAGAACCTGGTGACCAACGCCATCGAGGCCATTCAGGGAGCTGGCGGCCGTGGGATCGTGCTGGTGGAGGAGCGGGTGGAGGGTGACACTCTGTTTCTCACCGTGTCAGACGACGGCCCCGGTATCTCGGAGCGCTCCATGCACAATCTGTTCCAGGTGGGCTATTCCACCAAATTTGACCCGGAGACCGGCAACATCAACCGGGGCGTGGGCCTGCCCGCAGTCAAGTCGCTGACAGAGGAGCTGGGCGGCTCCGTCTCGGTGGAGAGCCAGCCGGGGCGGGGCGCGCGTTTTTCCGTGGAGCTGCCGCTCCACCGTGTGAAGGGGGAGAAGAGAGAGAAATGAGAATCTATATCGCGGAGGACGACCCCTCGGTGATCGGGGTGCTGGAGGATATCCTGGAGAGCAGCGCACTGGGCCGGGTGTGCGGCGCCAGCGAGGAGGGGGCCCCGGACCCGGAGCGGATCATGGCGCTGGACCCGGATCTGGTGCTGGTGGATCTGCTGATGCCCGGGCGGGACGGCATCCAGCTGGTGCGGGAGCTGAAGGAGCTGGGCAGCCGGGCCAAGTTCGTGATGATCTCCCAGGTGTCGGCCAAAGAGCTGATTGCAAAAGCGTATCAGGCCGGGGTGGAGTTCTTTATCCAGAAGCCCATCAACCTGATCGAGGTGCGCCAGGTGGTGGGCAACGTGATCCGGCAGATGGAGAACGAGAGGGCCCTCCACACCATCCAGAGCGTGTTTCAGAGCCGGGAGTCCCAGCCCGCCGCTCCGGCGGGGCGGCAGGAGGTGTGGCGCCGGCGCATCCAGTACATCCTGAGCCAGCTGGGCATGGCAGGGGAGAAGGGGGCCGGGGACATCATGGAGCTGTGCCTCTTCCTGCTGGAGCGAAAGCAGACGGCCTCTCAGATCGGAGTGGGCACCCTGTGCAGCCAGCTCAGTGACAGCCCCAAGACCATGGAGCAGCGGGTCCGGCGGGCGGTGGAGCGGGGGCTGGGCCATATCGCCAGCCTGGGGGTGGAGGACTATGGGAACGAGTTCTTCACCCAGTATGCCGCGGTGCTCTTCCCCTTTCCCGAGGTGCGGGCTGAGATGGCCCATCTGCGGGGAAAAGGGGGACGCGGCAAGGTGAACCTGAAAAAATTCCTGGACGGCATGCTGATCCTGACAGAGGAATACTGAAGCGCACAGCTGGCCGCCCTGGGACAACGTCCCGGGGCGGCCAGCTTGTCAAAAAAGCCCTCCTGCAAGGAGTTCCGTTGCCCGCAGGCGACGGAATCAAATTAAATCACGTCATTTCCGGGGGCGTGTACCTCGGAAATGACACCTCTTACGCAAGATGGGCCCACTTTCCTGCAAGGGATCGGGACCCAGCTTGCGTGCTTGCTTTCTCGAAAAAGCGGCTCTGCCGCTTTTTCGACAGTCTGGCCGCCCCGGAACGTTGTCCTGGGGCGGCCCTCTGTCTGATTTATTTGGCGTCGGGGCACATCAGCAGGTACATGACGGCCTTCTGGGCGTGGAGGCGGTTTTCCGCCTCGTCAAAGATCTCCTGGGCGTGGGCCTCAAAGACCTCCGCCGTGATCTCCTCCCCACGGTGGGCGGGCAGGCAGTGCTGTACCATACACCCCGGGTTGGTGAGGGTCATAAGGCGGTCGTTGACCTGATAGCCGGCAAAGGCGGCGGCCCGGACGGCACGCTCCTCCTCCTGGCCCATGGAGGCCCACACGTCGGTGATCAACACATCGGCCCCTGCCGCCGCCTCCTGGGGGGTGCGGACCAGGGAGAATTTAAAGTCCGGCTGGCTGGCGGCAAATGCGAGCACCTGGGGGTCAGGGTCGTAGCCGGCGGGGCAGGCCACCGATACCTCCATGCCGCACTTCAGGCCGCCCACGATGAGGGAGTTGGCCATGTTGTTGCCATCCCCGATGTAGCACAGCTTCAATCCCTCCAGGGTGGCCTTGTGCTCCCGGACGGTCATCAGGTCGGCCAGCACCTGGCAGGGGTGACAGAAGTCGGTCAGGCCGTTGATGACGGGGATGTGGGAGTGACTGGCCAGGGATTCCACCTCCTCTTGATGGAAGGTGCGGATCATGATGCCGTCGCAGTAGCGGGCCAGGACCCGGGCGGTGTCCTCGATGGGCTCGCCCCGGCCGATCTGGCTCTCCTTGCCGGACAGGAACAGAGCGTGTCCGCCCAGCTGGTACATTCCAGTCTCAAAGGAGACCCTGGTCCGGGTGGAGTTCTTCTCAAAAATCATGGCCAGAGTCTTGCCACGGAGATAGTCGTGGACCAGACCGTGCTTCTGGCTGTATTTCAGCTGGTCAGCGGTGTTGAGGATCTTGATGATGTCCTCCTTGGACAGATCCAGCAGCTTGAGTAAGTCTTTCTGCATGATAAAAACCCCCGATGTTCAGAGTGAGGATGACAGAGGGAGCGGGCCTGCCCTCCGCGATGAAGTTAAGAAAGCGCTGCTTTCAGGATGGCCAGGCCCTTGTCCATCTCCTCCTGGGTGATGACCAGGGGGGGGAGCAGGCGCAGGCCGGGGCCGGCGGTGAGGACCAGCAGGCCGCTCTGGATCAGCTTGGCGGCCAGCTCCTTGTTGGTGCGCTCCCCCTTCACGTCGATGCCGATCATCAGGCCCATGCCCCGGGTGGCGCCCAGGCATGGCAGGTCCAGGGCCTCAATGCGGCTGCGGAGATATGCCCCCTTCTCCTGGACGGACTGGAACATGGCGTCGTCCATCCGGTCCAGCACGTAGCAGGCTGCGGCCGCGGAGATGGGGTTGCCCCCGAAGATGGTGCCGTGGGTGCCGGTGGTGAAGACATTGCGGCACTTCTCTCCCGCCATCACGCCGCCGAAGGGCAGGCCGCCGGCGATGCCTTTGGCGAAGGAGACTGCGTCAGGCTGGATGCCGTACTGCTGGAAGGCAAAGAGAGAGCCGGTGCGGCCCACGCCGGTCTGCACCTCGTCGATGAGGAGCAGCCAGTCCCGCTTGGCGCACAGGTCGGCCACCTTCTGCACAAACTCCCGGTCCAGGGGGAGCACACCGCCCTCGCCCTGGATGAGCTCGAACATGACGGCGCACACATCATGTCCGGCCATGGCTTCCACGCTGTCGAAGTCGTTGGCGTCGGCGTGGCGGAAGCCCTCGGTAAAGGGGAAGAAATAGTTGTGGAACACGTCCTGCCCAGTGGCGGAGAGGGTGGTGATGGTGCGGCCGTGGAAGGACTTGTGGAGGGTGATGATGGTCCCCCGTCCCTTGCCGTACTTGTCAAAGGAGTACTTGCGGGCCAGCTTGATCAGGCCCTCGTTGCTCTCCGCGCCGGAGTTGGCGAAGAACACGTTGGACATGCCCGCTTTCCGGCACAGCTTCTCCGCGGCCTTCACATAGGGCTCAGCGTAGAACAGATTGGAGATGTGTCCCAGCTTGCCTGCCTGCTCGGTGATGGCGTTCACCCAGCCCTCGTCGGCGTAGCCCAGGGAGCACACGCCGATGCCGGAGGTGAAGTCGATGTATTCCCGGCCCTGGGTGTCCCAGAGGGTGGCGCCCCTACCGTGGTCCACGGCCACGTCGAAGCGGCCGTAGGACTGCATCACGTACTGATGGTCCAGTGCTTTGATCTCTTCAAAGGTCATAACGATTCTCCTTCCGGCGCTCCTAGTTCAGTTGACCAGCATGGTGCCGATGCCCTCGTTGGAGAGCAGCTCGATGAGGATGGAATGGGGGACGCGGCCGTCCAGGATGATGGCGGACTTGACGCCAGAGCGGACCGCCTCCACGCAGCAGTCCACCTTGGGGATCATGCCGCCGGAGATGACCCCCTCCCGGACAAGGGCGGGGACTTGGGAGAGCTGGAGCTCCGGGATCAGGGTGCGCTCATCCTTCGGGTCCCGCAGCAGCCCCCGCACATCGGTGAGCAGGATCAGCTTCTCCGCCCCCAGTGCCACCGCCAGCTTGGCGGCCGCCGTGTCGGCGTTGATGTTGTAGGAGGTCTCCGCATCCGTCCCCAGGGCCACGGTGGACACTACGGGGATGTAGTTGTTGTCCAGCGCGTCGTTGACCGGGGTGGGGTCCACCTTGGTGATCTCCCCCACCAGGCCGAATCTCTCGTCCAGAAGACGGGCCTGGAACAGCGCGCCGTCCAGGCCGCACAGGCCCAGGGCCCGGCCGCCCAGGCGGTTCAGGGTGGCCACCAGATTCTTGTTCACCCGGCCGCACAGCACCTGCTGTACCACATCCATGGTCTCCTCATCGGTGTAGCGCAGGCCGTCCACAAATCGGGACTCCTTGCCCGTCTTTTTCAGCATCTCGCTGATCTCAGGTCCGCCGCCGTGGACAACCACCACCCGCAGCCCCACCAGGTGGAGCAGGATGATGTCGGAGATCACGGCCTGCCGCAGCTCGTCGGAGATCATGGCGTTGCCGCCGTACTTGACCACAATGGTCTTGCCATAATATTTCTGGATATAGGGCAGCGCCTCGGCCAGCACCTGGGCGCGGTCCACTTCATTGAAGGACATGCGTATTCCCCCTCAAACAGTAAAATATGGGGAGGGAGGAGCCGGAGCACATGGCGGCGCTCCCCGTGCCTCCCTTCCCTCTGGGCCAGGGATCAGGTGCGATAGTCTCCATTGATCTTCACGTAGTCATAGGTGAGGTCACAGCCCCAGCACTCGGCAGCCTCGTCCCCCTCGTGCAGGTCCACAAGGATGACCACTTCCTTCTCGCTGAGAATGCGCTTGGCGGCGTCCTCGTCAAAGGGCAGGCCGTCCCCCTGCCGGCAGACCGGGACGGAACCCGCCTGGGACTGGAAGGTGACGTCCACATGCTCGGGGCGGAAGGGGGCCTTGGAGTAGCCCATGGCGCACAGCACCCGCCCCCAGTTGGCATCGGAACCGAACATGGCGGCCTTCACCAGGGAGGAGCTGACCACCGCCTTGGCCAGGCGCTCGGCGCTCTCCTCACTGCGGGCGCCGGTCATCCTGCAGGTGACCAGCTTGCTGGCCCCCTCGCCGTCCCCGGCAATGGAGCGGGCCAGCTGGCGGCAGAGCTCCTCCAGGGCGGCCAGGAAGGCGGAGTAGTCCTCGTCCTTCCACTCGATGAGGGGGTTGCCGGCCATACCGTTGGCCAGGGCCAGACACATGTCGTTGGTGGAGGTGTCCCCGTCCACCGTCACCCGGTTGAAGGTGCGGGCCACTACCTCCCGCAGAGCGTCCTCCAGCATCTCGTGGGTGATGGCACAGTCGGTGGTGATGAAGCAGAGCATGGTGCCCATGTTGGGGTGGATCATACCGGAGCCCTTGGCGATGGCACCCAGGGTGACCTCTTTTCCACCCAGGGTGAGGGAGAAGGCCAGCTCCTTCTTCACCGTGTCGGTGGTCATGATGGCCCGGGCCGCATCCTCGGAGCCCTCCGGGCCCAGCTTGGCCGCCAGGGCGGGCATCCCGGCCTGGATGGCGGTGATGTTGATGGTCTGGCCGATGACGCCTGTAGAGGCCACGGCAAAATCCTCGGGGGCCCGGCCGGTGGCCTGGGCGGCGGCCAGACACATGGCCTGGGCGTTCTCGTGGCTCATGGGACAGCAGGCGTTGGCGTTGCCGCTGTTTGCTACCACGCCCCAGGCTACCCCGTTCTCCAGGTGGTCCATGGTGACGTACAGGGGGGCCGCCTTCACCCGGTTGAGGGTATAGGTGGCAGCGGCGGTACACTCCTTCTCAGAGAGGATCAGGGCGAGGTCGTTTTTATCCGGGCTGCTGCTGGCCTTGACGCCGCAGTGGACGCCGGCGGCCACGAAGCCCTTTGCGGCGCAGACGCCGCCAGATACCTGTTTCATAGCTGTACAGACTTCCTTTCCAGCAAAGTGCCCCAGAAGGGGGAAGGGAAATTCTCAGTTCCATTAAACCGCCGGTCCGGGGCTTTCGTCAAGTCCCGGACCAGAAATTTCAGAAAAAAGAGGGAGAATGGCCGCCTATTTCAGCTCAGGCTCAGCCCTTCGGTCTCCTCAAAGCCCAGCATCAGATTCATGTTCTGCACCGCGGCGCCGCTGGCACCCTTGCCCAGATTGTCGAAGAGGGCCGTCACCGTCAGCTGGCCGTCGTTGCCCGCCACGGTGAGGGTCAGGTCATCGTCCCCGGCCTTGCCCGCGCCATAGAGCTTGCCGTCGGCTCCCTCAGGGGCCACGCGGACCAGCTTCTGCCCGGCGTAGTAGTCGGAGAGGGCCTTCCACACGTCGTGGAGGCTGCTCACCCCCCGCAGCTGAGACAGGTGCAGGGGTACGGTGGTGGCCATACCCTTGTAATAGTCGTCCACAATGGGGCTGAACACCGGCGGACAGCTGAGGCCGCAGCGGACCTGCATCTCCGGCAGGTGCTTGTGGCTCTGGGTGATGCCATAGATGGCGGGGCTGCTCAAAAGGTCCTCCCGCCCCTCTGCCTCATACTGGGCAATCATCTTCTTCCCGCCGCCGGAATAGCCGGTGAGGGAGAAGCAGCTGAGAGGCGTGTCGGCGGGCAGGATGCCCATGCCCACCAGGGGATAGACAATGCTGATGAACCCGGTGGCGTGGCAGCCGGGGTTCGAGACCCGCATGCTCTCGCAGATCTGTGCCCGGTGGAGCTTGGACAGCTCCGCAAAGCCGTAGGCCCAGCCGGGGGCGGTGCGGTGGGCGGTGGAGGCGTCGATCACCTTGGTGTTCCCGTTCTCAATAAGGGAGACCGCCTCCACGGCGGCAGCGTCGGGCAGGCACAGAAAGACCAGGTCGGCGGCGTTGAGGAACTTGCGCCGCTCCTCGGTGTCCTTCCGCTTGTCCTCGTCAATGAGCAGCAGCTCCAGATCATCCCGGCCGCCCAGCCGTTCATAGATCTGCAGGCCTGTGGTGCCCTCCTTGCCGTCAATATAGATCTTGGGTTTGTTCATAAGGACCACCTGATTTTTGAAAGATAAGTTCCGATCGTCTGTGTGTCCTGCCCCGCGGGAGAGGGGAGCACAAAAAGGCCCCCGCCAGGAACACGAAACGAAATGGGGGAGAAATAAAAGTCAGCTCCGCTGCGCAAGGAATCCCTCGATATTGGAGATCTGCTTCTCCACGCTCTCCCGGGCGGGACCGCCGTAGACGCTCCGGCCGTTGACGCAGGTCTTTAACTCCAGGGCCTTGTACACATCCTCGTCAAACAGTCCGGAGATGGCCCGGAAGTCCTTCAGGGTCAAGGTGTCCAGGGTGTCCCCGGTCTTGATGCACAGGTTGACCAGACGGCCCACGATCATATAGGCCTCCCGGAAGGGCAGGCCCTTCTTGACCAGGTAGTCGGCGCAGTCGGTGGCATTGATGAAGCCGCCGGCCGCCGCCTTGGCCATGTTTTTGGGGCGCACCGTCAGGGTGTCCACCATGGCGGCAAAGACGGGAAGGCACAGCTCCACCGTATCCACGGCGTCGAACAGGGCCTCCTTGTCCTCCTGCATGTCCTTGTTGTAGGCCAGGGGCAGGCCCTTCATCATGGTCAGCAGGGTGACCAGATCGCCGTACACCCGGCCCGTCTTGCCCCGGACCAGTTCGGCCACGTCAGGGTTCTTCTTCTGGGGCATGATGGAGGAGCCGGTGGAGTAGGCGTCGTCCAGGTCCACGAACTTGAACTCCCAGGAGCACCAGAGGATGATCTCCTCGGAGAACCGGGACAGATGCATCATCAGGATGGACAGGGCGGAGAGCAGTTCGATCACATAGTCCCGGTCAGAGACGGAATCCATGGAGTTGTCGGTGGGCTTTTTGAAGCCCAGGGCCTGGGCGGTGGCGAAGCGGTCCACCGGATAGGTGGAGGTGGCCAGGGCGCCCGCGCCCAGGGGGCACTCGTCCAGCCGCTCCAGACAGTCCTCCAGCCGGGTCACGTCCCGCTTGAACATGTTGGCGTAGGCCATCATGTAGTGGGCGAAGGTGGTAGGCTGGGCCCGCTGGAGGTGGGTGTAGCCGGGCATCACGGTGTCCAGATGGGCCTTGGCCTTCTTCACCAGGACCCGCTCCAGATCCAGCACCTTGCCGATAAGGACGGGAATCTCCTCCTTCACATACAGACGGGTGTCCACCGCCACCTGGTCATTTCGGCTACGGGCGGTGTGGAGACGCTTGCCCGCATCGCCGATGCGCTGGGTGAGCATGGCTTCGATGTTCATGTGGATGTCCTCGTTGTCCAGGGAGAACTCCACACCATCCCCTTCGATCTCGGAGAGGATGGTCTTGAGACCGTTGATGATCTTCTCCGCCTCGTGCTCCTCGATGATGCCCTGCCGGCCCAGCATGGCGGCGTGCGCTATGGAGCCCTGGATGTCCTGCTTATACAGCCGGGCGTCGAACCCGATGGAGGAGTTGAAGTCGTTTACTAAGGTGTCGGTCTCTTTCTGAAACCGGCCGGCCCAAAGTTTCATATTGAATCGCTCCTTAATTAGGAATGAGGAATTAGGAATTAGAAATTGAGGGGTCCGGCGAAGCCAGACGGCTTGAATTTCATTCGCCGCAGGCGAATCCGTTTATTCCTCATTCCTAATTCCTAATTGAAATTTATTTCAGCTTTCCCTGCTCCCGCAGCGCCTGGACGGTATCGGGCAGGCCCCACAGATTGATGAAGCCAGTCGCATCGTCCTGGTTGTAGTCGCTCTCCTCGAAGGTGACTAGGTTCTCGGAGTACAGGCTCTCGGGGGAGGTGACGGAGGCGGTGATGATATTGCCCTTGTACAGCTTCAGCTTCACCTGTCCGGTGACATGCTTCTGGGTGTCCACGGCGAAGGCGGTGAGGGCCTCCCGCAGGGGGGTGAACCACTTGCCGTTGTACACCAGGTCGGCAAAGTCCACCGCCAGCTTCTGCTTCATGTGCTTGGTGTCCTTATCAATGGTGATCATCTCCAGCACCTCGTGGGCCCGGTAGAGAATGGTGCCGCCGGGGGTCTCGTACACGCCGCGGTCCTTCATGCCCACCAGCCGGTTTTCCACGATGTCCAGCAGACCGATGCCGTTCTCGCCGCCCAGATGGTTCAGCTTGCGGATGATATCGCTGGCTTTCATCTTCTCGCCGTCCACGGCCACAGGCCAGCCCTTCTCAAAATCCAGGGTCACATAGGTGGCCTGGTCGGGGGCCATGGCGGGGGAGACGCCCATCTCCAGGAAGCCGGGCTTGTCGTACTGGGGCTCGTTGGCCGGGTCTTCCAGGTCCAGACCCTCATGGCTCAGGTGCCACAGGTTCTTGTCCTTGGAGTAGTTGGTCTCCCGGCTGATCTTCAGGGGCACGTTGTGG
>ERZ857521.4433-NODE-4433-length-10248-cov-3.218091_pt1 | contig 10248 bp, 5 predicted proteins | sample MGYA00519701_ERZ857521 | MGnify/ENA primary metagenome ERZ857521 (study PRJEB31778, sample SAMEA3449346) | human gut metagenome | biome: human gut; feature: human-associated habitat; material: faeces | place: United Kingdom | collected 2010/2012 ...
AATATTGTCTATGTGCTCGTATGGCTTATTAATACAGTTGTTGCATTTGGTTTTCGAAATGCCATGGGAACTACGGTGAGTATGGTACTGCTTCTCTGGGCGGCAGAAGGTATATTGTATGAAGGAAGTATACTGCAGAAAATAATGGCAGGTTGTTTTACAGTATTGCTGGGGCTTACCATTGAATTTATCATGTATTATTATCTGGGAGATTTTTCTTTGTTTTCCGAAGGGCGGGCAATGGGAACCATCACAGGGGCAATGGTCAATCTGCTCATAGCAATGGGAATAAGACAGGTGATATGTCGGCGAAGGGTTATGGAAACACAGAATTATTACTTTATGATTCTTGTATTAGCCGGAAATATTGTCTGGATATATGCTCTTGAGAGTGTATCCGGCGAAAATTCGCCAAAAACAGTATTATCACTGGCTGTTATGATCGTTGTAGATCTTGGAATGTTCTATTTGTATGACCGTTTGGGAGAAGCTTATCAGGATAAAATGCAGCAACGGCTTTTAAAGGAACATATGATGGCCTATCAGGAGCAGATGCATATCATGCAGCAGAATCAGAAAAAGCTGGATTCTTTGCGGCATGACATGAAAAACCATATGTATCTTCTGCAGACATATCTTAATGAAGGAAGGTATGATAAGGCACAGGAATATGTAAATAAAATGAGTGAGCATTTGCAGACGGAGCATAAGTATGTGAATACGGGGAATCTGGAACTGGATATGATTTTGAATCATAAACTGGCAAAAGCGAAGGCAATGTCCTGTCAGATTCAGTCGCAGATTGTGATTCCGTGCCAGTTGCCAGTGGATGGATATGACTGGAATGTTTTGTTTGGAAATCTGTTGGACAATGCAATTGAGGCAATGGAGCAGATAAAAGATCGTTTTTTGGAGATTCGGATACAATATGACAGGGGAATTCTGGGGATACAGGTGAAAAATACGTTTGATGGAAAAGTCAATAAACAGGGAGAACGTTTACTGACAAGGAAGAAACAACAGGCATTGCATGGAATCGGTATGCAGAATATTTCAGATGTTGTAGACAAATACGGGGGATGGAAATCTATAAATATCGATGAAAATATATTTGAGGTTCAGATTGTGTTATATCTTTGAAAAAATCCCATGGTGTATGCTATGGGATTTTTAATGCAGATTTTGACGAAAATCAAACCAATTTTAACATGCAGAAAGAATAATGGGAAAAATGAAGTATAGTATACACAAGAGAGGGGAAATAGCCATGAAAAATATTTTAAAAATAATGCTTATGATGATTACAATTTATACGATAGCAGGTTCTGCTGTGTATGCCGCGGAAATACCGGTTTCAGATCAGGATCAGTTAATAACGAGCAGTGATTGGACAGAAATCAGTAATTTACAGGATGAAATGAAAAAAGAAGAGCCGGATGCAACCATCGATTATGACAAGGCTTTAAAAGTATATGTGGATTGTAATCTTATAAAATTGCAGACGGCAGATACGAAAAAACTCACAAGTGCTTTGGAAAGTGCAAATTATGTATGGGTCATTCCTTTTAAAATGGAAAAGACATATGGTATGTTTACCGTAGCCAAAGGACTTCCTTTGCGTGAAGAAGCAAAGTCCGTATTGACAAAAGCAGAACAGGAAGAAGTAAAAAATCATGCCGGAAAATGGATGATTACAGAGACAGCAGAACATACAGTGGAACCTTACTATGATATACTTCTGGAAAAACGAGAGGCATTATCGGACTGTACGAGAGTAGTACTGGTAGGAAGTCAACCGGGAATGAGACAGCCGGTTGCACTTGGGATGGATGATGAAACAGCACGTATCTGGATTTCGTTAGGGTATCAGTATCCGGTTATGGAGAAAATTCCGGAAACTCAAAATGTGGAAAGCGGTGTCTATTCATTTGAGTCTGTAGCGGAGATTTCAGATACTTATATTGAAGATTCTGAGGTAAGTACAGGAGCTGGAGTACAGAGCAGAAGTTCGATGAAATATGTGGCTGGCATTGGAATTATAGTGATAGGAAGCATATTAATCCTTAGTGTTTTAAAGAAAAAGAAATTGGAGGATTATGAATGAAGAAAATCAGTCTGTACTTATTAATTTTTACAATGCTATATTGTCTGTGTGCGTGTGGAAAAAATTCTGATGCAAAATCAAACAGTAGAGAAGATGATGGCAGAAAAGAACAAAAGATAATCATATCATCAATTCAGGTTGCTTCAAATACGAAGGTTATGCGTGCAAAGGTGTTCCTTCCGAACGTAAAACCTTTGGAAGGAACAAATTATTGGTTAGGTGGGTTAGATACTACTAGTAAGGTGGATGTAATAGATACAGGTGATGGTATTCAGATCAATGTGTGCGGCTTTTATTCCGATGATACTGCGTGGAAAAATCCGAAAGTATATAAGGGATTTCAATCACCGGATAATTCAAATACGCCATTAAAAAATGTTTTGGTTAAGGGAAAAGTTGTTCCAATGAAGGAGAAGATGTTAAAAGCGGATGTTAAGAAAACAAAAAAAACAATCCCTGTTGAAATTACACCTTATACGGTTAGTATTTGTCCCGTCAATGACTGGAGAGAAAAAGGGTGTTTTTATCATGTAGTTGCAACAACAAAAGACGGAAAGCAATATTCCATAGGAGAGTTACCTCTTACCGATGACAGAAAAGGAACTGAAAAAAAGAAACATCCTTTCATGGATGGTACAGATCTTGAAGAGCTTGGAGATGGCTATGCATCTGCAAGTGAAATGAAATATTGTGGGGCTCGTTATATTTTCAATCAGAAGATTGATATCACACAGATAGAACAGATAGAAATAATAAAATATAAAATCAGCAGATGATATAGGTATAAAAACAGGTCATAAATTTGTTGACGCTGACAGGAAACCATGTTAGGATGATGGCAGAGACTATCAATGAAGTGACAGGGGAATGAGTTTTTGACTCATCCCCCTGTTCTTATTATCAGGAGAAATGGATGAAAAAGAACAATCAGATGAAACCAGACAATGCAGCAAAACGTCTATGGGCATTTTTTATCGTGCTCACCATGTGTATTACCGTGCAGCCTGTCGTGCCGGTAAAGGCGCAGGAGGCTGTGCAGACAGCGGCAAGAACGATCTATACGGAATTTAAAGATGGAAATTCTACCCATTCCGGAGATGGAAGCTATGGAAATCCCTACAATTTATTTGAGGATGCCTATGCGGCTGCCGGCAATGGGGATGAAATCTCAATTTTGGGAAGAGGTGCTTTTTTAAATGCCGAGGCTGCGGAACCGTTTATTTTTGATAAAAGCGTGACCGTCAACGGAAATGGAAATACTTTTTCCAATCGTAAGGGGGGATTTATCCTGAATACGGATGTGACATTTAAAAACATTACGCTGCGGTTTTCCAATCGTCTGCACGATGCAATTTTTGCAAATGGGCATAAACTTGTTCTTGAGAATGTTACGTGCGACAGCGGATTCCGCTATGTAGATATCTTTGGCGGATCCCTTTATGAGAATGGAAAGAATATGGGGAATCATCCGGGATCAGAGGCACAGATTCTGATTACGGGTGGTGGTACCAATCTGGGGAATATTTATGCCGGTTCCATGAACGGAACATATGACGGTAAGACACAGATCGTGCTTGCGCACGTTTCCGGTACGCAAAATGGGAAAATCTATGCATCCGGTGCCATTGAACCATATGTAAATCAGGATGACTGGTTTTCCACGCAGGAGCCGGATCCACCGGCAGCGGATGGACAATATACGGTTTCCGGCGATGTGGAAATTTCACTTACCGGTTCCGATACGAAACAGGTGTACGGAGTATCTGAAAATCACGCAGGGAAGACATTTCTGACCATAGATACCGACCAGTCCTATACCGGAATTCCAGGTATAAGCAAAGTAGGAAACCTCACAGTAAAGGGCGGTGGAACATTTGCACCGGCAGCGTTGGACAGCTGTACGGTCAGGCTGGAAGGGGCAAGTGCGATTGATCTTTCCCAGATGGAAACTCCACAGGTACATTCGATTGTGAGTGCGGATTCAGCAGGAAACCGACTGATCTTAGGAAAAGAACAGAAGCTGAATGTTACAGATACCATTACGGGTGCACTTACATTTGAAACCCTGAATGGAAGAAATGGAAAATCCGGAATTGCGGAGTATGGTCACACCTATCTGGAACTTGGAAGGGCTGCGGATACGGCGGTTTCTTTTACACCGACAGACGGACAGGCAGGGATGACACTGGAACGGACATCGTCTGGAAACGGAGAAATCTGGAAAACCAGTGAGTTGTCAGGGCATGAACCGGTTGCGGTAAAAAATATGACCATAAAAAATCCGGTAATTACCACAACGGTTTCGGAGATTTCAAAAGTCGGTGAGTATGAAAATAAGAATCCAAAACCATATCTGGCAGAGGTAGCCTGGCTGGAGCAAACGGATGAGTATGATCGGGATCTAGGGGTTGTTCCGATGGAATATGAAGTAACATTTAATGGAACTGCTTATTTTTCAAAAACAGTTACAGAGGACGAGAATAGTTTTATTTGTATTCCAGAGTTAAATTTAATGTTTATGACGGGGGTATCATATGAGGAAATTACAGATGATACGATCACACCCATGTGCTATCGCACGGCTGAGAGTTCTACGGTAAAAGAAGGAACCTACTATATCACAATCCGTCCATTTTCAGCAGATGAACAGATCGAACAGAACGTAATTCTGATTGTAAACAAAGATCCGGATACATCCGGTTCGACGGCTACTTCAAAGGAAACAACCACTACGATAAATGGATTACCAACGGCCGTGTCCATGCAGGATGAACTGAATCTTACCGTGCAGACGGTCTATACAGATAGCAGCTTACAGGGACACGTGCCATCTGCTGGTTTTTCGGTATACATTAACCAGACCCCTTATGAAGTATCCGGCATCACGCTTCAAAACGGAGTGGCAGCCATAAAGATTCCGGTTTCAGAGGCAAACGGATTTCATATGGGAGAAAATGCAATTACAGTTTCTTATGCAGGAGCAGCCAATGAAAACTACAGGGCACTTCCTTCCCAGGCAAACGAAACCGTGACGGTAAATCCAATTGCCGTAAAGATGCAGTATGATACCATCCAGCAGACAGCTGCATACACAGGGCTGAAACAGAGCTGCTTTGTTTCCACGGTAAATGTAGTCCGAAAGGACAACGGAAAGACGGTAGATTCGCAGGTAAAGCCTGAAGTTTTCTATCGGCAGGATGGGAAAAATGTTGTTCCGGTGCAGCCGGGCAGCTATGAGGTGTGGTTTAAAGTAACTGGAAACCAGTACGATGTGATAGAGGAAAAAGTCGGAACATTTACCATTACAGCGGCGAAACCATCGATTCGCCTTACGGCAGAGACAGAAAACGGTAATTCCGTACATCTGTATGCAAAGGTAGATGGAGTCCGAAATGGCAGTATTCCGCTTGGTTCGATTTCTTTTTATCAGGACGGAACCATAATAAAGGCACAGGAAAAACTCGTATATGGGGAAGCCGATACGGTTGTATCAGGCTTAAAACGTGGCGGTTCTTATCAGTTTAAGGCAGTATATGAGCCGGATGATAAGGATGGACAGACTTATTACGAAACAGTGACAAGTGAAGCCGCGACCGTTACAATCAAAGAGGACAGTTCCACCGGAGGAAGTGGGACAACCGGAGGCGGTTCATCTTCCGGAGGCGGCTCATCTTCCGGAGGAAGTTCCGGTGGCGGAAATACTTCGGGTGGTGGCACTGCCGGAGGGGGAACACCATCCAACGGAAATAAAACCGATGCAGAAACACCGTCTAACGGAAATACAGCTGGTACAGAAACACCGTCCGATGGAAACGCGGCCGGACAAAATACACCAACCGTGACCGTTACCGGAACCCGGAAAAATAAAGCCATCAAAACAACGGTGACCGCTGATCTGATAAAACAAACCATGGAAGAAAATAATGGAAAACACACAGATGTGACGATCCGGGTCACCGATCCGGCTGGCAACGTAAGCTATACACTGACCGTAAATACAGCAGACATACAGACCGGAAACAAGCTGTATGTGTGTGCAAAAGATCAAAAGACAGGTGCCTATGTCCTTGTAAACGACAAGAGTTATACGGTTACAAAAGCCGGAAATGTGAATTTTTCAGCAGATTCCAATAAGGATTATGTCCTTATGGATCAGAAAGATATGGATCAGGTCACAACGAAAATATTAAAAACGGTTACATTGAAGAATAAAACCGTTCAGGTGAAGAAGGGAAAACAAAAGAAGGTTTCTCTGGCAGCCACCTTAAATATGGACAATGTAAAAAGCATTTCTTATCAGAGCAATAACAAAAAAATTGCATCTGTAAACAAGAAGGGTACCATAAAATCGAACAAAAAAGGAACTGCGTCCATTCGCGTGACAGTAACCTTAAACAATGGAAAGACCAAAGTTTTAAAATTAAAAGTCAAAGTCAAGTAGCAGATGCAGGAAAAGACAAAACCCCGGAAATAAATATCCGGGGTTTTTGTTTTACCTAGAGAGAAAGTGCACACTGATCAATTTTTTTCAGTTCCTCCTCCGTAAATGGAGCAGAGTTTAACACTTTCAGATTTTCAAGAATCTGTGCCGGGCGGGAAGCTCCGATCAGAACGGAAGTGACCACACCGTCACGGATGACCCATTTGAGTGCCATCTGTGCGAGGCTTTCACCACGGGCAGCCGCAATCTCATTCAGACTCCGGATACTGTTCAGCCGCTTTTCATCGAACTGGTCGGCATGCAGAAAACGTCCGTCGGTATTGACACGGCTGTCCTTTGGAATGCCGTGCAGATAACGGTCGGTCAGCATACCCTGTGCGAGCGGGCTGAAAGAAATAATTCCTTTCTTCCCATCTGCTGCGGCCTGTTTTAAACCGTTTTCTTCAATGGTACGGTTAAAGATATTGTAGGAATTCTGGTTGATAATAAACGGGCAGTGCAGATCTTCTAAGATGGCAGCTGCGCGTTTCATGGTTTCTCCATCGTAGTTGGACAGACCGACATACAATGCTTTTCCGCTTCGCACGATCTGGTCGAGTGCACCCATGGTTTCTTCCAGCGGCGTATCCGGATCCATGCGGTGGTGATAGAAAATATCTACATAGTCCAGACCGAGCCGTTTTAAGCTCTGGTCAAGGCTGGCAATCAGGTACTTGCGGCTGCCCCAGTTTCCATAAGGCCCCGGCCACATGTCAAAACCGGCTTTGGAACTGATGATCAGTTCATCGCGGTAGGAAGAAAGCTCTTCCCGAAGGATCTTCCCGAGATTTTCCTCCGCACTGCCCGGCTGCGGTCCATAGTTGTTTGCCAGATCAAAATGTGTGATCCCGTGGTCAAATGCCGTAAAGCACATCTGTCTCATATTTTCATAAACACCGGTATCTCCGAAATTGTGCCAGAAGCCCAAAGATACTTCCGGCAGCATCAGTCCGCTGTCGCCGCAGCGGTGGTATTTCATGGTTTCGTAACGTGATTCATTTGCGTGATACATAAGAAATCCTCCTTAGTTTGTAAAAAATTTATCATAAATGCCAAATCCAAAGATAAAAAGCACAATCAGCGGCAGAATATAGGTAATGTAGCCGCGCATCCAGTTTTTAATTTTTAATCCTTTTCCGGTATTGGCTTCGGTTGTGTAGTTTTTCCAGCCCCAGCCGTAGCGGCTTGTGCAAAACAGCAGATATACCAGGGAACCGAGAGGCAGGAACAGGTTGCTTACCAGAAAATCTTCCAGGTCAAGCACAGACCCGCCAAAGATTGAAAAACCTTTCCAGTTCCATACATTGTATCCGAGTACACATGGCAGGGAGAGTACAATGATCAGTACCAGATTAACGGCACAGGATTTCTGGCGGCTGCATCCGGTCAGTTCCATACCGCAGGAGATGATGTTCTCAAATACTGCCAGGATTGTGGAAAACGCTGCAAAAAACATAAACAAAAAGAACAGGCTTCCCCAGAGTCTGCCAAGCGGAATATGGTTAAAAATATTCGGCAGGGTGATAAAAATCAGGCTTGGTCCGGAAGTCTGGTCAACATGGAACGTAAAGCATGCCGGAAAAATGATAAGTCCGGAGGTGATAGCAACAAACGTATCCAGAATGGCAATATTTACCGATTCACCAAGCAGAGAGCGTTCCTTTCCGATATAACTTCCCCAAATTGCCATCGCGCCGATTCCAAGGCTTAACGTGAAAAATGCCTGGTTCATGGCACCCGTAATGGTTTTTGCAATACCGATCTGTTTCATCCGTTCAAAGTCCGGGATCAGATAAAAGGCAAGGCCTTCTTTTGCACCATCCATAAAAAAGCTGTTGACCGCCAGAATGATCATGATGATAAGCAAAGAAGTCATCATGACCTTTGTTACTTTTTCCAGACCGTTCTGCAGTCCACGGGAGCAGACAAATACGCCGGCGCAAACAACTACCACCATCCAGAAGCCCATGGTCAGAGGTTTGCTCAGCATTGTGGTAAACTGTCCGGATACACCGTCGGCATCCAGTCCCTGAAACTGTCCGGTGACCGTCATATAAAAATAATGAAGCATCCAGCCGGTGACCGTTGTATAAAACATCATAAGAAGATAGCAGCCGATCAATGTGATAATCCCGTGGATATGCCATTTCTGTCCGGGTTTTTCCAGTGCCTGGTAGGCTTTGACCGGACTTTTCTGGCTGGCACGCCCAACCGCAAATTCCATCGTCATGATCGGGAGTCCGAGAATAATCAGAAACAACAGATAAAACAGCACAAAGGCACCGCCTCCGCCCTGTCCGGCAGTGTATGGAAATTTCCATACGTTTCCGATTCCGATCGCACATCCGGCTGACAGGAGAATGAATCCCAGACGGGATTTTAATTTTTCTCGTTCTTCCATAAAATAATCCACCTTTTTGTAAACATTGTATAAAATACAAACGAAATTATACAATCTGTTGTGAGAAGTTTCAACCCTTTTTGACGAAATTTTACCAGGTGAATTTTACCAGGTATGTGTTGTATTTTTTTACAGATACTAGAGGAGAAGATTGCGGAGTTTTCATGTTCTGTAATCGTCAGAATTATATCAGGAAAGAAAGAGGTATAAACCATGGTTTTAACAGAAAAAGAGATGGCTACAATTGAGGATCTGCACACACAGGAGCTGTCCTGCGTGGAGAAGTACAAACGTTACGGACAGGAAGCAAAGGACCCGGTGCTTCGGGATTTGTTTGCCGATCTGGAAAAAAAGGAGCAGAAGCATGTGGAGTCTCTGGAACAGGTCATGAAAGGCAGTGTCCCGTCCTGCAACGTCAATGACAGGGATGGAAAGATGTATGAGCCAAAGGCAACATATGATTCCATGACCAATCCGGAAGATAAGAAAAACGATAATTTCCTTGCTACAGACAGCATTGGTTCTGAAAAAATGGTGTCCGGAACGTATAATACCGATGTGTTTGCATTCGGGGATTCCGATGTGCGCAAACTTCTGGCAGATATCCAGGTGGAAGAACAAAACCACGCGGAGATGCTCTATAAATATAAAACCGTAAACGGCATGGCATAGGCCGTCATGTGGAGTGGATGTCCCAAAGCATCCACTCTTTTTGTTTTTACAAAAGGATTACAGAAACCGGATAGTACATCTTACATAACCCGTTTATTATAAATCCTGTAATAAATCTTACAGATTTCACAAGGAGAACAAAAGAATTATGAGAAAAAATGTGATGAAACTTACAGCAGGAGTTCTCTCCACCGCTGTATTGGCAGGAATGTTTGCCACTGGTATCCCGACAAAGATTGCAGCAGCAACGGAACACTGGAATGATGCTTCCCGGGAGTCTACAGACTGGAGCAACTGGAAAAAGAACTGGGCTGCTTATAGCAGTGAGTATGAACATGTATCACTGACTCCGGGTGCGGATGAGACAAAATTAAATTATGCATGGTACAGCAAAACGGCTGAGACTCCAAAGGTGAGAATCTCTACCAGACAGAATATGGATGGTGCGACAGAGTTCACCGGAGCGCAGACCGAAGCTGTGACCATAGATACCACAAAGTATTTTTCCAATAAAGTAACCGTAAGCGGTCTCAAAGAAAATACCAGCTATTATTATCAGGTATTTCAGGATGGAAAATGGCAGGATACACA
>ERZ857521.4435-NODE-4435-length-10243-cov-4.168728_pt1 | contig 10243 bp, 6 predicted proteins | sample MGYA00519701_ERZ857521 | MGnify/ENA primary metagenome ERZ857521 (study PRJEB31778, sample SAMEA3449346) | human gut metagenome | biome: human gut; feature: human-associated habitat; material: faeces | place: United Kingdom | collected 2010/2012 ...
GCGTGTCCAACTTCCAGCCCATCTACCGCAGCGTCTGCCGCCTGGCGGGGAAGGGCGACCAGCGCATCGGTATCATCGGCGGGCTGCCCCGCCTCTCCACCACCAAGGAGCGCATCAGCGCTTACCAGCAGGCGGTGGCGGACTGTGGGCTGCCGGATGATCCGGAGCTGATCCGCTACGGCGACTCCATGGAAAACAGCGCCCAGGCCTGCCTGGAGGAGCTGCTGGAGCAAAAGTGCGACGCCATCATCGTCTGCCAGGGCCTCATGGCCTCGGAGACCATGATCTACCTCCACAAAAAGGGGTACGACCTGTCCCGGGACATCGATCTGGTGAGCTTCATGGACTATGATTCCAACCTCTATCAGCTTTATTCCAACCAGATGGACTCCATCGTCCAGCCGGTGGTGGAGCTGGGCGAGGCCGCTGGGGAGCAGATCCTCCGGCGCATCGAAAAGCCCGACGCCCCCATCTTTGAAAAAGTCCTCACCTCCGCCTACCGGCCCTACAACGCCCCCCAGTCCTGGGCCCACTCGGACCGCTGAGCACATAACCGCAAAAAAACAGGAGAGCAGATGCTCTCCTGTTTTTGTTTGGGTACCATCAGGCGGCAAAGCGCAGGTGGAACCGGGCGCCGGGATCTCCGGCGAAGACCACCAGGCCGCCTTCCGGCAGCGTCACGGCGGTGTCCCCCCACAGTACGGAGGAGGCCACTACGGTGCCGTCGGCGTTATAGACCCAGAAGCCCGCATCCTGGGGCACCTGGACGGTCATGGTCTTCCCGGCGGCGGCTCCCACCTGGTACCAGCGGGCATAGCCGTTGGACTGGACGGTGGTGTAGGCCCAGCCGGAGCCGGTGAAGAGCTCCGGCGCACCGGCAAGGTCCATGTAGGCACTCTGTCCCACGCTGACCCAGGTGATGCCGCTGCGGTCTTCCAGGTGGTAGTCCATGCCGTCACGGCCGCCTGTGCCGGGCACCCGGGCGGCGAAGAGGGCTGCGGTTTCGTCCGTGATCCGGGCGGCGCCCATGTAGCCGGGGATGGAATCCGGCACCTCGCCCACAGCCTCCCCCAGGGCCAGATAGATCTGGGAGTCGTATTTTTCATCCATAGGCAGAAGGCTCATGGTGAGCAGGTCATCCCACACCGACTGGAGCTCCGGCGTCACCGCATTGTCCGCCAGCTTCACCGCCGCGTAGTTGGAGGTGGGCAGGCCGCCCAGTCCCGGCAGGGGAGAGACGGCCTTCTGGTGGAGATAGGTCTCGCCGTTGTCCTCCTCCACAAAGGAGAGAGCTGCGGAACCTGCAGCGTCCCGGAAGGTGCCGTCGGAGCAATAGGTGAAGGTCTGATCCGGCACGGAGACGGGGTAAGTGGTGCAGTGGAGGGTCAGCGTGCCGTCATCGCTGATCTCCACCTTGTACTGGACGGTGGTGGAGGCATAGTACCCGGCATAGTCCTTCATCTCCTGGGGCATGGCGGCGGAGGTGGCCTCCGGCAGGGCGGGGATGCTCTCGTCCACCGTGACGCCCTCCTCCGCCAGGGCGGCAATGAGGATCTTCCCGGCGGCCATCTGGTTGTAGGTGGACACGCCGCCGGAACTCACCACTGCGGCGGCCATGTCATACTCCGGCAACACCACCAGGGCGGCGTGATAGCGCAGGGTGTCGCCGCCCTTGGCCAGAGCTGTGATACCGCTCTGGCAGAAGGGGTAGAGGGCCATGTTGTCCCAGCCCAGGCCGTAGGCCAGGGAGTCCAGAGTATCGTCGGGCCAGACGCCCCGGCTGTACTCAGGATAGGCCATAGCCTCCAGGGAGGAGGTCTTCAGCAGCTGTGTCCCCGTCAGAGCGCCGCCAAAGGACGCCAGGTCCGAGGCGGTGGCGTACATGCCGCCGGCGCCCACGGCGGTGAGGCAGTCCTGGGGCAGGGCCCGGGTGTCGGAGCCGGTGTAGGTTTTGGCCAGACGGGAGGTGTCGAAGTCGTCTCCGGGGGCGAAGGTGGAGGAGAGGCCCGCCGGGGAGAGAATGTTGGATCGCACATAGTCCATGAAGTCCATGCCGCTGACGGCCTCCACCACCAACTCCGCCAGGGTGAAGCCGTCGTTGCAGTAGACGCTGTACTCTCCGGGAGCTGCCGCCAGGCGCTGGGTGGCGAGGGCCTCCAGCAGTCCGTCGGTGGCGGAGGGATCCGTGTCGTCAAAGAGAACGGCGCCGGAGAGGCCCGTGCCCATGATGCCGGAGGAGTGGTTGAGCAGCATCCGTACCGTGATGTCCTCATAGCGGGGATCCGCCATCTTGAAGTCTTCCAGATACCGGGTCACCGGGGCGTCCAGGTTCACCTTGCCTTTTTCCACCAGCTGCATCACCGCCACGGTGGTGTAGATCTTGCTGACGGAGCCCACGCCGTAGAGGATGTCCTCTGTCAGGGCCCGGTTTTCCGTCTTGGAGTAGACGCCGCTGCCGCCGGCGGCGGTGATCTCCCCGTCCTGCCACAGGGCGTACTGGATGCTCACTGCCTGGCCGTAGGTGGCGGCGTAGGTCATGGCCTCCTGGGCCGCGGTCTCCACCGGGGCGGCATCCGCGGCGGCGGCGGGCAAAACCATGCTCACCGCCAGGGCCAGGGCCACTGCCAGAGCGGCCAGACGCGGGAATTTTCTCTTCATTTCCATCGACTTCCTTTCTCTTCTTGTCTGCTCCGGGCGGCGGGCCGCCGCCGCTTCTGTACCGATAGGATATACCCTCCACCCGGGGGAAGGTCAAGTTAAAATTTCACCGGGGCGCAGCCGCCCTGGAAACCCGTGGAAATTCTGCCGCCGGAGACGGCAAAACGCCGTTGACAACGCTGGTCTATTGTTATAGACTGGAATCGGAAAGTCGATTATCATAGACCAAAGAGGAGGACGTTATGGAGCAGCATCATCTCAGCGACAGTGAGTACCGCCTTTTGCAGGTGGTGTGGGCATCGGAGCCGGTGGCCTCCGGGCAGCTGGTGACCCTCTGCGGGGAAAGGCTGGGGTGGAAGAAGTCCACCACCTACACGGTGTTGAAGAAGCTTTGCGACAAGGGCGTGCTGCGCAACGAGGGCAGCACCGTCACCTCCGCCGTGCCCCGTGCGGCGGTGGACCACCGTGCGGCGGAGGCCTTCGTGGACAAGACCTTCGGCGGTTCTCTCCCGGGGTTCCTCACCGCCTTCATGGGCGGGCGGAAGCTGACGGCAAAAGAGGCGGAGGATTTGAAGCATCTCATTGAGACGTATCAGGAGGGATAGGCATGGAACTTCTGACGGCGGTTTTTTCCCGGCTCCTCTCCATGGCCCTCATGGCCCTGCCGGTGATGGGGGTGGTGCTGGCGGTGCGGCTGGCCCTCACCCGGGCACCCCGGAAGTACCGCTATGCCCTGTGGCTGGTGGTGGGGTTCCGGCTCCTCTGTCCGGTGAGCCTCCGGGGGTTTTTGAGTATTTTCAACCTGCCGGGGCTCTATGACCTGGCGGAGGCCACCGGCTCCGTGGACGGCGGCGTGGTGACAGCCCTGCCGCCGGTGGCGGCGGCCATGGCCCCGGCCAGCCCTGCGGCGAACGCCCCTGTCCTGGTATCCCCCGGTATTTCCGGCACGGTGGAAAACACCCTGCCCACCCTGACGGAGACTGCGGGCCTCACCCAGGGGGAACTGCTGCTGCGGGCGGCCTCTGTGGTGTGGCTGCTGGGGCTTTTGGCGGTGCTGGCGGTAGGGATTGTCAGCCTGGTGCGCCTGCGGCGCCGCCTGGCCGGGGCGGTGTGGTGCGGCGGCGAGGTGTGGGAGTCCGACGCGGTGCCCACCCCCTTTGTCCTGGGCTTTTTCCGGCCCCGGATCTACATCCCGCCCCATCTTACCGGCACGGAGCGCACCTGCGTCCTGATCCATGAGCGCCACCACATCCGCCGCCGGGACCCCTGGTGGAAGCTCCTGGCCTGGTGCATCCTGGCGGTGTACTGGTGGGACCCGGCAGTGTGGCTTTGCTGGGTGCTCTTCTGCCGGGACATGGAGATGAGCTGCGACGAGGCGGTGCTCTCCGCCCTGGGAGACCAGGTGAAGCGGGGATACAGCCTCTCCCTGGTGGCAAACGCCGCGGCCCGGCCCGTTCCGGCGGCCCTGGCTTTTGGAGAGCACGACGCCGCCCGCCGGGTGAAAAACGTCCTCAAGTGGAAGAAGGAGACGCCCCGGGTGGCCTTTCTGGCCGTGGCGGCGGTGCTGCTGGTAGTGACGGTGTGCCTGAACGGCGCCACGGAGCAGCCGGACGAGGGCTACGTCCGGGGCCTGGAGGGGGAGCAGACGGCCTGGTCCCTGGACTACCGGTTCCCCGACGACACCCGCTCCTACGTCTTTTACATGGAGATCTACCGCTACGGGCAGCTCCAGGAGCGACGGAGCATGGTGATGGACGGCATGGAAGAAAACAGGGAGGGCATCGGGCAGCAATCGGGCACTTTCCGCCTGGAGGTCTTTCGGGAGGGGGACAAGACCGGCATGACCTTTTCCTCCGGCACCTTTCCCTCGCTTCTGACGGATGCGGCCGAGAGCGCACAGCTCACCCACTGGCGGTATCTCCGGGGAAAGGCCCCCCTGACCCTGGGCAGCAGTGCGGCGGTGGCGGTGGCCTACGCCTCGCCGGAGGGGGATTCCGCCATCTCCACCGGGGCTTTGAACCGGGAGGACCTGACCGCCTCCCTGGAACGGTATCCGGTGTCGGTGGTGCTGCGGCTAGCCGTGTCCCGGCAGATGGTGGGCGCTTTGGTGGAGCGCATCGAAAGCGGCGTCATCGACCTGCCCGCCGCCCTGTACGCCCTGCGGCTGGATCACGCCCTGGAGGGGCGGCTGCCGGACCTTCCCATGGGGGAGACCCTGGACCAGGACCTCTCCGGTGTCCGAGCGATCCTGGAGACTCTGGGGGTGCCGGATCTGGAGCAATGCACCCTGGAGCTAGGGCGGGATACTCGCCTGGACCATGCGGGCTTGAGGACGCTGCGGATCTACTGCCAGGATCCGGCAGACCGGGAGCAGTATCTGAACGCCGGGACCACCGCGTCGCTGCTGGTCCCGGCCCTGGTGGGGGACGTGGATCAGGTGATGACGGGCTATTCCAACGGGAACGGCCGGGACTGGATCACGATTTACTCCCAGGATGGTCCCAACGACCTCAATGAGGTGGCCCGGGAACTGGGCTATCAGGACATCCACGATCTGGGCAAGACCCTGCCGGGCATCCAGGCGCTGGTGGACTGGCTGTGGGAGGAGGACCTGCCTGCCGTTTCCGCCGCGGAGACCCTGGCCGCCCGGCTGTGGGTCCTGCGGGACGACCCGCAGATGGAGCTGGAGAACCTTCTCCTGGACGAGGGCATCCCCCATGTGGAGGGTGCCGCCTCCTGGATCCCTGTCAACCACCGGAGCATCAGCAATCCGGCGGGTGATACCCTGTCCTTCCGCTTTGACGCCCCGTCGGCCACGGCCCAGGGGGTGCAGCAGGCCATGGAGAAGAAGGCCATGGTGCTGCTGGCTCTGCGGGAGGATCTGACAAAGGTGATCTGGAAGTGGACGCCGGAGGGCACGGATGTCCCCGCCCTCTCCGGGCAGCTGACGGAGACGGAGGCCGACGCGCTGCTCTTTGCGGCGGGCTTTTCGGAGGGGGTCAAGGCCATGGGCACGTCTCCCGCCGCCCTGGCGGAGCTGCTGCAATGGCTGGACAGCTGGGCAGGCGCATCCACCGTGGAGGGGACCGCCATCCGGCTGTGGGCCCTGTCCCGGGGGAGCGGCCGGTATAATGCGGTGCGGGAAGTGGTGTACCGGGGCCCCTGGGCGGTGCCTGAGATGGAGGGGCAGTGTTCGGCCATACTCAACATGGAGGAGATTTCGTTCCAGCTGATGTTTATGCCTTCGGACCCGGCTGCTCTGGATGCCGCCATGGAACGCAGCGCCCTGGTGGCCTTGTATCTCCTGCCCTGGGTGGAGGAGGTCCGCTGGACCTATCCGGGGCCGGACGGCGCGGTGGAACGCCGTGTCTACGGCTGGGAACCGAAGGGTGAGGCGGACCTTGCCGCCCTCTCCGCTGCCTCCGGATACGATCTGGCCCGCTTCCACCAGTCGGAGGAGGGCCTGGCCGTACTGCTGGCGGCATTGGCAAAGGCGGATACTCCGGCGGTGATGGCCCAGCTGCTTTACGCCCAGGCCCGGATACAGACGGCGGAAGAAATGGCGGAGGAACTGGTGCTTCGGGGGCCTTGGGGGGATTCGTCCCTGGCAGGGACACTCCACGCCTCCCGGGCAAATGGAAGATTGATCCTGCAATTTACCCGGGAGGGGGCCTGGGAGCAGGCCATGCAGCAGGAGCAGCTGGCCCGCAGCGGCGTGGTGCTGCTGGCGCTGTACCCGGACCTCCAGGAGGTGCGGGCCTGGTCGGCGGATGGGGAGTCCTATACCTGGGTGACACGGGAAACCGCCGCCCGGAGCCTGCCAGAGGGAAAGAGCATCGGAGATTACGGTGACTCCCCGGAGACCCTGGAAGAGTTGCTGACGGCGCTGGAGCGCCTGTACAGCGGGACGGATTACGCCGCCTGACGGACAGGCTTCATAAAAAGGGAGGACGGGCACAGCCCGTCCTCCTTTCTATGTGCATAGCCTTACGCCTTGGTACCGCTCACCAGGGCGGTCACCAGCTCCCGGCTGATGCCCTGGGGTGCCCGCAGGGAGCAAACCGTGTCCCCGGTGATCCAGGTAGCCACACACACCTTGCCCTCCTGGCCCCGCCAGGAGACGGTGACGCTGTCCGCTGTCAGCGTGTCGCTTTCGGGATAGGCGGTGAAGTCTCCGCTGTTGTCGGTGGGGCCGCCGTCGCCGCCTCGGCCGGCCCGGTAGGTGACGGTTCCCTCCGCCGTTGCATAGTCGATCTCCGCCAGGTCCCCGGCCACATCCCGCCAGGCGCTCTGGGTGCAGCCTGCCGCCTGTGGGACGGGGAAAGAAAAGTCCAGGGCGGCGCGCAGGGCGGTGAGGGAGGCATGCTCCCGGATGGGGCTGGGGAGCTGGACGTTTTCACCGCCGGAGGAGATGACCACGGCGCCGTCCTGGACGGCCACGGCGTCGTCCCGGTTCCCCAGCAGCACCCGGAACAGGCCAACCGGCACATAAATGGAGCCCGGGGCCAGCATGGCCGGGGCGACTCCCAGGGAGAAGGGGGCGGTCATGCCGATGGCGGTGGAGCTGGTGACGGTGTACAGGTCCCGGCCCAGCACTACCTCCGTATGCACGGAGCCGTTGTCCACCCGGGCGCCGGGGAGGGAGCCATCCCAGGTGACGGTGAAGCCCAGGGCTTCCGCCACGGGCCGCAGGGGCACCATCACCGGCACCTCCGTAACCGCCTCACCGTCAACGGTGACGGTGACGGACCCGTCGGTGAGAGTGTCCGCCGCCAGAGCGGGGAGGGACAAAGACAGGGCCAGGGTCAGCCCCAGCAGCAAAGAAACCAGTTTTTTCATCTCAGTGCGCATCCTTTCTGCAGCGCCCTCCGGACGCCTTGTTTGCTCCCTTAGACGGGCCGGAACGGAAAAAGTTGCACAGCGGGGAAATTTTCTCTATAATCCACCGTAGGACACCACGGGCCCGGGAAGCGCCGGGCCGGGATATTTTGGATGAACGGGGGAACCTTTTATGACTACCCGCATGGAACACGATACCATGGGTGAGATTGCCGTCCCGGCGGATCACCACTGGGGGGCCCAGACCCAGCGAAGCCTGGAGAACTTCAAGATCGGCTGGGAGCGCCAGCCCAAGGAGATCATCACCGCCTTCGCCTATTTGAAAGAGGCCTGTGCCTTGGCCAACGCCGACTGCGGCAAACTGACGGCGCAGCAGGCGGAGACCATCGCCGCCGTCTGCGGCGAGATCCGGGCGGGGCAGTGGGATGGGGAGTTTCCCCTCTCCGTCTGGCAGACCGGCAGCGGCACCCAGACCAATATGAACGTCAATGAGGTCATTGCCCACCTGGCGGCGGAGCGGGGGATACCCCTGCATCCCAACGACCAGGTGAACGCCTCCCAGTCCAGCAACGACACCTTCCCCTCGGCACTGCACATTGCCGCCGCCCTGGCGGTGGAGCGGGAGGTGATCCCGGCGGCGGAGCGCCTGGCGGAAACCTTCCGGAAGCTGGAGGAGGCCTACCCGGATCTCATCCGCATCGGCCGCACCCATCTCCAGGACGCCACGCCCTTGAAGTTCGCCCAGGAGGTCTCCGGCTGGCGGGAGCTCGTGGAGGCCCCGGTGCGGATGCTGCGCCTGGCCCAGAGCGAGCTTACCCGCCTGGCCATCGGCGGCACCGCCGTGGGCACCGGGCTCAACGCCTCCAAGGGGTATGACGCCATGGTGTGCGAAAAGCTCCGGCAGTTGACGGGCCTGCCCTTTGCACCGGATGAGAACAAGTTCCACGCCCTCACCAGCAAGGACGCCCTGGTCTTTGCCCACGGGGCATTGAAGGCCTTGGCGGCCAACCTCATGAAGATCGCCAACGACATCCGCTTCGAGGCCAGCGGTCCCCGCTGCGGCATGGGGGAGCTGCGCATTCCGGAAAACGAGCCGGGCTCGTCCATCATGCCCGGCAAGGTGAACCCCACCCAGTGCGAGGCCGTCACCATGGTGGCGGTACAGGTGATGGGCAACGACGCCGCCATCGGTTTTGCCGCCAGCCAGGGAAACTTCCAGCTCAACGTCTTTTTGCCGGTCTCCGCCTACAACTTCCTCCAGTCCGCCCGGCTGCTGACGGATGTGTGCGACTCCTTCCGCCTCCACTGCGCGGAGGGCATCGAGCCCAACGCGGAGCGGATGGAGCACAATCTTCACAATTCGCTGATGCTGGTCACTTGCCTGACGCCCAAGATCGGCTATGAGGCGGCGGCCAAGTGTGCCAAAAAGGCCCTCCAGGAGGGCACCACCTTAAAAGAAGCGGTGCTCTCTCTGGGCCTTCTCACGGCGGAGGAGTTCGACGAGACGGTGCGTCCGGAGAAAATGGTATAAAAACACAAGGGTTTCCGCCCGGCAGAACCTGCCCCGGTGTGCATCTTCATGCACGCCGGGGCACTGTATTTATTCAGCCGCAGGTATCCTTGCAGCAGCAGCGGAACCGTACGGCGGCATACGTTCCTGCAAGGCCCAGCAGCCCTCCCAGCTCCAGTACCAGGAAAAAGACCCACGCGGCCGCCCCCAGATGCACCAGCACCCGGGAGGCCGCCAGAAAGGCCCCCATGGCGGTGAGGACACCTCCCAGGGCGCCGGCTGCCGCCGTCCGTCCCCAGCATGCCCAGGCATAGGACAGGGCAGGAGTTCGCTTCCCACAGAGCACGCCCCAGGCAAGAGTCAGCCCACCCAGCAGGGAGAAGACTGCCCCGGCGGTGAAAAACAGCCGGGCCGCCCCGGTCTCCGGGGCCAGGGCCAGGACGCCGAAAGCCAGCAGCACAAAGATCAGAATACCGGCTGCCAGGGCGCCCAGCGCCAGGCACAGCCGCTCACGATAACAGGGTCTCATGGAATCCACCTTTCCGTTTGTTCCCCGCAATTTTGTCCGGCGGGACAGTGCGCCCCGCCCTCCATGCTATGCGCCCCGGCGGCAGTGGGTGCGGATGCATAAGGCGGTGCATACGGCGCATGGACATCCCGCCCCGGAGGCCAAAGGGCCGGCCGGGATTCTGCCGAATGGGCACAATCCGGGAAAACATTGGCAAAATATGCAAAACGCCCCAGAAAGCGAAACGAAGATTGTGCAACATGCTGGTTGAATAATTATTCATAGCAGGTGTATAATTCAACCATCGTCAGACAACAAACGCTTCTGGGAGGTACATACCATGGCTAAGAATAAAAAGGACATCAAGAAGATCGTACTGGCCTACTCCGGCGGCCTGGACACGTCCATCATCATCCCCTGGCTGAAGGAGAACTACAACAATCCTGAGATCATCGCCGTGGCTGGCAACGTGGGCCAGAACGACGAACTGGACGGCCTGGAGGAGAAGGCCATCAAGACCGGCGCCTCCAAGCTGTATGTGGCGGATCTGGTGGACGAGATGGTGGACGATGTCATCATCCCCTCCATGATGATGGGAGCCAAGTACGAGGAGTACCTGCTGGGTACCGCCTTTGCCCGGCCCGTCATCGCCAAGAAGCTGGTGGAGATTGCCAAGGCCGAAGGTGCCGACGCCATCGCCCACGGCTGCACCGGCAAGGGCAACGACC
>ERZ857521.4436-NODE-4436-length-10242-cov-4.555905_pt1 | contig 10242 bp, 10 predicted proteins | sample MGYA00519701_ERZ857521 | MGnify/ENA primary metagenome ERZ857521 (study PRJEB31778, sample SAMEA3449346) | human gut metagenome | biome: human gut; feature: human-associated habitat; material: faeces | place: United Kingdom | collected 2010/2012 ...
GCGGGGCGCCGGTGTACCAGGGCGAGCGGTATTTTACAGACGGAAGGGGCCGGGTCATTGCCTGCGAGCACTGCCCCTCGGCGCTGGCATGAAGGGGGGAGCGGCATGGCGCGGGCGTTTTTTCATATCACCACTTACCGGGCCCGGAAGATGCGGACAAGCCAGTAGGCCATATTCCCAAATACCGCGGCCAGCACCACCGGCAAAAACCACACCGGCAAAGGACGGGCCAGGGCGCACCAGAGGGTGATCCAGGCGAACATCACCATAACCAGCAGCTTCAAGGTGCTGAGCATATGGCCCAGCAAGGCGTATACCTGCTCCCGGTTCTCCGCCGTCACCTTGACCCCGGTATTCCAGGCGCTGGGGAACTGCTCCACCACCGTCAAGAGACCATACAGCAGCCAGGCGATCACCGGCAGGATCAGCAGCTCTGCCTTGGTGCCCCAGCGGTCGATCTCCCCGGCGGCGTTGTAGTGCATGGGCACTTCCGCAGGAATCTGCTTCCAGTATCCGGCCAGAAAAACCACGGAGCCCACCAGCACCAGCAAACTCAACCGGTTCATCAGCTTATCCAGAGGATGCTTGTTCAAGACCGCCGCCCTCCTTCCCCCATTCTGGCCTCAGCATAGCACACCCCACAGGTTCGCGCAAGGATGGCAAAACGGCGGCGGAAAAACCGCCGCCGTACAGTTTATACCAGCTTTTCAAAATAGTAGAAGGTACCGTCCTCACCGCTCCTGCGCATACAGGACGAGAGCATCTTGTAGGACGCCTGGTTCTCCTTGTAGCACTTGGCCACCACCCGGGTCAGATGGACTTTATACAGCGCCCAGTCTGCCACGGCAGCAAAGGCCTCGGTGCCGTAGCCATGTCCGGCGTGGGCGGTGTCGATCCGGCAGCCCAGCTCCGCGCCGCCCCGGTAGTCGAAGCGGTAGAGCACCGCCTCGCCGATGAGCGTCCCGTCCAGCCGGACGGCAAAATTGACAGCCAGGCGGTTTTCAAAGTCCCGGTTGGCCACATCGAAGAAGCTGCGCTCCTCCACCGGGCCGCCCAGGCCGCCCACATCGTCATAGCCCCACCAGCGGTTGCGCTCCCCGTCCAGAACCAGGGCGTTGTAGGCGGGGATGTCCTCCTGGCGCAGCGCCGAAAGGGTCAGACGCTCTGTCTTCAGCTCCGGAATGGAGGAGACATGGCGCAAAAGCTCATTCTGCGGCTCAAAGCGGTACTTGGGGGCCAGCTTGGCAGGGCCGTACTGGAGCTTGGAGGTCCGAAGCCCGCGGTCGGCAGCGTCGTCCTCCCGGTTGATCCACTGGCAGCCGTCCCCGAACTCTCCGGCAAAGGCCTGCACCAGGGTGGGATAGACCCCGGTATAGGAGTAGAGGGCCTTCTCAATGTGGATGATCAGGGTCTCGCCGCATTTTTCCGCCAGGGACAGGGCAATGAGCTTCTCCCCGTCGAACATGCCCCCCGCCAGGAAGCAGGGCTTGCCCACCAGCTTCAGCATCCCCTGGGCCAGCTTCAGTTCGTCCATGGCCTTGGCGTTGTCCCCCTTGGGGAACTCCGCCTCATAATCCCTCCAGAACTGATCGATGAGGGCCGTGTCCGCCGCCGTCAGCGGGCGGAAATAGGCATCCGGCCACTTGGAGCGGAACTTGTTGATATGATTGCGCTGCCCGGAGTAGCGCCGGCCAGCGAAGAGGGTCAGATCCTCCCGGTAGTATACATAGTCCCGCCAAGTGCGCACGTCACTCACCCGCATATAGGGATAACGGCTCAGCAGCCGGGGGGCCTTACACTCCGGCACCACGGAGATCACCGGCGGGATCCCCTGCTCCAGGCAGTAGCCTTCAATGGCTGTAAGGGCCGCGTCCTCGTCCCCCTCGGGGCCGGGGACAGGATAGTCAAAGACCACCTGCCCGTCGATTTCATTGCGCACCACCAGGCACCCTTCTGCCTCCGTCCAGGCCGGATGGAGGGTTTTGCGCCACATGAGCTTCGTCCCCACAGAGTACTCACAAAGCCCGTAATTGCAGCTCTGATAGTATTTTCGCAGCTTGGAAGCATCTTGTTTTGTCACGGTTTTGAATTGCAGCATGGTTTCACCTTGTCCTTGATTGTGAAATTTTTGTCCTTGTCGGAAAAACATTTTTTGTCATTTTGCACATAACTGGTCTTGACCTGACCGGAAAAATATAGTATGTTGTATGAAGAATAAGCATGGTAGATATGAGAGAGTTTGATAGGGAAGAAGGGAATTATTTTGGAAAATGAGAGAGGTTCTTGGGGAAGTAATATCGGCTTCCTGCTGGCGGCCATCGGCTCTGCCGTAGGTCTTGGCAACATCTGGGGCTTCCCGTACAAGATGGGCAAGTCCGGCGGCTTCACCTTCCTGATCGCATACCTTCTCCTGGCGGTCTTTGTGGGCTTCGTGGTGATGGTCAGCGAGCTGGCCATGGGCCGCAAAGTGGGCAAAGGCGTCATCGGCTGCTACCACACCCTGTCCAAGAAATTCAAATGGGTGGGCTGGCTGGCGGTCTTCTCCCCCTTCATCATCATGAGCTTCTATTCCGTTCTGGGCGGTTACTGCATCGAGTACATGGCCCTGAACATGAGCAATCTGGCTTTCGCCGGTGCTGAGATCAAAACCGGCGCAGACCTCTTTACCGCCATGCTCACCAATCCCTTCGGCTGCGTGGTCTTCACGCTGCTGTTCCTGGTGATCTGCTATCTCATCAACCGGGGCGGCATTTCCGGCGGCATTGAGAAGTTCAACAAGATCGGCATGCCCGCCCTTTTCGTGATGCTGGTCATCATCATCATCCGCTCCGTCACCCTGGAGGGCGCTGTGGAGGGACTGAAATTCATGTTTGTCCCCGGCTATGCCGTCAGCAAGGGATTCATTGCCGAGGCGCCCAATTTCCTCACCGTCCTGGCAACTGCCGGCGGCCAGATGTTCTTCTCGCTGTCCCTGGCCATGGGCGTCATGTTTACTTACGGTTCCTACCTCAACAAGCAGGAGAACCTGGTGAAAAACTCTGTGGTCATCGTCTTCTCCGATACCCTGGTGGCTCTGATGGCAGGCCTGGCCGTGATCCCCGCCGCCGTGGCCATCGGCATCCAGCAGGGCATGAATGTGGCGGACATCAAGCTCAGCGGCCCCAGTCTGCTGTTCGTGACGCTGCAGGATGTGTTCAATGCCATGGGTACCGCCGGTCCCCTCTTCGGCGTGATCTTCTATCTGCTGGTCCTGATCGCCGCCATCTCCTCCGCCATCTCCCTGGTGGAAGTGGTGGCCACCTTCTTCCTGGACCGGGCCGCGGAAAAGGGTAAAACCGGAAACCGCAACAAGATCGTCCTCATCATCTGCCTGGCCATTACGGTGGAGGCCGTGCTGGTAGCGGTGGACGGGTTGGGCTCCAACGGTCTGTGGGTCCCCGGTCAGGCCACCTTCGGCATCAACAACTGGAACGACAACTGGCTGGACTTCATGGACATGATGTCCGAGGGCATTGCCATGCCGCTTGGCGCGCTGCTGATGAGCCTCATGGTGGCTTGGGAAGTCAAGCCCAAGACCATTCTGGAAGAAGTCCGGCAGGGCTGCTCTGCCAAGATCGATCTGTTCTACAAACTCTGCATTTACATTGTAACGCCGGTGGGCATGATTCTGGTGCTGCTGGGACAGCTCAATGACTTCGGTTTCATCCATATTTTCGGATAACTTCAGACGATTCACCCGGACGCGGCCTACGGGCCGCGTCCTTTTTTCAACGCCCGCATACACTAGCTTCCCCCACAGCATACGCCCCATACTCAGAAAGTACAGTCGTATCTGCAACAGGCAAAAGCAGAGCCGGGAGGCTCTGCTTTTTTGATTTATTTCAGGCCGATATATGCCATGCCGTAGCACCCGGGGCCGGAGTGCGTCCCAATGACAGCCCCCAGCTCGTCCCAGTCGGAACGCTGGATGCCCAAAGCCTGGGACACCTTCTCCCGATAAGTCTCCATGGTCTCCAGGCAGCGGGAGTGGCCGAACATGACACCGTGGCGGCTGTCGATGGGATAGGCCCGGGCAAAATCCAGGGTGTATTCCACGATCTTCTGCTTGCCCTTCACCCGGCCCACAGACCGGACCTCACCGTCCACGATGGCCACCACCGGGGAGATGTTCAGCATGGTGCCCAGCACTGCGGTGGAGGATGAGATCCGCCCGCCCATTTTCAGATACTTCAGCGTGCCGATGAAGGCCACGAACCGCACCCGGTGCTTGAGTTCCTCCAGCGCGGCGGCGATCTCGGCGCCGGAGGCCCCGGCATCCCGCATCTTCACAGCCTCCCGCACCAGCAGCCCCTCGCCGATGGTGACGTTCAGGGAATCCACCAGATGCAGCCGCTCGCCGCCCCTGGCCATCTCCTTGGCGATCATGGCGGACTGGAAGGTGCCGGAGAGCTTGGAGGACATCAGGATGGCCACCACCTCGTCCCCGTTTTCCAGCAGAGGCTCAAAGGCGTCGCAGTACTCCTGGGGGTTGACCTGGGTGGTTTTGGGCAGGGTCTTGGCCTCTGCCTGCTTTTGATAGAACATCTCCTTGGTGATATCCACGCCGTCGGTATAGACGCCGTCCTCGAAGATCACCCGCATGTGGATCATGTGAACGTTCAGCGCCTGCAGCTCCTCCGCCGTCAGGTCACTGGTGGAATCGGTGATGATGGAAACAGCCATGGGCTCCTCCTTCTTTCCAGTACGAAGATCGTATGCCTAATATGATAACTATATCAAATTCCCGCAAAAAAGCAAGGCATTTCCGTTGACAAGGGTTTCCTTTCCTGCTTTACTGAGATTGGAAACCGCCTGCGGGCGCACGGAGAAAGGAGTACACATGAACGAGCGAGAACGCATGCTCTCCGGCAAGCTGTATCATGCCGGGGATCCCGTATTGGTACAGGGCCGGCAGCGGGCAAAGGAACTCTGCCATGCTTACAACACCACTCTGCCGGAGCAGCAGAACCGCCGGGACGCCATCTTGCGGGAGCTTTTCGGAAGCGTGGGGGAACACTGCTGGATCGAACCCACTTTCCGCTGCGACTACGGCACCAACATCTCCATCGGGGATTGCTTTTACGCCAACTACGACTGCATCTTTCTGGACGTGGCACCCATTACCATCGGCGACCACGTCTACATCGCACCTCGGGTGTGCCTATACACCGCCGGACATCCCACGGTACCGGAGATCCGGAACCTGGACTTGGAATTCGGCCTCCCCATCACCATCCAGGACGATGTGTGGATCGGCGGCAATGTGGTAGTGGTACCGGGGGTCACCATCGGGCGGGGCAGCGTCATCGCCGCCGGGGCGGTAGTGACCCGGGACGTGCCCCCGGGGGTCATTGCGGGCGGCAATCCCTGCCGGGTGCTGCGGCCTCTCACAGATGCGGACCGGGCCCGCTGGGAGGCGGAGCGCCGGGAATACCAGGACGACCATCTGTAATCATAAGGAAGCTCCCGGAGCCCAAAGGCTCCGGGAGCGTTTTGTTTTTTCCGCTCAGTTCATCTGACGGCGGCGGGAGAGGTTCATGGTGCCGTCCTGCATGTTGTTGAGGGAATCCAGGCTCTTGCCGGTGCCGATGGCCACGCAGGAGATGGCATCCTCGGCGATGACGGTGTGGATGCCGGTGCGGGCGGAGACCAGCTTGTCGAAGCCGGAGACCAGGCTGCCGCCGCCGGTCATGACGATGCCATTGGTGGAGATATCCGCCACCAGCTCCGGGGGCGTGCGTTCCAGGACGGAGTGGATGGCCTCCATGATGCGCTCCACAGGCTCCTCGAAGGCATCCATCATCTCCGTGGAGGAGACGGTGACCACCTTGGGAAGGCCCGTCAGGAGGCACCGGCCCTTGACGTCCATGGTCTCCTCCTCGTCCTTGGGGAAGACGCAGCCGATGCGCTTTTTCATCTCCTCGGCGGTACGCTCGCCCACCAGCAGGTTGTGCTTGCGGCGCATGTACTTCACCACCGCCTCGTTGAGCTGGTCGCCGGCAATCTTGATGGAGGCACTCTCCACCACGCCGGACAGGGAGATAACGGCGATATCCGCAGTGCCGCCGCCGATATCCACCACCATGTGGCCGTCAGGCTGGGTAATGTCGATCCCGGCTCCGATGGCAGCCGCCACAGGCTCCTCAATGAGGTAGACCTTCCGGGCGCCGGCCTGGATGCCCGCGTCGATAACGGCACGCTCCTCTACCTCCGTGATACCGGAGGGCACGCAGATGATGACCCGGGGCTTGAAGAAGGACACGCCGGCCACCTTGTGGATGAACTCCCGCAGCATCCGCTCCGTCATGTCGTAGTCGGAGATGACGCCCTCCCGCAGGGGACGGATGGCGATGATGTTGCCGGGGGTACGGCCCAGCATGGCCTGGGCCTCGGCGCCCACCTTCAGCAGCTTGCCGGTATTCTTATCCAGTGCCACCACAGAGGGCTCGTTCAAAACGATGCCCTTGCCCTTCACATACACCAAAACCGAAGCGGTACCCAGATCGATACCGATATCCTTTGCCATGGACATAACTTCCACCTCATTGTTCTTTCTATCTGTTATTATGAACGGTTTTCCCGCATACAATCACACATTCTACATTATACTGACCGCTTTCCGGGAATGCAAGTCTATTATGTTTACATTTCCAGGCGTCGGAAGACAAATTTCTGGTGAAAACCTCCTGCCTCTCACCTCCGGTCCCTCTCCCGGCGGGCGTGGGCCACACAGGCGCATACCACGGCATCCGCTCCCGCCTCCCGCAAGACCTTACTGCACTCCGTCAACGTGGCTCCGGTGGTGCATACGTCGTCAATGAGCAGCACCCGCCGCCCGGACACCTCCGCGCCGGGGCGCATCTCATAGACCCCCAGCACATTGGCCCGGCGGGCGGCGTCCTCCTTCAGGCCGGACTGGGCGGGGTTATTCATGGTCTTGCGCAGCAGGGCAACAGGCTTGACGCCCCAGACCCGGCAGACGGCCCGGGCCAGCAGCTCCGCCTGGTCGTACCCCCGCTTCCAGCGGCGCTTGCGGCTGACAGGCACCCAGGTGACAAGATCGAACTCCCCGGAGAGGTGCTCCGCGGCGCACTGGGCTATGAGGGCGCCCAGTGTCTCCGCCGTGGCGGCGGCGCCGTAGAATTTCAGGCGTAAAATCGCCTCCCGGACCTTCCCCTCGTACCACAAAGGCGCGGCACACCGGAGGCTGTCGGTTCCCTCCCGCACAGCCTCATGTTCCTCCGTCCAGGGCAGCTCCTTCCGGCAGGTATCGCATACACCCGGGCTGTCCAGGATGCGGCGGCAGAAGGGGCACTTTGGGGGGAAGAGGAGATTCAGGAACTGTTCCCACACGCTCATGCCTTACTCTTCTGCCAAAAGCGCGTCGTACGTGGTATGCAGGGCATCCCGGATTCCCCGCAGTTGGGATGCCCGAATATGCTGGGTTCCCCGCTCGATTTTCACCAGAGTTTCCCGCGTCATCTCCACGCCCTCTAATTGCAGCAGCCGGACCAGTTCCGTTTGGCCGATCTCCTGTTGTTGACGGATTTTGCGGATATTATCCCCAATCCGAATATCCTGTTTGATCTTTTGTTCCTCCATAGGTGCCTCCGCAAAACGGACTTGTTTTGGTCCACTTTTGCATTATTCTATGGAGGAACGCAAAAATAATGGGACCCAAACGGGTCCTATCATTTTGGATATATCATGGTGGTGTGTCCGCAGGGCATGCACCCCCCATTTTCTTTTGTCCCAATTCGACTTTGTGTTCCCGGCTATAGGCCAATGAATATTACTTGAATATGACCTATAAATATACAGAGACACTCAGAAATGAGTGTCTCTATCGTTCATAACTGGATGGTAGTCCTGTTGCTGTATGCAGCAGGGATAACAATGTGGTATGATTGGATAGAAAAAGTTTGAAAAAATGTGTGAGATTTGAGTTCAAAAGTTGTGTATATAGGTGAAAAGGTAAATAAGGAAGCAAGGTGAAAACCGATGGATGATGCACAGATAGTCCAATTATACTGGGATAGAAACGAGCAGGCCATCCATGCCACATCTGACAAATACGGGAACTACTGTACCTCGATTGCTAAGAATATACTGGGCAATCAGGAAGATGCTGAAGAATGTGTCAACGATACCTACTTAAACGCATGGAACGCCATGCCGCCTCACAGGCCAAGCATTCTGCCCACATTCCTTGGAAAAATTACAAGAAACCTGTCGTTTAACCGGTATAAACACAATACCGCCGATAAACGAGGTAGCGGAGAATTGCCTGTGGTTCTGGAGGAACTTTCTGACCTGGTGTCTGGCAAGGATGATGTTGAGCAGGCATTTGACCAAAAGGAACTCACGAAAGCCATTGATACATTTTTGGATCGTCTATCACCAAAGAAAAGAAGCATTTTTATCAGCCGATACTGGTACACAGATAGCATTTCAGAAATTGCTGTCCGACACAATATGAATGATGGAGCAGTATCAATGACCCTTAACCGCATCCGCCTAAAACTACACAACTACCTTTTAGAAAGGGGCTTTGAACTATGACGAATGAAAAACTGTATGAAGTCCTCGGTGACATCAATGAGAATCATATCAACGAGGCAAGGGCATATCACAAAGCAAAGAAGCCCGGCTGGGTAAAGTGGGGAGCTATTGCGGCTTGTTTGTGCTTGATGGTACCATTAACCGCATTTGCTATTGATACAATTCAATATAATGCGGCAGTCGATTATCTGAATTCCCTCGGTATTCCTGTTGAAGATTTGGGCGACTACTCCCACAAAGAAATAAAAGAAGCAGTAAAAACCATCGATGCTGGAGAAAGTAGTCCATTAACCGAAGAAATCCTTAACCTATTGCCAGGTAACGAAGAGCAGATTGACGTGCCGACACAAGTAACATCTGAACAGATAAGAGAATTAGAGCCAGCTATGACAAGAGAAGAAGTCCTTTCCCTTTTGGGCAATACACAAGATATTGGTTCTGGCATCTATATTTATGTTTATGAAGTAGACGGAGAATATTTGTTGCACATTCCATTTGCAAGTGATGGTGCTCAGTTAGGTGTTACAGGCGAAGATTTATTAAAGGCATTGACCCCTATTTCTGGGGATATAGGTTCTAATGGAACCATTGAATTTAATGGACAGTCATTTAGCAAATCTGACTTGACCGAAGAAACTCTTGAATGGCTTGAATGGTATAATTCCTTGTCGCCAGAAGAACAACTTGCTGTTAGTTCAATCCCTGCCGACCTATATACCGATGACGGTGCAGGAACACTTGATTCAAACGCAGAAGAATAACTTTGTTTCCCCACAAGGGCAGCCGAGAAAATCGACTGCCCTTTTTCCATGCCTACGGGCAGAAAGGAGCGACCAGCTATGACGAAACCAAGAGAGAAAACTCGCAAGGAATTGACTTTCAAGACTTGAGGTGGGGGAATCATATGCCCCAGATGAATATTTCTACATCGGTTTCTGGATTTTAGTCTCCGGGAACACAAAAGGGAATTGGGAGTTTCTTTTAAAGAAGAAAACGGGCCGTGCACGGTCCAAAAGAAAACCGCTTTCCTGGGCAGGAAACCCCGGCAGAAACTTCCGGCACCAGCGTTGGGCGCGCTTCGGCCATTTATCCCGGGAACCACTGCCCGCGCTTGATGGAACGGCGGGCGACGTGGTGGTCAATGGAAGGACTGTCCGCCGACTCCCGCGCGTTCCGCTTCGCTACGCGCTGCCGGGTGCATACCGGGCAGCGGCAGCGGAAAGAGAAACGGAGCCATGCGATAACAGCCCCGGTCAAGATCGGGCCGCCGTGTGCGGGGACCGGTTTATGATACCGAACCGCTCCGGCGCACGCGGCAGAAGACTGCCGGACTTCCCGGGCAGTGTCTGAGAAGGCCCCCGTACTTACGAACCGGCGGATGTACTTTTCGCATCCGTCGGTTCGTCCCAGCATCTTTTCTTTTGACCGGCCGCAGCCGTTTTCTTTTCGATGCCTCGAAAAGAAAATGGGGGCGGATTCTCCCGGGAAGCCCGGTTCTCCCGGCTGGCAGGCGGCCCAAATTACTCCCCAGCGTGGGACAGCCGCCATTTCAATCCGGAATACCGCTTCTGGCGGCGGTCGTTTTCCGCCATAGACCGGATAGCGGCGTCGTCCCCCACTACGATCAGCAGCTCCCGGGCC
>ERZ857521.4446-NODE-4446-length-10232-cov-3.091579_pt1 | contig 10232 bp, 9 predicted proteins | sample MGYA00519701_ERZ857521 | MGnify/ENA primary metagenome ERZ857521 (study PRJEB31778, sample SAMEA3449346) | human gut metagenome | biome: human gut; feature: human-associated habitat; material: faeces | place: United Kingdom | collected 2010/2012 ...
GCCGGGGGCGAGTGGCTGGCGCTGGACTTTGACGGCCGGAAAGCACCTTACAGCGTGGAAATGCTCAGCGAGATCGACCTGGCCTATGCCCAGACGGTCCACAAGGCTCAGGGCAGCGAGTACCGCTGCGTGGTGCTGGCGGCCCTGCCCTCGGCACCCAGTCTCATGGTGCGGGGGGTGCTGTATACGGCGCTGACCCGGGCCAGAGAGCTGCGGGTCGGACACCAGCATCTGCTCCAGGCCCATCCGCTCCATGGCGGCCAATGACCGGCAGCAGAAACGGTACTCCGGCTTGAAATGGCGATTGTGCCACGCCGGGGATGCCAGCGAATAAAATGGATAAGAAAAAGCCGTCCGGCGGAGCCGGACGGCTTTTTTGGCGTATTTTCAGCGGTTTTCCCGGTAGAATTTCAGGGACAGGGGGATGGAGACGGCGGTGGCAATGACGGTCAGCGCCGCCGGAAGCAGCAGCGCCGGGAAAGCTGCCGCCCCGGCAGGACTTCCGGCGTTCAGACCTTTGAGAAAACCCACGGAAGCAAAGACAAGGAATGTGATGAGGACGGAGACCATCCGGGCCTTTTCGGAGCCGAAGCGCAGCGTGAGGGGGACGTTGATGCTCAGCAGGATCGTTCCCACACACAGCGCCGTGTAGATCAGAGCGGGGGAGAGGCCGGCTGCGGCTTCTGTCCGAACAGGCAGGCAGGAAACAATCCCCTGACAGAGCGTTACAGCGGCGGTACCAATCAGAAGGGAGACCCAGCCAAGCGCATACCGGCTGAGCACCACAGTCCGGTCCGAATAGGGGAGCATCCGGGCAAACCTGTCCCAGCGGCTCCGCTGGTCATAGGCCATGGCGGTATAGGGCAGCATCGCGGCCCAGATGACAATGAACACATTACCGAACGCGCCGTTAAACACGGGGAAAATCAGCATCAGGACAACATACAGCCGAAGCTGCTTCCACAAAACAAAACAATCCTTCATCAAAAGCGCTCTCATGCTTCCTTCGCTCCTTTCACCAGAAAGAGAATGATGTCCTCCACGGTGGGCCGCTCCAGCTCCAGTGTGGGAGGGACTTCGCTGCGCCGGACCAGGCACCGTGCCCCGCCCAGTCCGCTGGAGACCCGGCCCACCACCGACAAGGTGAAAGAGTCCCTGTTCAACATCATCCAGTTCGAGATTGAGGGGCGGAGCGTCCTGGACCTGTTCGGCGGCACCGGACAGCTGGGAATCGAGGCTCTGTCCCGGGGGGCGGAGCGATGCACCTTTGTGGACGCCCGGCGGGAGGCTGCTGCCCTCATCCGGGAGAACCTGAAGGCTACCGGACTGGAGAAGGCGGGCCAAGTGGTGCAGGGGGATGCGATCTCCTTCCTCAGTGGGTGCCGGGAGCGGTTTGGTGTCATATTCCTGGACCCGCCCTATCAGACCCAGCTGCTGGAGCAGACTCTGGAGCTGGTGTCGAAGATTGACATTCTTTCGGAACATGGTATAATGATTTGCGAAAGTCCCGCGGAGAGGGAGCTTCCCCCGCTGGCACCTCCCTATGAAAAGGGGAGGGAATACCGGTACGGCAGGATCAAACTGACAGTTTACCGCCGTCAGGGGAGTGACCCGAGACCATGAAGACCGCTATCTATCCCGGCAGCTTTGACCCTGTCACCCTGGGGCATCTGAACATCATCAAGCGGGCCGCTCAGTGCTTTGACCGGGTGATCGTCTGTGTGATGGTGAATTCCAAGAAGCACGGGCTGTTTACCCCGGAGGAACGGGTAGAGCTGCTGGAACGGTGTACTGCCCGCTTTCCCAACGTGGAAGTTGACTTCTCCGACGAGCTGCTGGCCGCCTATGCCAAGCGCAGGAAGGCCCATGTGGTAGTGAAGGGCCTGCGGGCGGTATCCGACTTTGAGCAGGAGGTCCAGATGGCGGTCATCAACCGCAAGCTGAACCCCAGGCTGGAGACCATGTTCCTGGCCTCCAGCGATAAGTACACCTACCTCAGCTCCACCGTGGTGAAGGAGATGGCCCGGTATGGAGCAGACCTGGGGGAGTTCGTCCCCCGGGAGATCGTGGACGACGTAGACCGGAAAATGCGCCAGGCGCAGGAAAAGGAGAATGACTGATGGCAAGCGGTGTGGAAGAGCTACTGGACATGCTCTTTGAAATGGTGGATGAGGCCAAGAATATGCCCCTTTCCAGCGACAAGTGCGTGCTGGAGCGGGACCGCGCCCTGGATCTGATCGATGACATCCGGGCCCAGTTCCCTGTGGAGCTGGGCGAGGCTAAGAAGCTGGTGGCCTCCCGGAACGACTATATCGCCGCGGCTAAGCGGGAGGCGGAGGTGATCCGCAAGCAGGCGGAGGCGGAGGCGCAGCGCATGCTGGCAGAGGAGTCCGTGCTGAACCAGGCCAAGCAGCGCTCTGCTGAATTGATGCGCCAGGCGGAGGAGCGCAGCCGGGAGTTGAAGCGCTCCGCCAACGAGTACTGCGAGGACGCCCTGCGCCGCACCGAGGAGGCGGTGGCGGAGGCCTATGACGAGATCAAGAAGTCCCGGGCCCGCTTCCGGGCGGCGGCCAGCGCCACCGCCGCGGGGAGCCCGTCGGGAGGGCGGGCTGCCTATGACGCGGCGGCCGAAGAGGACTGAATCACAGAGAACAGCGGGGGCCGCACAGATGTGCGGCCCCCGCTTTGTGCCACGGTGGGTGGGCCTCCCGGGAAAATGAAGGGGGGGTGGGGCAGACCTTCATTTTTTACAAAAAATTTTCTTGACATTTGGAGAAGAGAGGTTTACAATAACAACAATCAGCCGGCGGGAGGCGCTGGATGCTCCGGCAGTATGGAGAAAAAAGCGTCGGAATGGACAAAAAGGGGAAAGTTGTCCTGCCTGTTGAGAGACACAGCTGCCAAAGAAACGGGCGGCGGAGAAAGAGGTGAGCACAGATGAGATCTCGGCGTTATGTGACCCAGGGAGAGAGGTGGGACTGCAAGCGGTGCGTGCAGACTGTGCATAGGAGCCAACATGATCTGGGGTGACCCCCAAAAATCTTGTTTTTCCAGTTCAGCCTGATTTTCTCCGCCATCGTTTGCAGTAGTGCAGCGGTGGCGTTTTTGTTGCCTGAAATGATAAAATGACGTTCCCATGGAAAGGAGAGATCGACATGACGATGCTTCGTGAGAAGAAGAACAGTATCTGGAATCAGATGCGTCAGGATAAAGACATCGACGACATGATCTTTGAGAGTGAGCCTGCTGCCCGCAAGGAAGCTGTGGTATGCAGTGAGCGCTGACGGATCTCCGGATGACTGGACCGGGAGCCTGTACCCAGCCGCGGCAGAGCTGCGGGTCGGGGAGACAGGCTCCCGGTCTCTGCGTTTCAGGCAGGGCCGTGCCTGAGGAGAGGCCGGGCGGCCCCGGTGCGCCGATGACCGGGGAGCAGCGGAGGGGCAGGCCCCGTTCCTGCGTGGAGAAGGAGAGTGGCGTGTACCATAGGGGCCGATGCCCTGCCCGATCAGGGCCGGTTGCTGAATCTTGCTCCATAACTGGATAAAGTGGGCCAATTTGCACAGAAAGACTTGCACCCGGGCAAAAAATATACTAAAATAACCATAAGATTCAGGCCGGAGGGGGAAACCGGCCCTTTCTGCCGTCCAGAAGGGACGCCGGAAAAGTCTTTGCCCCTGTTTATGTTTCATAGAATCCAGCTTTGAAAAAGCATCACGGAGGTCAGATGAACATGAGAAAGATCAACTTTACAGAGACAGTGCTGCGTGACGCGAACCAGTCGCTGATCGCCACCCGCCTCCCCTATGACAAATTCGAGTCCATTCTGGAGACCATGGACAAGGCTGGCTACTACTCCGCTGAGGTGTGGGGCGGCGCTACCTTTGACGTGTGCCTGCGTTATCTCCAGGAGGACCCCTGGGAGCGGCTGCGGAAGATCCGGGCCAAGATGCCCAATACCAAGCTCCAGATGCTGCTGCGAGGCCAGAACATCTTGGGCTATAAGCACTATCCCGATGACGTGGTGCGTAAATTCGTGGAGTACTCCGTCAAGAACGGCATCGACATCATCCGTATCTTCGACGCTCTGAACGATGTGCGCAATCTGGAGGTAGCCATCGACGAGACCGTCAAGCAGGGGGCCCACGCCTCCGGTACCATCTGCTTCACCACCAGCCCGGTCCACACCCTGGAAAAGAACGTAGCCATGGTGAAGGATCTCCAGAAAATGGGCGTAAAGTCCATCGCCATCAAAGACATGGCGGGCATCATGGGGCCCAAGGACGCCTATGACCTGGTCTCCGCCATCAAGGACGCGGTCCCCGAACTGCCGGTGGTGGTCCACACCCACTGCACCACCGGCCTGGCTTTCATGACCTATCTGAAGGCGGTGGAGGCGGGGGCCGATGTGATCGACACCGCCATCTCCCCCTTCTCCGGCGGCACCGCCCAGCCTGCCACCGAGACTCTGGCTTACGCCCTGCGCCAGCTTGGCTACCAGGTGGACCTGGACGACAAGGTCCTCGTCAAGATGGCCGACTTCTTCAAGGGCGTCCGGGCCGACTTCCTGGCCGACGGGACTCTCGACCCCATCTCCATGGCCACCGATACCCAGTGCCTGAATTACCAGATCCCCGGCGGCATGCTGTCCAATCTGATCTCCCAGCTCAAAATGATGAACGCCATCGATAAGCTGGACGAGGCCTTGGCCGAGACCCCCAAGGTCCGTGCCGACCTGGGCTATCCGCCCCTGGTCACCCCCACCAGCCAGATGGTGGGATCCCAGGCTGTGCAGAATGTACTGGCCGGCGAGCGCTACAAGGTGGTGGGCAAAGAGATCAAGGCCTACTGCCGGGGTGAGTACGGCCGTACCCCTGCCCCCATCGATGCCAAGATTCAGAAGAAGATTTTGGGCAACACCCCTGTGGTGAAAGGCCGTTTCGCCGACTCCCTGGAGCCCGAGTTTGAAAAGACCAAGAAGGAACTGGGCGACAAGGCCAAGAGTGACGAGGATGTCCTGTCCTATATCGCGTTCCCCCAGGTGGCCATGGCCTTCTTTGAGGACCGTGCCACAGGGTTCAAGAAGAAAAAGGAGGCTGCCCCTGTGAAACCTGCTGCGCCCGCCGCCCCTGCTGCGGCTCCCGCTCCCCGCGCGCCCTTTGCCGGCCCCGTCTACTATGCCGCGGTGCCCGTGCCCCAGACTCCCGGCTATGTGAGCCGTGCCATCCAGCCCTTTGCCGCGTCCTACCAGCCCTCTTATCTGAAGATGGGAGACCGGGAGGACTGCACCGGAAACTTCACCATCACCATCGATGGCAAGCCCTATCAGGTGTCGGTGGCCAAGGCTGATACCCCCACCGCCGCTCCTGTGGCCGCCGCCCCCGTGGCTGCCGCCGCTCCTGCGGCCGCCGCTCCCGTGGCAGCGCCCACCCCGGCACCGGCCGCTGCTCCTGCCGCTGCCCCTGCTCCCACCGCTGTTGCCGCCGGCGAGACGCCGGTAAACAGTCCCATGCCCGGCAATATTTTTAAGGTGGAGTGCAAGCCCGGCCAGGCAGTGAAGGCGGGCGATGTACTGGTGGTGCTGGAGGCCATGAAGATGGAGATCGAGGTCTCTGCCCCGGTGGACGGCACCGTCAAGTCTGTATCCGCCACAGTGGGCACCGCCGTCAATACCGATGACCTGCTGGTAGTCCTGGGCTGACAACAGAAATTCAGAGGATAAGCAACGACTCCCCGCCAGCCAGTTCCGGCTGGCGGGGAGGCTTTCTGACCGCCCGGGCAGGGGAAGAGAAGCACTGCGGCCCTCTCACACACTTTTAAGGAAGTCTTAATGGAAATCACCTTGAAAAGGCAGAGGGAACATGGTAAACTGAATCATCTGAACAGGCCGGATGGAAGAGGAGGAGTGACCGCATGAAAGGGATCGTATTGGCCGCAGGGAAAGGCACCCGTCTGTATCCCATGACCAAGCCGGTTTGCAAGCCGCTGCTTCCCGTGTACGACAAGCCCCTGATCTACTACCCCATCGCGATTCTGATGCAGGCTGGGATCTCAGAGATCCTGGTGATCGTCCCCCCTAACGAGACCGCCACCTTCACCGCCCTGCTGGGGGACGGGAGCCAGTACGGTCTGAAGATCTCCTACGCGGAGCAGCCGGTGCCCCGGGGGATCGCGGACGCCCTGCTCATTGGGCAGGAGTTCGTGGGGGACGACCGGGTCTGTCTGGTGCTGGGGGACAACATTTTCTACGCCCCCACCTTGGGAGCCACCCTGAAAAAGGCTGCGGCCAGTCCCGCGGCCGCCACAGTGTTCGGCTACTACGTGGAGGACCCCCGCCCCTTTGGCGTGGTGGAGTTCGACAAGAATGGAAAGGCCATTTCCATTGAAGAGAAGCCCCGCTACCCCAAGTCCAACTATATCGTGCCCGGTCTCTACTTCTATGATCAGCAGGTGATGGAGATCGCCCGAGCCCTGAAGCCCTCCGCCCGGGGAGAGCTGGAGATCACCGATGTGAATCTGGAGTATCTCAGCCGAGGGCAGCTCCAGGTGATACCGCTGGAAAAAAATTTTACCTGGCTGGACGCCGGCACGGCGGACAGTCTGCTGGCGGCGGCCCAGACAATCAAGGAGATCCAGGACACCACCGGCCGCTATGTAGGCTGCCTGGAGGAGCTGGGTTTCTATGAGGGCTGGATCTCGGAGGAGCAGGTCCACGCCATCGGGGACGAGCTGGAGATGACCCTCTACGGCAAGTATCTGAAGTGCCTGTGAACGCCTCTATCGGGCCCCGGCGGGAGATGTCCCGCCGGGGCTTTCCTGCATGCCGCCCTGGGCCAGACAGGTGCGGCGCAGCTCCTCCACCTCTCCGGACGTGAGGGAGGCGCCATCCAGCGTCAGCAGGGCGGCGAGGAGCTCCTGAGGTGGATACCCCGATGTACCCGCTCCGTATGTGAAGGCATCCACTGCCCGCTTGTTCTCTGTGAGATCCATGTCTACCCCTCCTTCCTTTTCCAAATGGCGGGGCTGCGCTTCAAGTGTCCCCACATAAAATGATAGGGGATTTTGTCGAAACATACAATACCAACAAAGTGGATTTTGGAGTATCATAGTGACCGGAGAGGGCGGGTGGCTGTCCTGATCCGCCTGTCTCCCCATTAGAAGGAGAGGCGGAGGTGAGGAATTAAGACTTTGATATTGCCATTTGTCTGATTTTATGGCAAAATGAAATCCTGCAAAGCGGTTTTTGCAGAATGACGGGAGCAGACGGAAAGGAGGCTGGTTTCATGAGGCGGCTGCGGCGGAGAATGACCGCTGTGCTCACAGCGCTTCTCCTGTTGACCCTGCTGATTCCCTGGGGTCTGGCGGAGCCGGCCCCTGGGCCCCACCAGACCACGGTGCTCTTTACCCATGATCTCCACTCCCACTTCCTGCCCTTGGAGAGGGCGGACGGCGGGGAGTCCGGGGGCTATGCCCGGCTGGCCTCCGCACTGGAGCAGCAGCGGGCCCTCCACCCGGATGCTCTTACCCTGGACGGGGGAGACTTCTCCATCGGCTCTCTGGTCCAGACCCTCTACACCACCCGGGCGGCGGAGCTGCGGACCATGGGCGCTCTGGGTTATGACGCCACGACTGCGGGCAACCATGAGTTTGACCACACTGGCCTGGGCTTTGCCCAGATGCTCACGGCGGCCTACACCAGCGGAGATCCGCTTCCGGCCCTGCTCATGGCCAACTACGCCCCATCGGCCGGTGGTCCTGACCAGCTGGACATCCAGCGGGCCATGTCGGCCTACGGCGTGACCGACACGCTACTGCTGGAGCGGGGCGGGGTCACCTACGGCATTTTCGGCCTGATGGGTACCGACTCGGACGACTGCGCCCCCACTTCGGGCTTCACGCTGGAGGACCCGGTGCAGGCGGCCCAGCGCTGCGTGGACAGCCTGGAGGAGCAGGGTGCGCAGTTTATCATCGCGCTGTCCCACAGCGGGACCGACGAGCGGGAGCGGAAGTCGGAGGACCAGCAGCTGGCCAGGGAGGTGGAGGGGATCGACCTGATCCTCTCGGGCCATACCCACACCACCCTCACCCAACCCATTGTGGAGGGGGATACCTATATCGTCTCCGCCGGGCCCTACTGCGAGAATCTGGGGAGCATCACTCTGGAGTGGTCGGAGGACGGAAGCAAGACCCTGGTGGACTACCAGCTGATCCCTATCGACCAGACCCTGCCGGAGGACCAGGAGATCGCCTCCCTGGTGGAGGAGTGGAAGGCCCAGGTGGGGGTGGATTATCTGGCCCGCTACCACCTGACCTATGACCAGGTGCTGGCCCGGGCGGACTTCTCCCTGACGCGGCCGGAGTCGGGCGTCCAGCAGGGAAATCCCCTGGGGGAGCTGGTAGCGGACGCCTTCCTCTGGGCGGCGCGGGAGCTGGCAGCGGAGGACCCAGGGGTGCCCACAGTGGCAGTCACTGCCGACGGCGTGCTGCGGGCCGATCTGCCTGCGGGGGATATCACCGTCTCCCAGGCCTTTGATGTGCTCTCCATGGGAGTGGGGGAGGATGGGACCTCTGGTTTTCCACTGGTGACCTGCTACCTCACCGGGAAGGAGCTGCGGGCGGCGGCAGAGGTGGACGCCTCGGTGACCCCTATCATGCCGGCGGCCCAGCTGTACATGTCGGGGATGGTGTACACCTTCAACCCCCACCGGATGTTTTTCAACCGGGTGACCTCCTGCTGGCTGGAGGAGCCCTCCTTCGCCACCGGCCTGTTGGAGCGTGAGATGTCCCGGATCGAGGACGACCAGCTCTACCGGGTGGTGACCGGGATGTACTCCGCCCAGATGCTGGGCACGGTGAAGGAGAAGTCCCTGGGGCTGCTGTCTCTGGAGCCCAAGGACGAGAACGGAGTGCCCATCACCGATTTTGCCACCCGGGTGCTCCGGGACGGGAACGGCAGCGAGATCAAGGAGTGGTATGCCCTGGCGGCCTACCTTCAGTCCTTCGGGGATGAAGGGGTGCCCGAGCGGTACGGCATGCCGAAGGGGGACGGGCGCAAGTCGGTGGACCGCAGCTGGAACCCCATCGAGCTGCTCCGCTCCCCCAACTGGATCACCCTGGTCACGCTGCTGGCGGCGGCGGCGGTCCTGGCGGCGGCGGTGCTGCTGGTCCGGGCCCTGGTCCGGCGGGTAAGGCGGCGGCGCTACGGCGGCGGCCGGAAGAGGTACCGGGGATAGGATGCCGGCGCGGGCATCCGCCCATCAGAATCAAGACCCAGGCGGCAGGGACCGCCTGTGAGGAGGAAAGAGTGTGAAAGAACAGTATCGCATCGCGGCCAAGCGGAGCCTGACCCCGGAGATCGGGCAGATCTCAGTGGAGGCACCGCTGATCGCCGCCAAAGCCAAGGCGGGCCAGTTCATCATCCTGCGGGTGGACGAGGCGGGGGAGCGTATCCCCCTGACCATCTCCAGCGCCCAGGACGGAAAGGTCACTGTGGTCTATCAGAAGGTGGGGGGCACCACCTTGGCCCTGGACCAGCTGCAGGAGGGGGACTGCCTCCACGACTTTGTGGGCCCTCTGGGCACCCCCACCCACGTGGAGGGCTACCGCCGGGTGGCGGTGCTGGGCGGAGGCCTGGGCTGTGCCATCGCCCTGCCGGTGGCCAAGGCCATGAAGGAGGCCGGGGCCCAGGTGGACCTGATCGGCGGCTTCCGCTCCAAGGACATCGTGATCCTGGAGGAGGAGATGGGACGGGCGGCCACCGACTTGTACATATGCACGGACGACGGCAGCTACGGTTACCACGGCTTTGTCACCGGCAAGCTGGAGGAACTGATCCAGGGCGGGGCCCAGTATGACCATGTGGTGGCCATCGGCCCCCTGATGATGATGAAATTTGCCTGCAAGCTCACCGAGAAGTACCACATCCCCACCACGGTGAGCATGAACCCCATCATGATCGACGGCACCGGCATGTGCGGGTGCTGCCGGGTGACGGTGGGGGGCGAGGTGAAATTCGCCTGTGTGGACGGCCCGGACTTTGACGGGCATCAGGTGGACTTTGACGAGGTGATCGCCCGCAACGCCACCTATCGGGAATTTGAGGCACGGCGGAAGCAGGACCACCTGTGCCGCCTGGGAGGAGGTGCCATGAATGGCTAACATGCAGCTGACCAAGACCCCCATGGCGGAGCAGGACCCCCAGGTCCGGAACCAGAACTTCCTGGAGGTGGCCCAGG
>ERZ857521.4448-NODE-4448-length-10230-cov-2.629779_pt1 | contig 10230 bp, 11 predicted proteins | sample MGYA00519701_ERZ857521 | MGnify/ENA primary metagenome ERZ857521 (study PRJEB31778, sample SAMEA3449346) | human gut metagenome | biome: human gut; feature: human-associated habitat; material: faeces | place: United Kingdom | collected 2010/2012 ...
TTCCGTGTCCTCAAGCACCTCGGGAAAGGGACACTCGGTCAAGAGCTTTGATAAGATGTTTTCTTGCATCGCACACCTCCGTCACGCTGCCTTTGCGGGGAAGAATTGCTCCGCCCGCTTCAGCAGCCACGCCTTGACACCGTTGCGGCAGGTCATGCCGCTGACTTGGCTGGTGCAGGTCGGCATCGCGCACATGGAGCAGGCGTAGATATCATTGTTCAGCACGATCTCTTCGGATAACCGGTCGATAAACCACGCGAGATCCGCGGGAAGCGTGTATGGCGCAAGGCCCTTTGCACAGTGTCCGCACAGAACAACACCTGACGTGACAGATTTCTTACAAATAGCACAGCTTGGCATATCGTATTCTCCTCGTATAATATTAGTGCCGGAGGGAGGGCAAGCTGCCCTCCCTCTCCATTTTTCTTAGAATGGCAGTCCGCCATCCTCTTCGCCGAAGTCCGGTGCAAAGCCGCTGGGCGGCACGGCGTATTCCGCATCCTCGCCGGGCATCCCGTTGAACGCCGGAACATTTTCGCCGCCGTTCTTCGGTTTGGAGTCGCCAAAATACACATTGTCAGCGACGACCTCCGCGCTGCGGCGCTTTCCGCCCTCCTTGTCGGTCCACTCACGGATCTGAAGACGCCCCTCCACCACGGCCATGCGGCCCTTTGCGAAGTAGTTTCTCACAAATTCGGCGGTAGAACGCCATGCAACGATGTCGATAAAGTCCGTTTCCTTTTTTTCGCCGTCCTTCTTATAATCGCGGTCAACAGCAAGAGAAAAGGAGCAGACCGGCGTACCCGACTGCGTTTTCCGCAGCTCCGGGTCGCGCGTGAGTCTTCCCATCAGAATGATTCGATTCAGCATAGCTTCATGCCTCCATATAAAATATTTTGTTTTAAGATTTTCAGTTCAGCGCCGCGATCTCAGAAAGCGGCGTATAGGTAAAGCCGGTTTGCTCATGAGCCTTACGGCTGATGACCTCAAGATCGGCAAGCAGGCTGTCCGTCAAGGCGATCTCACCATCCGACTGCGCGGCAGCGCGAAGCTCGCACTGCTTCTGGTAAAGCCGTATCAGCTCCCCGCGCAGCTTGATAAACGCCTTGCGGGCGAGATCTGCCCGTCCGTCGCCGCAGGCTTCCTTGAAGTCAGACTGAGACTCCAGCGCCATAGCTCGGAGATTGTCCGTCTTTTCCTGCATGGGATTAACGCACAGGCGGTTCAGAACATTTTCCACCTTCTCCCGGTCCGTGGGCAGCCGCCAAAGGTAATTCTTTAGCGCCAGAAGGTCGGAAGCCTCCACCTTATCATGGCCGGAGAGCCATGCCTTAGCCTGCGCGATGGGATAGTATCCAAGGTATTTGCGGTCCGATACCGTCATGCTCTTACGCAGCTCGCAGAGAATATCGTCCGCCAGCTCGTTCACGGCATCCGGCACGGGGATCGCGGCCACCTCACGCTGCATCTCGACCAACTCCTCCAGCGTGATCGCAGAGGAAATCTGGCCGAAGACGCCGTTCTGCTTATTTTTGAGAACGGTAAGGCGGTTATCTCGGTCCTCGATGTTGGCCGTCACTACCTTCAGCTCCAGACGGTCATACAGCGCCTCCAAAATCTTCTCCTGCGGATCGCTGAAATTGGGAATTTCATTGGACGCCGCGAAAAAGGAGATCGTGGGAATGGGATATGTACGGCCCTCATTGGTGTACTTGCGCTCGTTGAGCGCAGTCAGGAGCGAGTTGAGCACGCCGTCATTGCACTTGAAGATCTCGTCGAGCAGCACAATGTCCGCCTCCGGGATCTTGCCGGAGGTCTGCACGACCGGCTCGCTGTGATGCAGCAAGGCCACGGCCTTTCGGTAGGTCTCCAGCTTGTCCGCGGCTTTGCCCAGCACGGTGAAGGTTTCAGGCGCATTCTTCCTCTGCCCCAAGCCGTCTACCGCGCAATTTAGATCAAAGCGCAGATTTTGGTATATATCATCATTCTCCAGCGCGGAGTCCGGGATACTGCCGGGGATCAGGCTGGATAGATCGACGCGCCCGAAAAGCTGTTCTTCGTCGCTCTGCTTGGAGAGCAGGCGTTCAAACTGCCGCGCGCCGGTGATGTGCCGGCGAAAAAGGTTGATGGCATAGCTCTTGGCCTGACCCGGCTCACCCAATACAAACAGGTTCTTGCGGGTCAGAAGGGCAATGGCGATCATCTCCACCAGCTCTTCGCGCTCGGCAACGCTGCCGTTCACATCGTCGATCACGGCAAGCATTTTATCGCGCAGGCTCATTTACAGGTCCTCACTTTCTTTTAATCTGTCTTTTTGGTACTCGGCATAGCAGCGCGGACAAGCCGTATCATAGCGAAGGCGGCAGCCGGTATGCTCCATCAGCGCGGCAAACACCCGTGCGCTCCGTTCCTCCTTGAACGAATAGGCACGCATATCACAGCCGCCGAGACCGCAAACCTCTGTCACAACCTCCCATGCAGCTTCATCCTTAGTAGGCGATACCGGGAAAGCGCGCAGGGCGCGCAGATCTTCGTCCGACATTTGGAGCACCTTGGCAAAGATGTCTGCCGCAGCGTCCATATCTTTGCGTATATCTTCCCGCTTCCCTGGCGGCGTATCCAGCGGCTCAAGCATATCGGGAGACATGATCACGCAGTCAAGGCTGATGTCGTCTATGGTTTTTGTCTCTCCGTATAAGTCTGAAAAGCGTGCCTCCAGCTCGCGGAGCATTTCCTCCGAGGCGGGTATCTCAAAATCACAGTAGATATCCGGCACATCGTTTTCCGTTTCGCGGTCTGCACCGCTGCGGATCTCCGTGATCGTGCCGAAAAGTCCCTCGTACTCGCTCTCACCGTTTGCCGAGATCCTGCCGCCGATGGTAAATACTTTTCCATCTGCGCAGAAGCGTGTGCCGTTTTCCCGTAAAATCATTCCTGTCTCCTTTCCTCACGCGGCCATTGCCCCTTCGTATAAGGGGCTATTCTCCGAAAGTGCATCAAGCGAGACCATATCTCTTTTTCGATACTCCTTGGGCGCGCCGGTCAGACCGCACAGGCGGCGGGCAGACTTGCAGCTCAGAAGCTCATACTTGAGCTGCGCGAAGATGTGCTGCTGAAGCGTCCCCTTCTGCGGGTCAAAGCCCGCCACGGCCTTGATGAGCCGGAGCGCAAGCTGCTGGTACACATCGTCATATTCCAGATGTGCCGCCCGCATCAGCGGACGGTTCTTCCGGATCACGGTGTCGATGCACCAAAGGTACTTTTCCACGAGCTCATTTCTCTGCGTGAGGGAGTAATTGTTGTTCATGTTCATTTCCTTTCTCTGTGATAGGGGTCCAAAGGCGGCAGAAGCCCTTGTCCCAATCCTCCAGTAACATCTCATGCGTGTAGGCGGGGGAGTTGTAGACGGCGTTGCGGCAGTGCTGCAAGCGGACCGTTTTCTTCCCGCCGCTTGGATTTCGCTCGGTTTCGTAAAAGGAATCATTGCAGGTATCGCAGTGCCTTTCGATATTGTTCAATTCGTGTCCTCCATCTTGTTTTTTCGTGCGGTCTCCGCGTCAAACAAGGCCAACAGCTCGTAGCCGCGCTCCGTCTTGTAGAAGAAAGCGGGGCTGATCCCGTCGTCGATCTCAACCACATAATGCCGGTGAACGGCTGCTCCAACGGTTTCTGCGTCCGGTTCCTCATTGCACCGCCTTGCAAACTCCATAGGTGAGAAGGGCGTGTGCAGTTCATACAGCACAGCATATCGGTGCGCCTCCGGTGAGACCTCTTTGCCAAGGTCATAGCAGAGCCTCTCGTGCAGCATCCAGTCTATCGTGCTCTTGAAGCAGTAGACCCGCAGCTCGCTCGGTAGCTTTCTCTTTGGGCACCAGCTTGGCACATAGATCTTTGGATCATTGCGCTTAAATTTGCGCGCCCGTTTATCGCCGGTGCAAAAACGCTCTCCCATGTGCATGGTGACGCCCATCTGCTTGGCGGGGCTGCTCTCCATGTAGCGAAGGTGCTTTTCACACTCATAGCAGGTTTCTTTTCGCAGATGCATTTATACCTCCTTCTCCCGCGGTGCGCAGGGTTCTTTTGCGTCCTCGTGAAGCGGACTCTCCAGGATCTCATAGCGGATAAACCAGCCTGCTGCATAGTCCTTGCAGTATGCCTCCCAAAATTGGCAGTCGTACTCCTCGCAGTAAAATGATTCATCGTAAGGAAAGCTCATTTCGTCCTTTCCCTTCTCCACCAATTCCCGCAGCCGCTTCTCGGCAAGTGCCTTGTCAAAAAAGGTCGCGATAGCATCCGGAGCAGGGAAAACGCCGCGGTCGGTGTAGGCTGCCGTGTGGACGATGGTGTAGGCTTTCTGCCCCTCTCTTTTGTCTCCGGTTTTCGCTTCTCTCTGCACCAGCCAGTCCTCTACAAACGGTCGGTCTTCCTCATGGAACATCGCCGCAAAGCTTTCACAAAAAGCCGGATGGGAGAGAGCGGCATCGAGCCGCCTGTGGAATTGATTGAGCTGCCGGTACACTGCCGCAAGGAAATCCTCCGGGGTCTGTGCGTCAACAGGGTATTGGCCGGTGCACAGGCGTCCGCCACACTGACGGCATTTGCCCACCGCGCAGAGCCGATGGCCGCTCAGGTCCGCAAGACTTTTGTAGTCCAGCTCCCAGCGGATGTCCTCCATGTTCTCTGCCATGTGAAATACGATTTGGGCCACATCTCCGCTCTGCACCGGGGCGCAGGAGCAAAGAGTCTCCGGTGAATGGGTGCAGTAATGCTTTTCACACATACTATGCTGCCTCCTTGTTTCGTTCCTTTTCGCACAGATCAATGAGCCTTTGGCAGCGATCCATCTCAAAACCGCCGATGTGGGCGAGCTGCTCGGAAAGCCGCAGCTTCTTTGCCATCCAATGGTAAGCCTGCGTCCGCGTCATACCGCGTTCCTTCCAAAAGCTATCAAAGACCTGATGCGTTTCCTTTCGCTTCAGCCGAAGCGTTTCGTTGGCCAGATTGCCGAGCGGCCGTGTGGTGCCTTTATGACAGCCAACGCGGGCGTTGCAGTTCTGGCATTGATAGAATTTCTCCCGTTCGATGCCGAGACGCCTTGCCGCTGCCGCTCCGTAGACCTCCGCAGCAGGGGCCAGACGGACAACACCGCCGCAATAGCGGCAGATCTTCGGGATCTCCAAATGCAGTCCCCCCTTCATGCCGCTTTTGCTGCGGTCGGCTTAGCCGCCTTGGTTACTTTCTTTTTCGCAGCCGGCGCGCGCATGACATTTTGCAGGTAATAGGCGTCCTGTGTGCTGATGGTCAGCATTCCGCCTTGCGCGATGCCAAGGGTGATCGTACCGCCAAGCGCTTTCAGGCAGGATGTAAGCTGCCGTGCGCTGTACCAGTATTCGCCCGTAGGGGTGCCTGTCAGCGCGATCACCTCGATACCGGCGGAGGCGCTACCAAGATCGCCGGAGCAGTGAAATAGCAGCCGTTGATCCTGAAAGCTCAGCCGTACCCGCCCGTCTGGAGCGACGGACATGACCGAGGATAGCGCGTCGCGCATTTCCTTAATATCCGTGAGTACGGTGAAGCGGTTCGAGATGGTCTTTAGCAGCGAATCCGTGTCGATATAACCGCCGTCCATAAGGCGCGAGCTGAATAGAAAGTTTTCTTTGAAAAAGACAACGCTTTTTCCCGTAGTGCCGACGCGGAATACATCCTCATTCCCGCACATCCCGGCGAGCTTTCCCAATGAGGACGCGGGGATCAGCAGGCTGATGTCTCCCGTGCTCTGATCGTCGCCCTTGGCGGTCACGCTCCCTGCCGCACGCAGACCCGTGCTGGTAAACATCAGGTTCACGCAGCGCAGCAAGGGCTTATTCTTGTCCTGCGCGGTAGCAAAAACGGTGTGCTGCGCCATGGAAGGCACGCCGCTGACCTTGACGGTATCCTCGGGGAAGGGCAGATCGGGCTTGGGGAATGCCCCCAGGTCCCACACATCCACGCTGTAGCCCGCTGTGCCGCTCGTAAGAACCATGCGTCCGCGGTTTTCCCTACGGCAGAGCTCTGCGGTTTCCTCCGGGAGCCGCTGGAGCATTTCTCCGAGCGTCTTTGCGGCGAAAACAAGAGCGCCGTCCTCATGAACGGTGCAGGGCAGCTTTTCTGCCAGCGAGACCTCCAGGTTGGTAGAGGTGACGGTGAGCATACCGTTGTCGCTGTCTGTTTCCAGCAAAACACCGCGCAGTACATCCAGTGGGGGAGTCCGGCGGCGCGATGGTCGATGCGCGCTTTACTGCTGCAAGCAGCTCGGCGCGGTTGATGGTTATGTGCAAATGATCTCCTCCTTTAAGCGGCGAAATCGAAGATCGACAGCTGGTTTTCATCCACCTCTGCCACCTTCGACCTCTGCTTCTTCTTTTCTTCCTGTGTTCTTGCGAGCAGTCCTTCGTAGAGCTCCCGGCTTGCCGCAGCCTGCGCGGGTCGCGTGCCGTCGTCCACGGCTGCCGGCGCGAAATTCGAAGCAGGCAGGGCGGATTCCCTTGCCGCAGGCTGTACTGCCGCCTTTCGATTGGGGTTGACGACTGCCATTTTCTTGAACGCCGCAGCGATATCCTCCACATTGTCCCGTATGCCTGCTGCCAACTCCTTCGCCATCTGCGAGGTCAAGTCCTTGACGTCACTCATGGCGGCAAGTCCCTCCTCGCTGAAGGTCCCTTCGATGATGCCTGCGACCGCCAGCTTCGAGGCCATCAGCTTTATCGCCTTAGCCTGCAGGGTGTCCGCATAATAGAGCATATACACCTCCACCTTTGGCTCCGTCTGATTGATACGCCACGATCGGCGCGACGCCTGCCGCAGTGTAAAGAGGTTATAGCCCATCGAGTAGAAGATGATGGTGGTGAAGGCATTGAGGTCGAGACCGGTCTCCACGCAGCGAGGATTTGTGATGAGGACCTGCAGGCCGTTTTTGACCCGCTTATCCACCCACTCCTCGCGTTTCTCCGTGGCGATCTGCGGCGCGAGGATCTCTGTGCGGTAGCCGTTTTCCTGCAACAGCTTTAATAGCTTCTGCTGCGAATCCGTGCGCGTCCAGCTGGTGTAGATCAGCACGCGCTCACCGTTCGCCGTCTTCTGCCGCACGAGCTCCAGCACCTTTTCCTCTTTAGGGAACAAGCGTGAGAAGTCTCCGCAGCTTTTGGGCGTTACGATCGGCATTCCCGTAATGGGATGAATGACCTCCGGCTGATCGTATGGCTGGTCCGGGTAGACCGTCAGCAGGTTGAGATAAGCCGAGAGAATCTTCTGCGCGGCTTTTCGATCATTTTTCAGGACCTTCTGGAGAACATTCTGCACAGCCTGATAGCACTCCCCAACGTCCTCCGGCATATCCAACGCCACAGGGATCTCCTCATAGCTCGGCAGATCCTTTCCCATGTCCGACAGGGACAAAAAAGCCGTGTATTCCAGCAGAAAGCGCGAAAACACCAGCGGCGAAACGCCGGGAAGCTGGCGTGTGCGCGTTTTCCGCTTACTGGCACGCCGGTTGGCGTTATACTCCGCGTCCCTTGTTTCGTAAGCATTTTCCACCACACCGTACTCCGCGTCAAAATCGCCGGGACTGCCATACTGCTTTCCATCCTTGAGCATAAGCCCGGGGACGATGCGGTAGAGCAGGTGAAAAATACCGGAGGAATAGCCATTGATGAGGGTCGCCGTCATACCGACAAAGAGCTTGGAGGCGCCGTACAGCTCCGCCATTGCGTCACCCTGGCCGCTGGCATTGTTGTATTCGTGCAGCTCATCGCAGAGGAAGGAGCCGATCCTGCCGTGCAGCTTTTTCTTGATGTAGGTGCTCAGCGGATAACGCCGCTGTGCGCCGCGAACCGGATAGTAACCGTCCGGATCCTGCGCGATCTGCGCGAGCTGGTCGCAAACGTGCGCGTTTTTCGTACGCTTGAGATGAGCTTCGGCACCATAGCGGTGTACCCATCCGTATTCGCCGATTTTGACCCATTCCATCCGTCTGTCCGGATTGACCGCCGACCATAGCGGAGTGCCGCATTTAGGACAAACATGGTTTTTCTTATGCTCCCTCTGAAAGAAGAACTGATCGGCCGGTACGGTGTAGTGCGCCCCATCCTCGCTGATCTCCATTTCGATGGCCGCGTCGCAGTCCGGGCAGAGGAACGCGCGGCGGCGTTCATTCCATCGCACGGCAGGATAGCGCATATAGCCATCCCGAGCACGTTCCTTGGAAAAGACCGCGTACACGCTCTTATCGCCCTGCTCGTAGAGAGCATAGAGACGGTCCAGCTCTGTGATGCTGTGCACCACCATGGCATAGGTGTCCGGCAGCGTTTCCCCGATCTCACGCACCCATTTTCGTGTGACGTGGGAGGGGCACATGACGATGCCGAAGGACTTCTCCGCGCCGCGCCCCCTCTGTGCAGCCCATAGTCCATGCAGCGCGCCAAGGGCGGTCGAGCCGATCTTCGTCTTTCCACTACCACATTCCGCGATGATGAGTGCTGTCTGCCTGCGGTCAAGCTGCCGCTTGACGGCCTCTGCCACCGCGAGCTGGGCGTCATAGAGGGAATAACCGGCCCGCTGCGTGATAAAGTCGTTGATGGACAGCACTTCATCCGAGAGCGGTTCGCCGGCAGGATCAAAGAGCGGCATGAACTGATTGCGGATGCGGTCCGCGACGGTCACGCCAAAGGTATTGAGGTACCCTGTGACATTGTTGACATCGGTAAAGCCGTCCGGTGCACCGGAAACCGCGCCGGGGATCTGAATAAGCCCTGCCTTCAGCCCTTCCTCCAGCACCTCAATGACATTCCTATCCTCTACTGCCAGCTCCAGCACCCATGCGTCGATCCGCTCCTTCTGCGAGACGACCTCCAGCTGCCGGAGGTCGCCGTGGCTTTCGAGCGCAGCAAGCACATAGCCCTGAAACGCGGGAATGAGCGGCGCTGCCGTTTTGTGATCCAGCTCCTCGAAAAGACGTGTTCGGTCTCCCTCGGGGCAGAAAATATAGCACTTTCGCGGCTGCTCCGATCTTTCAAGCGTTCGTTCCTCGCCGTCGTCCTGTCGACGGCTTTCCTCCTGTGCGTCGTCGCTGGCCATGAGCGTTGCCACGGCATACACACCGTCGTGAGTCAGCTGCCGCCGATACCCTTTCAGAGAGCTTTGCAGCAGCCGCACCGTATCGTTTTGGGTGGCTTCTATGGTCGCGCCGCCGTAGATGGCGTCCGCCATAGCCCGAACCATCTCGGGGTATCCACCGAAGCGGATCGCACAGATCACGCCTCCTTTTTCGTTGTGATCGAGCACAATCGTATCAGCGTAGGCGGATAACCGTACCTGCGCCGACGGATCGTAGTAGCTCAGCTCGATCAGCTTGCTATTTGACATTCATTTGCTTGCTCCTTTCGATTTTGAGACAAAAAAAGACCGCAATCGCTCCTATGAGCAATTACGGTTTCGTTCTTGTCCTTTATTGAATTCCAGTTCGTTTGAGTCTGACGGAGGGCGCAATGACCCCCTTTCTGTCGCCGTTCCTCCCTAACTTACTCCGCCCTAACTTACTTCGCCCTGAAATACAGCCTTAGTGTATCAGACCTGTGCAGGGCTGTATAGTTGGAGTTTTTCCACAGAACATCCCGCTCCCCGATGCTCTTGCACTTTCTTAGTACAATGGCCCCGTGTAAGCGTAAAACGCAGCTGCGTATATAAAGGCCGCCATCTCAACGAGCTGTCGCTCACACAAATAAGCGGCAATCACTGTGCTGCCGTGGGATGTGGCAACTCCCATCGCGAACAAGCTTGCAGGCCTGAGCGGTTACTTCCTCATTGTCCCATGCGCAATCTTTTTGGAGAAATATCTATTGGCCATCACGGCAAGTGCGACATTTCGCGTGCTCTTTCCGATGGTCTGCGCTTTAGGGGCTGCATCAAAAGCGAAGCGAAAATCGCCGCCCGGGGTATGGCTTTGTCCGCTTTTGTGATACCGTTTCCGTCAATAAGAGGAAAGGCGGCGAGCGAGCTATGGCAGCACAATACGGCTACATTCGGGTATCCGGCGCGGACCAGAACGAGGCGCGGCAGGTCATCGCCATGCGCGAGGCGGGACTGGACGGAAACCACATCTACATGGACAAGCAATCGGGCAAGGATTTTGAACGCCCGGCGTATCTCAAATTGCTGAAAAAACTGAAGGAAGGGGATCTGCTGCTCATCGAAAGC
>ERZ857521.4458-NODE-4458-length-10210-cov-2.093944_pt1 | contig 10210 bp, 10 predicted proteins | sample MGYA00519701_ERZ857521 | MGnify/ENA primary metagenome ERZ857521 (study PRJEB31778, sample SAMEA3449346) | human gut metagenome | biome: human gut; feature: human-associated habitat; material: faeces | place: United Kingdom | collected 2010/2012 ...
AGCAACTCAAACAGCAAGGCTGATTATAGACGAAGAGCGTCAAAAAGTCAAGAACTTTTTGAAAAAACGCGGAATATTTTTTCGGGCGGGGCGGCGCGCCGTATTTGCACTTCCGGCAGTTTGTGCTATACTGATAAAAAAGGAGGGATCCGCTATGAAGATCACATTTGTCGGCGCGGCGCACGAGGTCACCGGCAGCTGCACGCTGCTGGAACTGGCAGGGGAGAAGTATCTGATCGACCGCGGCATGGAGCAGGGGATGGATGTCTATGAAAATATTCCGCTGCCTGTTGCGGCAAAGGACGTCAGTGCCGTTTTTCTGACCCATGCGCATATCGACCACGCGGGACTTCTGCCGCAGCTTTATAAAGACGGCTTCCGCGGGAAAATTTACGCGACACCTGCCACATGCAGTTTGGCAGACGTCATGCTGCGCGACTCGGCGAACATTCAGGAATCCGAAGCCGCGTGGAAAACACGCAAGGCAGAGCGCGCGGGCGAGCCGCCGGTCGAGCCGCTGTACACCGTTGACGACGCAAAGGGCGCGGCATCGTGCTTCCGCCCCTGCCGGTACGGCGAGTGCGTGACGATCGCGGATGGATTGCGTGTGCGCTTTTCCGATATTGGCCACCTGCTGGGCTCGGCCTGCATCGAATTCTGGCTGCGGGAGGGCGGCACTGAGAAAAAGATCGTGTTCTCCGGCGACGTCGGTAATATCGACCAGCCGATCCTGAACGATCCGCTGCCCGTCGCCGAGACGGACTATCTTGTCGTCGAATCGACCTACGGCAACCGCCTGCACGACAAGCCCAAGGATGTGCGTGCGGAGTTGACGGAGGTTCTGCAGCGGGCGTTTGACCGCGGCGGCAGCGTCATCATCCCGGCCTTCGCTGTGGGCCGGACGCAGGAACTACTGTACCTGCTGCGTGAGATCAAGCAGAAAAAGCTTGTACACGGCCACGACGGCTTCCCGGTCTATCTCGACAGCCCACTGGCCGAGGAGGCCACCAGCGTCTTTTTACAGTGCGATACCGACTGCTTTGACCCGGAGACGCAGGCCGTCCTGAAAAGCGGCCAGAACCCCATCTGGTGCCCCGGACTGCAATTCGCGATCACGGCCGAGCAGTCCAAGGCCATCAACAGCGATCCGCGCCCCAAGGTCATCCTGTCTGCCAGCGGCATGTGCGACGCGGGCCGCATCCGGCACCATTTGAAGCACAATCTCTGGATGGCGGAAAATATCATCCTCATCGCGGGCTATCAGTCCAAGGGCACGCTGGGGCGGGCGCTGCTGGACGGGGTGAAGGAGGTGCGGCTGTTCGGCGAGGATATTGCTGTGAACGCCGAGATCGCCGCCCTTGTGCGGGAGATCGCCGTGCTGCACGGCACGAGCGGCCACGCCGACCAGAAGGGCCTTCTGAACTGGGTAGAGGCCTTCGAGAAAAAGCCGGAGACGATTTTCGTCAACCACGGCGATACCGAGGCCTGCGAAGCGTTCCAGGCACTGCTGCAGGAAAAGGGCTATGTCGCCGTTGCGCCGTTCTCGGGCGCGGAGTTTGACCTTGTTTCCGGCAAATTCCTCGCGTTCCCGGAAGGCTGTCCGATCGCCAAGCGCGGCGCGGCACGGAAGAAGGGCGTCTTCGACGCGCTCATCGCAGCGGCACAGCGCCTGCTTCTTGTGGCGCAGAGCTGCAAGGAGCGGCCGAACCGCGACCTGACCCGCTTCACCGCGCAGATCCAGGCGCTCATCGACAGGTGGGAGAAATAAAAACGGGGGGATACCGATGGAAATCGATTATTATAAGCCCTGTCCGGAATATGACCGCTGCTGCGAGTTGATCGATCGATACTGGGAAGCGGGAGAATATGAAGCCTGCTTTAAGGGGCATCTGGAACTGGCGGAGCAGGGGTATCCGCTGGCTGAGTGCCAGGTCGGCTGGTTCTATCTGAAGGGGCAGGGTGTTCCGCAGAATGACGGGAACGCATTCTATTGGACAAAGCGCGCCGCAGAGCATGGCGACTGGGACGCGCAGTATAACCTTGGAACGTTCTATGAAGCGGGGATCGGCACCGCGCGCGATGCAGAGCAGGCAAAACACTGGTATATTGCCGCCGCGCGGCAGGGACAGGATGAAGCGCTTGAAAAATGCCGCGTCGAAGGAATCAGATGGGCATAAACTGCCGCATCGGCCTGCGGGCATAGCTTCTTACTTTGCCTTTTTCCTGATATAGACCGCTGCAATGACCAGACATTCAAGACAATAAGCGGCGCAGAAAATCACATGGCGGACAGCGGCTGTCTGCTGTGCGGCCCGGAGGTCGTCCTCTGTGCAGACCGTAATTGGAAGGAGCGTTCTGTCCTTAGGCGTATATCGAAGGGAAACAACGGTTTCATTGCGGTCGATATATTCACAAACCACGTTGCCGTTCTTGTCTTCTAGCCTTCGGGTCGGTGCATCTTCCGTCCCATAAGGAATCTGTACGGCCACTGCATCCGGTTCCTCCGTGTGGTAACCGGATGCAGCAGAAATATCCTGCTGCATATATTGAATGAAGCTGTCGTAATCCTCAAATGTTGCTGTGCTTTCCATAATGCTGTAGGGCCCCCAGATCGAAGTGGAAAACTGATGTCCAACGAAAGTCACGGCTAGAACAATGACCAGCGCAATGGCGCAATTCCGTTTCAACTTGTGGTTTCGATGATAAATGGCAGCTTCCTTCTCGGACAGATCGTATACGCCTTTTTTAAAAGAGACGCATTCAGGAAATACAGCACGACTGAATAGACCAGCAGAAATGCAGCGGCGCCCACAGCACCCAAAATCAGCAGACTTTCGGAGGCAAGCCCCATACCAGCATCGGCCAAAACCATGGGAAGGGCAAAGCCAAGGAAGGATGCTGTCAATCCGACGGCTCTCTCTGCAAGGGCGATCACGCTTTTCCTGAAGCCGGAAAGCGTGCTATCGTCCAGTCCGGCATCTTCTACACTGAAAAACGCCTTGTTTACGAATACCGCCTGACATACGATACTGGCCGCAAAGAAAATCGCGCCCAGAAAAAAGCCGAGTATGGCTTTCAGAAACGCAAGATTGCAGCTCAAAGCCACAATCAGGCCGATCACAGAAGTACCTACATTACCTGATGGGTGATGGTTTGCGTCCTGTGGGTATTCTAAGATTTCGGCAGTGAGAATACAACCCAACAGTCGCAGAATCACGCTCGGAATCCGAGAATTATGCTGTTGCCGCGCTATTCCCGGGCGTGGAGTTTGAACTGATCTCCGGGAAGTTCCCCGCGTTCTTAAAGGACAGCCCCTTGCCGCACAGTGATGCGGCAAGGGGCTGTTTCACATTGCTTATTCCGGTTCCGGCAGATCGACAATGATCGGTTCGTGGCGGACAGCAGGCAGAAATTTTGTCAGGATGTCCTGCGTGGAAACGGCCAGCGTCGAGGTGTTGATGCACGGGTGGCAGCCGATGCGGGCGGATTCGGCGATTGGCTTGTCGAGTACAAGCTGAACGGCGTTTTCCGTGTCGTTCATCAGACCGAGCACGCTAACAGAGCCGGGCGTGATATCGAGGTATTTTTTCATATCCGCCGGATCCGCGAACGACAGCCGCGCCACGCCCAGCTGCTTGGAAAGGTCCTTCGTCTTGAACACTTTTTCCCCCTCCAGCATCAGCAGATAAAACTGCGTCTTCTGCCGGTTACAGAGAAATAGATTTTTACAGATCTTCTCGCCGAGCACCTGTTCAACAGCTTCACAGGCCTCAATGGTGTCCGCGTGCTCGTGGTCAACGCGGGCGTAGGAAATCTGCAGCTTGTCCAGCAGCGCATAGCAGCGCTGCTCTTTTTCCAGCCGCCCCGAAACATTGCCCGGGCGGCCCTCATACCGTACAGGATCGATATACATATAGATCAGCCGTTGCGGATGTAGAGTTCCGCGGCCTGCACCTCTTTCTCATAGGGATTTAAGTACCGGTTCACAATGTCCGCGACGCCTCCTGCGTCGAGCACATAGTAAGACCCGCTTGTGAAATTCGCGGCATAGCCGGGCAGTGTAGTGGAACTGATCTCGCTGCGGCCGCAGAGCAGGAAGCTTTCTGCCAGCCACAGAAGATTGGCCTTTGTCAGATTCGTGTTCGTATGTTCCAGCACCAGCTTCACGGCCTTCGACAGATGCAGCGCACCCTTCGGCGATACCCACTGCCGGAGCGCCGCTGAGACGAGCGAACGCTGCACCTCAATACGTCCGAGATCCGCTGTCGCGTAGCCAGAGCGGAAGCGCGCAACCTGCATGGCCTGTTCGCCGTTCAAATGCTGCTTTCCAGCCTGCAAATCGATATTCAATCCCTGCGTGGGGTCTGAATAGTGCATATCGACCGGCACGTCAAATGTAATGCCGCCCATCAGATCGACCAGCTGTTCAAACACGCTCAGATCGATCACAGCATAGCCATCCGGCTCGAAGCCGATGACCTCCGATACGCGCAGCAACAGTTCCTGCATGCCGGCCTCACCGCCTCCGGCCCAGCCGTAGGCAGAATTGATCTTCGGGACGGAATATTCGCAGAAGATCAGTGTGTCACGCGGGATGGAAACGAGATGAATGGTCTTCTCTGTACGATTTACATTTACCAGCATCATGGAGTCTGTGCGATAGCCGCCTTCGTCCGTGCCTGCGACGAGAATGGTCGCGCAGCCGGATTTGCGGGCCGAGAGCGCGTTCTCACTCTGCGGCGCGCGGGCAATCAGAAAATGGAACGATGCCGCGCCAAGTGCCAGCAGCAGGATAAGCAGCAGCACAATGCGCAGTCCATGGCGGCGCTTCGGCTTCTCCGGTTTTCCGCGCCGCCGCGTTTCCGGCTGTGCAAGCTTTTCCTCCTGCTCGGCGCGCGCGCTGTGCTCACCGTCGCTCAACCCCTGCGTGTAGAGCCATTCTGCGTATTCTGCCGTGCTTTTATGTGTGCCTGCATGCTTCCGCTCTGCTTTTTTCTTTTTCATATGGGCGGCGCGCTCCTGCTCAAATGCCTGCTGACGCTCGGCTCTCGCAAGCCGTTCCTGTTCCCGGACGCGTTCGTACTCCGCGCGCCGCGCGCGCTGGTACGCAGGCTTGGACTGCTCATAAAACGTCAGCGGAGCCTCCGGCTCCTTCTGCTCCTCCGGACCGTAGAATTTGCCGTAGTCGATGTGCACGTCTTCTGCGCTCAGCGGCTCGCCGCCGGATTCCTCCGGTGCGGGTTCGTCTTCGGCAGAGGGCTGCTCCGCAGCTTCGCCGTCCGATTCACCGAGCAGACTTTTTACATCCTGCAGCAGTGCGTCAACGTCTTCTGCGTCCGGCTGATTCGGCTCATGTTCCTGTCCGGGCTGCATTGAATACTTGTCTTCCATACTATGTTCTCCTTCCATTTTCCGCGCAGCCGAGGCGGCTGGTGGAAAGAAAGTCCCATAAATATTGTATCATTGTAACATAAATTCACCAAAAAGTAAATACTGTGCGGATTTCCTGCATTGCAATCGCGTCCGTTTAGTGGTAGACTGTTTTTAACTGGCTGTAGGAGGACGTATGAATATGAACTGGGATGCTGCGTTTGCCGCCTGCAAAAGCTATGATGATACGGAGGTTTCTGCTGCGCTGCAAACTGCCGTTGACGCGGCGGGCGGCCTTGACTGGGTCACGCCCGGCATGCGTGTGGCACTGAAACTCAATCTTGTTTCCGCCATGAAGCCGGAGCAGGCCGCCACGGTCCATCCGGCGGTTGTCTGCGCGCTTGTGAGAATGCTGACGGCGCGCGGTGCGCATGTGATCCTCGGCGATAGTCCCGGCGGGCTGTATACGAGCGCACATTTGCAGCGCGTCTACGACGCGACCGGCCTGCGGGCCGCCGAAGCGCTCGGTGCGGAACTCAACGAGGACTTTTCTGTCTGTACCGTCTCGTACCCGGAGGCTTTGCAGGCGCGCTCGTTCACCATGACCGCTTATCTGCAGCAGGCCGACGCAATCATCGATGTCTGCAAACTCAAAACGCACGGCATGATGGGCATGACGAACGCCGTGAAAAACTTTTTTGGCATCATTCCCGGCACGATGAAGCCGGAATATCACTATAAATACCCGAAAGTCTCCGATTTTGCCGACATGCTTGTTGACCTTTGCGAATATTGCAGACCGCGCCTTTGCATCTGCGACGCGGTCGTCGGCATGGAGGGCAACGGTCCGACGCAGGGCTCCGCGCGCTCCATCGGCTGCCTGATCGCAGCGCAGAGCGCGCATAAGCTTGACTTAGCTGCCTGTGGCCTCATCGGTCTGATGCCCAGTGAGGTGCCGACGCTCTCCGCTGCCATCCGGCGCGGCCTGTGCCCGGACAGTGCAGAAAAGCTGACGATTTTCTGCATTGTCCGGGCACAAGACTGTCGCATTTGCCGTCCCGGACTACAAGACTGTCCCCTCGCAGGCAAGCGTCTTTTTCCGCAGCGGCGGAAAGGGTGTTTTCGCCAAGCTTGCCGACAGCTTCCTGTTCCATATGCTTACGCCGTACCCCAAGCTTCGCGCAAGCGCCTGCGTCGGCTGCAAAAAATGCGCCAATATCTGTCCGGCCAAAGCCATCACAATGCGCGGCGGCAAGCCGGATATTGACCGGAAGGCCTGTATCCACTGCTTCTGCTGTCAGGAATTCTGCCCAAAGGGCGCGATGCAGGTGGGACGCAGTGTGCTTGCAAAGCTGCTGGAAAAGGGCTGAGTTACCTGAGGGCGCGTTGCCAGAAATCCCCGGCATAGCGTCCGGCGGTTCGGCTTATCCTAACAGAAAAGGAGGCCGAACCGATGCGAGCAGAGTTTTTATGGGAAGTTTTTACCGATACCGGCGCGCCGGAGGCGTATCTGCTGTTTAAAGATGCAGGCCGCGCGCAGCAAAGCGTGAGGGAAGCGGAGCATGGACTACCTGACGACGCGGGGGCTTGTCCTCCGGACAACCGAATATAAGGAAACGGACCGCATCCTGACGGTTTTGAGTGCCGACCGCGGTTTGCTTACGATGAAGGCACGCGGCGTGCGCTCCAACCGCAGCAAGTTGAAGGGGGCCTGCCAGCTTCTGACCTATGCGGAGTTTACCGTCGGCGAGGCGCACGGCTTTTCCTCCATCACCGAGGCGACCGCGCTTGAGATGTTTCCGGAACTGCGGACGGACATTGAACTGCTGGCGCTTGCCAGTTATTTTGCCCAGCTTGCCGAGGTTTTATCGCAGGAGGATGCGGCAAGCCCTGCGCTGCTGCCGCTGATTTTGAACGCGCTCTACGCGCTTGCAAAGCTGAAAAAGCCACCGCGGCTCGTCAAGGCGGCGACGGAACTGCGCCTTGCCGCCCTTGCAGGCTATCTGCCGGAACTTTCCGGCTGCTGCGTGTGCGGGAATGCTGAACCTGACCGGTTCTCGATTGCAGACGGGACGCTCGAGTGTGCGTCCTGCCGCGCGTCCGACGGTGTGCGCATGCCGCTCTCATCCGCGTCGCTGGCTGCGATGCGCTATATCGTTTCCTGCCCGGATAAAAAGCTGTTTTCCTTCACGCTGACGGGTTCGGCGGAGAAAGAACTGTGTGATGCGGCGGAAAGCTATCTGCTTACGCAGCTGGAGCGCAGCTTTTACACGCTGGATTTCTATAAATCACTTTTGACAGAGTAACAGAATAGGATCGTACTTATGAACGAACAATATGAAAAATCACTGACAAAGCTGGAACTGGACAAGGTTCTGTCGATGCTTTCCGACCATGCCGCATCGCAGGCGGCAAAGGAACGCTGCCTTGCCGTCCGCCCCAGTACGGACGCGGATGAGATTCGCCATCTTCTGGACGAGACAAGCGCGGCCTGCGCCTGCATCACGGTCAAGGGCTCACCGTCCTTCGGCGGATTATATGATGTGGGCGCGTCGCTTGACCGCGCCGACCGCGGCGGTTGCCTCAGCCCGGAAGAACTGCTGCGTATTGCAGCTGTTTTAAAGTCTGCCCGCCAGACAAAAGCGTATTCCGAAGGCGAAGGGAGAAGCGCACAGGAGTCAAGCGTGCTGGATGTGTACTTCCAGCAGATCACCACGAATAAATATCTGGAGGAGCGCATCTTTACCTCCATTCTCTCCAAAGATGAGATCGCGGACGCAGCCAGCAGCGGACTTGCCTCTATCCGCCGCAAGATCCGCCAGCAGAGTTCCAAGATCCGAGAATCACTGCAGAAGATCATCACCTCGCCGTCCTACGCAAAAATTTTGCAGGAGCCGATCGTGACCATCCGCTCCGACCGCTTCGTCGTCCCGGTCAAGGCCGAGTGCAAGAGCCAGCTTCCGGGCCTTGTGCACGACGTATCCGCCTCCGGCAGCACCTATTTCATCGAACCCATGTCCGCTGTCAACGGCAATAACGAATTGCGCGAACTGTTTATGGCTGAGCGCAAGGAGATCGAGCGCATTCTTGCCGAACTCTCCGCTGAAGCTGCGGGCCACCGTGAGCAGATCAAGCTGGACTATGACGTGCTGCTGCAGCTGGAGTGCATTTTTGCAAGGGCACGTCTGTCATTTGCCATGCGCGCCATCTGCCCGGAGGTGCGCACAGACGGCCAGCTGAACCTGATCCGCGCCCGCCATCCGCTCATCACCGGCAAGACCGTCGTGCCCATCTCTGTGCGCCTCGGCAGTGATTTTGACACGCTCATCATCACCGGCCCCAACACCGGCGGCAAGACCGTCACGCTCAAGACCATTGGCCTGCTGACACTCATGGCCGAGTGCGGCCTGCATATCCCTGCCGACGACGGCAGCGCGATCAATGTCTACGAGCAGGTTTTCGCCGACATCGGCGACGAACAATCCATCGAGCAGTCGCTTTCCACGTTCTCGTCGCATACAAAGAATATTGTAGAGATTCTTAAGGTCTGCGACAAAGACAGCCTTGTGCTGTTTGATGAGCTCTGCGCCGGAACCGACCCGGCCGAGGGCGCGGCGCTGGCCATTTCCATCATCGAGTTCTGCCGCAAATGCGGCGCCGGCGTCGCCGCCACAACGCACTACGCCGAACTCAAGCTCTACGCCATGCGCACGAGCGGCGTCATGAACGCCTCGTGCGAGTTCAACGTCGAGACTCTGCAGCCGACCTACCGGCTGCTCATCGGTGTGCCCGGCAAGTCCAATGCGTTTGCCATTTCCAAGCGCCTTGGCATCGACGAGGCCATTCTGGAGCAGGCCCGCAGCCTCGTCAGCCAGAATGACGTGAATTTCGAGGATGTTCTGACGCAGCTTGACCAGCAGCGGCAGGAGATGGAAAAGGCGAAGGAAGAAGCCGAGCGTCTGCGCCGCGAGACCGAGAAGCAGAAGGAAAAATCCGACGAGTATTACGCGCAGATCAAGCAGGAAAAGGAAAAGGCCGCCCAGCAGGCGCGCAAGGAGGCGCAGTATATCATCGATGATGCCCGCCGTGCCGCCGACGCGGTCTATGAAGAACTCAAGCAGCTTCGGAAGCAGGCGAAAAACGGCGCGTTCGTTCCCGGCTCCAATGAAAAGCAGGCACAGCTGCGCCGCAATCTCAACGAGGCGGAAGGCAGAATGAAGCCCCAGCACGAAGAAAAGCAGCGCCCGGAGCCGACCCGCGCCATCCGCATAGGCGATACGGTTGAACTTCTGAAGCTTGGCACAAAGGCAACCGTGCTTGCAATCAACAAGGACGGAAGCTATCAGCTGCGCGCCGGTATCCTACAGGTCACGGCAAAACCGGAGGAGGTGTACCTCCTGGAAAACGAGACGCAGAACGCGGCGAAAAAGGTCATTGCAGGCAAGGTACGCGAACTCAAGGCGGCGGCCCAGCCGGAACTCGATATCCGCGGTATGGCTGTTGACGAGGCGCTGCCGGTGCTCGATAATTTCCTGGATGCAGCCTATATGGGCAATCTCCCGAATGCACGCATCATCCACGGCAAGGGCACGGGTGTTCTGCGCGCGGCTGTGCAGGACGAATTGCGCCGCTGTAAATATGTTAAGTCCTTCCGCCTCGGCGTCTACGGTGAGGGCGAATCCGGCGTGACGATTGTCGAGTTCAAATAATTTCCGGCGCTTTTTGTCCGGAAATTGGAGCGCAATGAAATAGTGATTGACTTTTCAATGAAATTTGCTAAAATTAGAAAGTCGATAGCAAACTTTAATCCCCGGCAAGATGTATAAGGAGTGTCGTCTAT
>ERZ857521.4463-NODE-4463-length-10201-cov-2.675833_pt1 | contig 10201 bp, 6 predicted proteins | sample MGYA00519701_ERZ857521 | MGnify/ENA primary metagenome ERZ857521 (study PRJEB31778, sample SAMEA3449346) | human gut metagenome | biome: human gut; feature: human-associated habitat; material: faeces | place: United Kingdom | collected 2010/2012 ...
TCGATGCCCATTTCAGGCTCGTTTTCCGACAGTATGCGCGCTATTTCCAGAAGTACGCCAACTCCGCTTGCCCCGTCGTTGGCACCCATCACCGGTTGACGCCGTTTTGCGGGGTCGGGATCGTTGTCGGCCCATGGGCGGCAGTCCCAATGCGCGAGCAGCAATATGCGGCGTTGCTTTTCCGGGTAGTATTCTCCGACGATGTTGCGGGCTTCGATTTTTGTTCCGTCGAATGTGGTGAGAGTCATTTTCTGCTCTGTCACTTTTGCTCCGTGGCGGCGCAATTCGGAAGACAGGTAGTCGCCGCAGCGGCGGTGCGCGCTGGTGTTAGGGACACGTTCTCCGAAGTCGCATTGCGCGGCTACGTATGAGTATGCGCTGTCGGCGTTGAATACGATTTGCGGTCTCACGGTGTTTTCTGCCGCATTGCCGTCGGCCGCCGGTGTTTTTGTCCCCGATGAGTTTGAGCAACTAATCATTATGAACAACAGCGAGGAGAATGCCAGTATGTATTTTTTGCAATTCATATCGTTAGATTTTATCCATCCCGAAACGGTGGCGGAACTGGTAAACGAGCATCCATACGGCAACTGCCGCGGCAAGGAAGTCGGATACCGGCATGCTTGTCCATACGCCGTTTATTCCCATAATTGGCGGGAGCAGTGCCAATCCCGGGAGGAGGAACAGCAGTTGGCGCGACAATGAAAGGAATATTGCGGTCCATGCCTTGCCTACCGATTGGAAGAATTGGCAGATGATGATTTGTGAGCCGACAACCGGGAACATGGCAACGCTTATCTGCAAAGCCGACAGTGACTGTCCTACCAAGGCCGGGTCGTCGGTGAATGCCCCTACGAACAATTGAGGGAACACTACGCCGAGGAAACATCCTAAGGATGTGACTATCGTGGCCGCTATGATACATAGTTTCAATGTCTGTTTCACGCGGTCGAAACGTTCCGCGCCGAAATTGTATCCGGTGATTGGTTGCATGCCTTGCGCTATGCCCATGATTATCATCACAAAAAGCATCTGCACTCGGTTGATGATTCCGAATGCCCCGATTGAATAGTCGTTGCCATAAGCCAACAGGCGGTTGTTGATGAATATCGTCACGCAGCAGGCGCATACGTTCATCATAAACGGCGACATGCCTATGCCGAACACGTTTTTGATTATGCGCATCCGCAAGTTGAAGCAGCCGCGGTGGAATCTCACGTAGCTGTTCTTGTTGGCGAAATGAGCCAAAACCCAAATCATCCCGATGAACTGTGAGGCTATTGTCGCCAACGCCGCGCCTCTGATGCCCCAGTCGAACACGAATATGAAAATGGGAGCAAGCACCACGTTGCATCCTACTGTGAGCATCGACGAAAGCATGGCCTTTTTTGGATAGCCGGTGGCGCGCATCACGTTGTTGAGGCCTATCATCACGTATGAAATAGGGCTTCCGGCGACAATCACCTGCATGAAGTCGCGGGCGTAAGGCAAAGTGTCGTTGCTTGCGCCGAAGAAGCGGAGAATGTTGTCGAGAAACAGAAGCGTGATGCCTCCGAAAACGAATGCGTTGACAACGCACATCACCGCCACGTTGCCGAGAATCTCTTCCGCGCCTTTCTGGTCCTTTTGTCCGAGGCGTATCGACGATATTGTGGCTCCTCCCACGCCTACGAGTGTGTAGAAAGCTATCAGGAGGTTCATCAGCGGAAACGTTATGGCGAGTCCGGAAATGGCGAGGGCGCCTACTCCGTGGCCTATGAATATGCTGTCGATGATGTTATAGAGGGATGTGAGCGTCATGCCGACGATTGCCGGCAATGAATACTGTGTGAGCAGTTTCCCTACCGGGGCGTTGCCCAGTATGTGCGGATCATTCTTTACCATAAACAACAATCTTTTCCGCTGCAAAGATACTGCAAATTGAGCGCAATGCAAAGAGCTTGTCAAATTTGAATGGCTTAAACTTGACCTATTTGTAGATATAGCCGGCTGTGCAGTTATATTATGCAATATCGGGGCGGGGAATCCGTTATATAGATATGGCTAATATGTATGATAAACGGAGGGCGTGGAAATGGGCGTTCCTGCTTGTTTCGGTGCTGATGGTGATTTTGTTCCTTTATGTTTCCAACGACCTTGTGAAGGATATGTCGGAGCAGGAGAGGGGACGTATGGAGATTTGGGCGCAGGCTACCAAGCAGATTGCAACGGCTCCGGTGTTCTCGACAGACGGCGCGGGCGGGATGTCGTCTGGCGACATAGATTTCCTTCTCGGCATAATCGAAGATAACCGCAATATTCCGGTGTTGCTTGTGGATGACAGCGACAATATCCTGCAATACCGCAATTTCCGTCTGCCCGAGCCTGTCGACAGCCTTATGCCCTACAACCTGTCGGACAAGAACCGCACTTTCCTCGACAGCAAGCTCGCCGCACTGAAAAACACCAAGAACCATATAGAAATCCATATCGACGACCATACCGTGCAGCACCTTTATTATGAGGATTCCACGCTGTTGAAGCGCATATCGTACTATCCATACATACAATTGGCCGTTATGGCGATTTTCGTTGCGATAGTCTATTTTGCGGTGATGAGCACGAAAAAGGCGGAGCAGAACAAGGTGTGGGTAGGATTGTCGAAAGAGACCGCCCATCAGCTCGGCACGCCGATTTCGTCGCTGATGGCGTGGGTGCAGATGCTGGAGGCTTCGGGTGTTGACAAGGAGATTGTCGGCGACATGGACAAGGACGTGCAGCGGTTGTCGGTGATAGCCGACCGTTTCTCGAAAATCGGGTCGAAGCCGGAGATGCAGTTGGCTTTTCTTTCGGAATCGGTGGAGAAAGGGCTTGAATACATGCGCGCGAGGATTTCGTCGGGTGTGAAGCTCTCAATCAGTCTTCCTGACGACGATTGTGGGGTGAACCTGTGCCTGCCATTGTTTGAATGGGTGCTTGAAAACCTCACTAAAAACGCAGTCGACGCAATGCAGGGCAAGGGAAGGCTTGACGTTACCGTTGACCACGACCGCCAAAAGGCGTATATCGACGTGACCGACACCGGAAAGGGCATCGCCCGCAAGGACTTCAAGACGGTGTTCAATCCCGGCTTCACGACCAAGAAGCGCGGCTGGGGATTGGGGCTGACACTTGCAAAGCGCATAATTGAGGAATACCACGGCGGCAAAATCTACGTGAAATCGTCGGAAGTAGGTGTCGGCACGACGTTCCGCATCGAATTGCCTGTTGTGAATTCGTGAAAAACAATGTTATATATGAAACGTTTTGGTTTGCGGAAAATGCAGGAGAGTGTTGAGGAGTGCCTCCGCAACTATCCGATGGAGATAATCACCGGCGTGATTTATTTCTTTATTAAAATCGTGACTGATTACAATTATAGTATCAGTGACCGGCCTGACCTGTCGGAAACGCAGGTGTTTTTCCCTGTGGTTTTTGCCGTGACCTATGCCTTGAACACGTGGGTGCGCCGCAAGATTGCGGCGGCTTACTATGCCGTGCCGTTGCTGATGATTGCGCTGTTTGCCTTGTTCTACAAGGAATTGCACGGCTTTATCGACTCGATGGGCTTCGGATGCACGCTGATTGCTGTGGTTATGCTGTTTTTCGCGTGCGCCAAGAATGGCGGAAACCGGGCGTTCTCGGCGGAAACTCTGTCGAAAGCCGAGGATTTGGCGTTGTCGGTGTTCACCGGGATGCTTTTTACCGGCGTGATGAGTGCAATCTACGGCTCTGTGGAATATCTGTTCGGGGTGGTAATCAACGCTTATGGCAAGACACTGTTCTTTTCATTATACATAGTCATGCCGGTGCTTTTCCTGACGATGCACGGCAAATCGTCGTCCGGACCGGGAAAGTTTGTCAAGGTGATGCTAAACTACATTCTGCATCCTGCAATATTGATTTATGCGGCAATACTTTATCTGTATGCCGCGAAGATTGCCGTGGAATGGACATTGCCTGAGGGCGGTGTGGCCTATATGGTCTCGGCATTCGTGATTGCCTCGCTTGCCGGGCAGATGCTTCAATTGGTCGATGCAAAAAAGATTTATGGTTGGTATTACCGCAACTTCCTGTGGATTGCCATAGTTCCGCTTGCGCTGTTTTGGACAGGCGTGGCCTATCGTGTCAATGCCTACGGTTTCACGGAGGCGAGGGTCTATCTTGTGGTTTTCGGAGCGTTGATGACGTTGTTCGTGCTGATGCGCCTTGTGCGGCGTATTTATGTGTACCAGTGGATGCTTCTTGTTGCGGTGGCGGCGGTAGCCAATTTTACCTACATACCCGGAATTTCCGCCGATGACATTGGTTTGCGCTCGCAGATAAACCGTGTCCGCTCGTTGGCTTCCGAGTTGGGGCTACTTGGCAAGGGTGGAAAGCTCACCGGTACGGCTCAATTCTCGCCCAAGGACGAGGCGCAGCGCCAAAAGGCTCTGGAGATTTGCGAGGCTTACGATTATGTATACTACAATATTTCAGATGAGCGTATCAGCGACTATGCAGGACGCTCCGCTATGGTTGAGCGTGTATTGGGCAAGAATGAGCTTGACAGTTCGAAATTGGATGTTAACAAGACTTTCATCTACCTCCAGCTTCCTGACAACTTGCCGCTGCCTGTGGAGGGATATAGCCGGGCATATTTTGACGGAAGCATTGGCGGCGACATTATCCGCTTTGGCAACGGCGGTAAGATTCCGTTGCCCGGAAAGGCTTATTTCGCACGGCATGCCGATTTGTGCGAAAAAATGGCTGATTCCCGGGATGGCGATGATAGCCGGCAGAGCGTCGAGCCGTTCATCTTCCGCAACGACACATGTATGGTTGTGTTCGACCGGCTTTGCGGCTTCACTGAAGACGGCAGTTGGGCAGTTGCCAGTGGCAGCAGTTGCTATGTGTTCGTGAAATAGCAATGCTTGTTGCGCTGATAGGCCTTTGTTTTGCCGTTTTTGGCATCGGTTTGTGCGAAATAATTTGAAAAAAGTGTTGCGCCGTTTGCATAATTCGCAGAAACGCCATATCTTTGCAATCGCTTTCGGCAAAGAAGCCGAACGGTCCCATAGCTCAGTTGGTTAGAGCATCTGACTCATAATCAGGGGGTCCTTGGTTCAAGCCCAAGTGGGACCACACAGCAAATCAAGCAGTTAAGCTGTCCGCTTAGCTGCTTTTTTGTTTGCGTTAGTTGCAGTTTTCAGCTGTTATATAGCCCCGGGTTAAACCGAAAACTTAAATGGAAGTAACGGCTAACGTGGTGTGTTACAAGTCAAATAATATGTTTCATTAATTTGAATCGGATAGGCTGCGCTCTGCCAAACCACAATAATCAGATAATTGTTTTCTTGCATTTGCTCTTGCCTTGCATCATCTTTGCCGGTGATACAGCAAAGGCAACCATACAGAGGATGCCAATAATCCACTTTCTGCAGACATTCTTAAAACAGGAATACTGATATAGAACCAGTTGCTGGTGTCCGTATTTTTGTGGGTACCAATAGCTTTTTTTCAAAAAAAGTGTCATAAAGTTGTAAATATCAAATAAAAATATTATATTTGCTGTGATTTTGGCGAATGCCAATTTAGGGCATAGATAAGGTGAAGAGGCGTTATGTCTTCTTGTGTGTGAAAAGTCATAGGAAACTTGCAGAGGATTTCCTGTCGCTTTCACACGTGACGGGCATACAGTTCCACGCTTCTGTGTATTTAAAAAGGATTAAAAAGTATTCCGGGAACTGGGTTGACATTATTGGCAGATTATGCAAAAGTTCGGTTTCATTATCTCGGTGCTTACTCTTTTGCTGTCTTGTGCGTGTATGGTGCATGCGCAAGCCGCACCCGATGATGCGGGGACTTTCTATGCGGCCGATTCAACATACATCTTATATAAGACAGGAGTTTCTACCGTCGATACGACATTCAACTACAACGGGGACAGTCTCGACCGTTTCATATCCTCGATACACATGACAGAGGCGAACGGCAGCAAAGTGTACGTCGAGATAAACTCCGGGGCATCGCCGGACGGCGATGCCGCCGGCAACAAGCTTCTTTCCGACAGACGGACGGACGCGCTGGCATCATACATCATCCGGCATGCCGGGCTGTCAGAGAAGCAGATAAGGAAACACTCCGAGGGTGTAGCATGGAAAGACTTGCACAAAGCCGTAAATTACGACAACAGCACGCCCTGCCGCGACGAAGTGCTCCGGATACTTCAGGACACTACATCCGACCGCAACAAAAAGCTGAAGTCCCTGCATTCGGGCGAAGCCTACGGCTACATGCTGGCCAACATATTCCCGCGCCTGCGGTTCAGCACCTTGACCCTGTTCTCCAACCGTGAACAGCATCTGCCGTACCCTGACGAGACACCCGCAGGGCGCCGGACGCTATTGGCGGCAGATTTGGGAAGCTCATACTATGCGGCATTGACAGAAGCAAAGAATCTTGCCGCCCCGATTTTCACCCCCCCATTTTACAAAAGCCTGACAATAAGGCAGATAGTTACCACAACCTTTATATAAAAACCAATGCCATCGGCTTGGGGATGCTTGTCCTCAACGCCGCCGTCGAATACGACTTCTCCGATTTATTCTCGTTCCATCTGCCGGTATACTACTCCGGGGCCAACTATTTTTCACGGCGCACAAAATTCCGCATCCTCGGGACGCAGCCGGAGCTTAGAATATGGCCGACGGAAAACAGGCGTTTCTTCGCCGGGGTGCACTTCGGCGTAGCCTCCTATAATTTTGCCATCAAAAGCGGTGGCTACAGGATACAGGACCACAACGGAAACACACCAGCGTTAGGCGGCGGCATCAGTGTAGGCTACCGTATGCCCTTCTGCCGTAACAAGCATTTCCTATTAGAATTCGCAATCGGAGCCGGAGCCTACCGCGCATATTACGACAAGTTCAACAATTCCGGCAGCGGGGCCTACCACTCCACCGTGCGGGAAACATACATAGGCATCGACAATGCAGCCGTGTCATTCACCTATATGTTTAACTTAAATAAGAGAAGAAAGTGAAAAATACAAGAATGACATATAAAACAGCGGCCGCATGCGCATTGGCCATTTCCGCCTTATCATCTTGCGATGTCCACGAATTCCCGGCGGAAGAACCCGGAAACCACAGCATAATCCTGCGCCTCGATTTCCAGACAGAGATGCCTCTGCACCAGACCGTAGAATATACCCGCTCTGGCAATGCCTCTACGAACGCCGGCGACTATGACATCAGATACCAAATCCGCATCTACAAAACGGACGATGCAGGGGAACCGTTGTCCGACGTATACACATCAATAACAGAGACAAAGGACGATGTGACCGACCTCAATCATTCCGTCGACATAGAAATTGAAAAAGGCAATTACCTCTTCCTCGTATGGGCCGACTATGTGGACGGCGGCAAGGAAGAGGACAAGTTTTATGCCACCGGCGACTTCAAGGAGATAACGCTGGCAGGAGAAAGCCACTGCGGCAACAACGTTTTCCGCGACGCCTTCCGCGGGGAGGCGGCGGCAACGGTAGCCTCCGGCGATGACGCGCCACAAGAAATCACGGTTGAAATGGAACGTCCGTTGGCACGCTACCAGTTCATAACGACGGACTTGGAGACATTCATCACCAACGCCCTGAAAGAGCAGGAGGCGCGCGACGGCGCGGAAAAGGAGGACTCCCCGACAAAGGCCGTCAACTTGGACGACTACCGCATCGTGTTCCGCTATACAGGCTTCATGCCATCGGCTTTCAATGTTTTCACCAACAAGCCGATAGACGCGGTGACCGGAGTCAGCTTCACCGGACGGATCACCCGCCTGAGCGACACGGAGGCGGAATTGGGGTTCGACTACGTGTTCGTCAACGGCACGGAATCGACAGTGCCCGTCGCAGTCGAGGTCTACGGCACGGACAACCGGCTTCTTTCCTCCACCGGCCCCATCGACGTACCTTTAGTGCGTAGCAAGTACACAATCGTGCGCGGGCCGTTCCTCACCACCCAAGCGTCCGGAAATGTAGGGATAAATCCGGGATTCGACGGTGACTGGAATTATGAAATCAAGTAAACACATATAATAATACTAATAATACTAACTCTTTTAAATTAAATCATTATGAAAAAGCAATTATGCAAACTGGCGATTTTCGCGTTGCTGCTGTCGACAGCCTCATGCGCCGACGAGCAGTTCGCGGGTGACTTGACAGGCGGCGAGACGACCGTCACTTTCAACGCCCAGCTGCCGGCAGGCCTTCAGACAAGGGCAGCCGGCGACGGCCAGAGGGCCACCACACTCTCCTACGCCGTGTACGAACAGGGAAAGCCGGTCATCACGAGCGAGGACGAGGTGACCTTCGTGAACGGGCAGGCAACCCTATCGCTGCGCCTCGCCAAAGGGAAGACCTACGACTTCCTCTTCTGGGCTGACGCTTACGGAAAGGACGACACGAAGAATCCCTACAAGGTGGACTTCAACACGCAGACCTTGACTGTCAACTATGACAACGCGCTCTCCAACGACGAATCGCGCGACGCTTTCTTCGGGACGGCAAATGTAACCGTCAAAGGGGCGGTGAGCGAGAACATCACCCTGAAGCGTCCGTTCGCCCAGCTCAACATCGGGACCAACGACATGGAAGATGCCAAGGCCAGCCTCAACACGGAGGCTCTGAAGTCTTCAGTGAAAGTTTTGGGAATCTTCAGCAGCATGAACCTCATGACAGGCGGAGTGTCTAACAGTGTTGAAGTTACCTTCGGCTCAAGCGCGATACCTAAGGAAAAGTTCACCGTAGGAGACAATGAATACGACTACCTCGCCTTGAACTACCTGCTCGTTTCCGACCAGAAAGGTCTCGTTAACTGCGAGTTCACCTACACCGACGGGGCCACGACCGACACCCGGACCATCGACAACGTGCCGGTGCAGCGCAACTACCGCACCAACATCTTCGGCTCGCTCCTGACCGGCAGCGTGGACCTCGGCATCACAATCGAGCCTGACTTCAACACCCCGGACTTTGGTGTTGCCGCTCCGTGGGACGGTAAGACTGTCACAGAGCCGAAACAAACGGAAACTGACATTTTGATTTCCTCTCCGGCAGAATGGGTTTGGCTGAAGACCCATAGCAGGAATGGCAAAAACATCAAGTTGACTGCCAACCTTGACTTCGGCGGTTTTGAAGTGAAAGGCATTGCTGCCCCCGCAGTGTTCGACGGACAGGGATACATAATGTCGAACATGGTACTCCTTCCGGGCGGAAGCGACTATTCGAACGGTTTGTTCCAAGGCGACGCTACCTTTGGAGATGTTACAGTGAAGAACGTGACGTTTGAGAATATTACGGCAGAATGCAGCGACCCGGAACATGGTTATGTAGGTGTTGTCTTCGGCGATTTGCAGGACGGCAACCTGACTTTGGAGAACGTGCATGTGAAAGACGCCGACCTTTGCGGTGTGCAGTCGGTGGGCGGTCTGGTCGGCTTCGTCGCTTCTGGAAAGACAGTCAGCATCAACAATTGCTCTGTAGAGGGCGGATATATCCACAACTATCCGGTCGCTGATGAATCAGGCTATGTTGCCGGTTTGGTAGGCCGTCCAGTGGGTACTGTGCATGTAACAGCCAGCGAGGTGAAAGACACTCAGATTAGAGGATATTACGCTTCTCGTCGCGGCGAAACCACTATTGCTGCCGTAGTAGGCGGTCAGGAAACTGTGGATGGCGTGACTGTGACGAATGTGACAGTTAAGAAAACGCAAATCGACGCAGTAGCTTCCAATACTGGCGAACTTATTGCTGCATTGGCGGAGAATAAGGAGAACATAGTGCTTAAAGCCGGCGAATATGAGCTCGGCGGCGCTACTTTCGGCGCAAGTAAGGTTAATATCGTCGGTGACGACAGAGAAAAGAGTGTCGTTAAGGTTTCAAAGAGCATCTATGCCGACGGCAAGACTATCAATCTGAAAAACCTTACCTATTCTGTTCCTGAAGGATTGACTTACGATGAGTTTAATTTCGCATTCATTCATCGTGCTGCCGGATTCAATATGGAAGGATGCGTGATAGCTGACGGTCGTTTGCGTATCAACGTAAGCAAGTCGGTAATCGACAATTGTCAGTTCAATGTATCAACATCCAACGGTTTTGATGGCTACGCTTTGTTCTATTATGGAAACAACAATTCTG
>ERZ857521.4468-NODE-4468-length-10190-cov-59.190331_pt1 | contig 10190 bp, 10 predicted proteins | sample MGYA00519701_ERZ857521 | MGnify/ENA primary metagenome ERZ857521 (study PRJEB31778, sample SAMEA3449346) | human gut metagenome | biome: human gut; feature: human-associated habitat; material: faeces | place: United Kingdom | collected 2010/2012 ...
GGTCATAGGTGATCGTCTCCGGATTCCAGTCCTCCAGCACTTCCGTGCACATGATAGCGGTATCTGCCGTCGGTGCATAGACATTGCGAACGCACAGTTTCGCGGACGTGATGAAGTGGTTCGCGCCCAGCCGCGGCAAGTCCACGACTTTCAGATAAGTCAGGCGGTTGCCGTAGTAGTTCGTGTTGCTGATCCACAGCCGTTCGTCGTGCTAAAAGTTCTGCGTCGAACCTTCCTTGACGTAGGTATCGAGTATGCCGGCGGCGTTTTCTGCGCTATTAGCGCTGTCCGCGAACATCGCAATCGGGCTGTGTGCCTGCGCCGCCATCCGCTGGCGCTTTTCGGCGGACAGTTCCACCCACTGGTGCGTCGCCGCATCGTACTCATGAACCGGTGTGGTCTGCACCACCGCCCGGAAACGATTGTTGCCCAGCGCGTACACCTTCCCGCAGCGGGTGCGAAGGTGTTTCAGTTCCTGCTGAGCCGGGAACTGAATCTGTTTCTGATTGGTTTCTTGGTTACTCATATGTTTCCTTTCTTTTTGTGCGCTCCTCTGGCGCACGTTTTTTCTATCGAACGGTACGAAAAAAGCCCCTCGCGCCGTGCGCGGGAGCTCCTCTGCCTCTTTCGACGATATGATTCTATCACACTTTTGCAGCGTGTGCATCCGCGTTTTTAGACAGGGCAGGGATGGTTGTGCTTTTCTCCTTGGAAGCACATGATTGCCCCGCTATCTACTGCACCGTTACGCGGATAGTTTCGCCTGCTGTTGCCAAGCACATACACAGGTGTTTCAGCTTCTGCCGAACCGAAAACTGAATCTATTCTCGATGGTTTTCTTTGTTACTCATACATTTCCTTTCTTTGTGTCTCTTTGGCGCACGCTTTTTTCTATCGGACGATACGAAAAAGCCCCTCGCGCCGTGCGCGGGAGCTTCTCTGCATCTTTCGACGATATGATTCTAACACACTTTTGTGCGGTTCGCATCCGCGTTTTTAGACAAGTCGGTGTCCTGATACAGATTTTATGATTTTCAAAGCTGCACAGCTCCGCAAATCAGTCATCCGCCTGATTGCCAAGTTCATCCGACCGTAACTTCAACCTTTTTACCGCTGAAAGCTACGCCGTATTTATAAACTGTCTTGACCCCAGCGGCGGTCAGTTCCGTTTCGTATTTCTTGTCGTTTATCTGCTGCAATGCGGTTTCTGACAACACTTTCAGCTTCTCATCACTGCAATTTTTCTCCGCTTTTAATTCGATGAGAATCCCCGGAAGTCCCTTTTTCGTGGGTTTCAGCTGAATATCATAACGCCCGTCGCCAGACTCTCGATTCGAGGTCACGAAAGCACCACCCAATAAAGCACACAGCCCCAGCATAAAGCCGTGATAGAAGTTCTCCCCTGCCGTGTCAAAACAGCTGACCGATTGGGTCAGAAGCGTCTGAATCTGCGCTTTCAATCGTGCGTTGTCGCCGGAGAAGATGGCCTCCTGAACAGCGATGGCCGTAGGCTGCGGAATCATATTCTCCAGCCGCTGCAAAATTTCCTTGTTATACACGAGAGAAATTTCCCGATTCGGCAAGGAAACCTCACATATAAAGTCTCCATTGAAGGATGGCGTCGTTTTCATTGCCTTCAAGTAGCCTGTCACCAGCAGAAAACTATAAATAGTAGCGGGATTGCTCTTGATTTGCGGATAAATCACGCCAGTATCAATGAAGGTGGTGAACGTCTCGCCCTTGACAAGCGCCGTCAGCCGATGATACGTCTCTTCGTCCGCCTGTGCAAGCACTTCGCCGATAATGTCATTGCTGCCAGTAGAAACCCAGAAGGCTCGCGGCTCACACTCATTGCTGAAATAGTTGACCACTGACCACGGGTTGAAAATCTCCGTCTTGCCGAAGCGGTAGCCGTCGTACCACTCGCAAATCTCATCAAATTTGTCAGCCGCACCGTAATATTCTGCCATTGCCTTTACTTCATCCGCCGTAAAGCCGAAGTAGGCGCTGTACTTGTTGTCCAACACGGAGTTGATGGACAGGTTGTTCATGCCGCTGAAAATGCTCTCCTTCGCCACCCGCAGAATGCCGGTAAGAAAGCCGAAAGACAAATGCTGATTGTCCTTGAACCCGCCCGAAAACAGGTTTCTCATAAACTGGATGACCTTGTCGTAGTAGTCCTTCTGATATCCCTGCTGAATCGGCGTATCATACTCGTCGATGATGATGATGGGCGCAATGCCGTAGTGCTGATGGAGCATTGCAGATAAATCCAGCAGCGCAGCGGTCAGCTCCACTTCGCTGACCTTGCCCTCAGCCAGCTTTTCATAGGTCTTTTTGCTGTACTCGTCGCATTGACCGCTGGTCAGCAGTTCTTTATGCCGCCGTGTTTCCTTTGCGAAAATATCTCGAATCGCCGCAAAAGTCTCCGCCCAAGTGTCGAACTTAACATCCTTGAACGTCAAGAAAATCACAGGGTACTTCCCCTGATAGTCCCGGTACTTCTGACCGCAGCTCCAAATCTTCTTGTCCCGGAAATAAACCGAAGTATCCTCGTCATTTTTTTCAAAAAAAGTGCGCAGCATATCCATATTCAGCGTTTTGCCGAATCGCCGGGGACGGGTGAACAGCGTCACCATCGGGCGCTCGTCAATGAAATCCTTAATCATCATCGTCTTGTCGATGTAGTAGTATTCCGACGATGCAAGGCAGTAGTTGGATACGCCGATAGGCAGCGGTCGCTTCGTCGCCCGCTCCGTTTTTCGGAATGCGCCCGTCTTAATCCGCTGATCCACTGGCTTCTGCGTATCTGCCGGAATCATCCAGCGTTTCCCCTGCTTTTCCGCACCGATGATTTTCCCATCTTTGCAGAGCGTCGCAACTCTCCGCTCCGTTATGTTCCAGCGCGCCGCCGCTTCTTTGATCGGGATCATTTCAGCCATATGGGACACCTCCGCGCATCACTTTACAAGTACATTATACCCGATTAAACGAATAATGTCAACGGAGTTCGGAATAATGTCACTTTAAAGCAGCACGATACCATTTTCCTTGATAAACGTGTGCAAGCAGATTATTCGAACAGTTTTCTGTTAGAGTTAATGACATCATCCAGTTCATCCATGAACATACAGGCAATGATGCACTGATACCGCAAATACCGCGTCATCACTGCCGTACCGAACCCCGTCTGTTCCATAAACGCGGCGGACAGCAGCGGCGGCATATGCAGGCTGATTACGATGCGCGTAATCTGCCGAATATCATACCGAAAGTTGTCATCGCTGCACATTCGGCTGATGGTTGCTTCACTGATTCCCGACCGCAAGGACAGCTCCTTCTGCGTTCCGCAGCGGTCATGAATCAGCTGCACAAGGGCAGCAGAAGGGCGGCGCGGAAAGGTTTCGAGATACTCCGCATTTTTCTCATCCAGTGCTTCTTCGCTCAAATTCTCATCCAAATCCAAGGAGCAAACATTATCATCACACAGCCTTCCATGCACTCTTGATGCTACATTACCGCTGTTGAGTGCCTATTTGCGCTCCATCTAAACCCATAATCGTCATGCAAACATAATTAAATCGTCTTTTCGTCATTTTAACAAAAGTATCTTGACAATTTTCTTCTTATGGTGTACAATATATACAAACAGCAAATCTTCGCCGCGGAAAGATTTACTGTAAAAAAAACTAATGACGGAGGTAGATATCTTGAAACGTTTTCTCGCATTCTTCTGTGTGCTCTCTTTCGCGCTTAGTGCGGTAGCCTTTGGAACAACGTTTACTCGCACGGTACAATGTGTAAATCAAAATGACTACGTAAAATCTGCCATGTCGAATGAAAAAGACAATGACGATCACCGTATCTATGTGCACTACAACGCGCAAGGATGCAGCAACAGCTACACGAACCATTTCCGCGGTTATGCCTATGACCCAGAAGGAGGCATTTTCTGCGGAAGTAAATGGGTTGTTCCCGACCAGTTAATCCCAATTGAAGGAGGTGGCTTTACGGAGGGATATCGTTATTACTTGACCATGCGTGGAAACACAAAGTATAATGAATATGAAGGCTTATCTACAATTGTTCTCACAGGTTATTTCCAAGTAAATTAACCATCATTGGGAGCAGGGAAAATGCTTTGGCATTTTCCTTGCTCCCTGAGAAGAAAGGAGCATTGCAATCATGTTTTATAGGAAACGACTGCTCATCGGTCTTATTCTCAGCTTGTCCTTCCTGTTTACTTCCCCTGCATTTGCTGAATCCTACACCTCCATTCAGCAAATTGTAGAAACAACTCCTGAACGCTGGACAGAAACCTATGAGACAAAATGGCGTACAATTCAAGTCGATGCGGAAATCATCGTTCCTAATGTCGAAACATTCCCCATTATAACAATTCAGAAGATGCCGAAGCTGTCCAGTTCTCTTCTGACTGAATATAGCAGCATTCAGAAGAATAGGGACGCTTCTTTTTGTTTTGATAAATTAAAAGATGATTACCTTCATGTTAATGAAGGCTACAAATCCCATGTAGCCTATGAGCAAAATGAAATACCATCGGAAATGCCGGAAAATGTGGATATTACCTTTGATGAAGCTAAAGCACTTGCTCTTTCGGAAGCCAATAGGCTCTGGGGATTGAATGAGGATGATTTGCTGTTGACACGCACTCGAATCAGCAGCTGTGTTTATAAGTACAAAGAAACCAATGGTGTCAAAACATGGGGATCTGCCGTAACCAAGCAAGGAAGATTTCATTTCAGCTTTGCACAGCTTTTTCATGGCATCGAAATGGAAGACGGGCGCTCTTGCTATCTTGATTTGTCCGTGAGCAGAGAAAGTACCATGTGTTCTCCATCCTATTTCATCTCTTTTTCTTCAAATTTGGATAATGCAAAAGTTCGCGCTATTCTCTATACGGAGAAAGAAGTCATCTATGACGATGTGCCGCTTCTTCCTTTCAGTGCCGCAAAAGAAGCCATTGAGCAGGAAATCTACGCCGGGCGTTTGCGCACGATTGATGAAGTAAAACTTTGCTATGTGTCGTATTTAGACCCGAATGACGCAAAAACGATTTGGCTGCTTCCTGCATGGTATGTGGTGGGCGACTATTCGCGCGACCCAGAAGAGGAATACAAATACACGTATGATAAATACACGGGCGAAGAGGTTGATAATGGTCTCGAACAGCTGGAAGTCATCTTTCAGGCACAGGCAGGTACGCTGATTGATTATACGGCTACAAGCAACTCGCGCCGTAATGTCATCAGCATCATCACATGGGAGCAGATTGGAAAATGAGAGAAATTCTATCCGAGGCAAGTCGGCTCATTCGGAATCGTCATTTTGCACTTGCGGTGCTTATCATGCTGATTGCTTTTTCAGGCTACGCCGCATGTGATTGGGTGTTCATGTACGATTGGGATGTCGCCTATCGCTCTTCGTCGCTCCAGCAGACGCTGGGCGGCATCTACTTCGGCGGAGCAATGCTGGTTGTACCGCTTTGCGCCGCCCTGCCGGCTGGTCTGGCACAGGTTGAAGAACTGCAAACGAATTTCATTGATTACAGGATTATCCGCAGTTCTATGCCGCGCTACGAGGTCACAAAACTGGCAAGCGCTTTTCTGGCATCCGGTGCAGCAATTGCGCTCGCTTTTGTGTTTCATGCACTTATCTGGAACATTCTCGCCACCCCGTGCAATCCCCTTGAAAATGATTATCTCGCTGTACCTTTTGCGGATGATTGCATCTTCGCGCCGTGGCAAGAGATATTTTACAGCCTGCCCATCTATCTTTGGATTGCAGCCGCTGTGTTTTTCTGCGGCGGCGTATGGGGCATGGCGAGTGTGACAGCGGCAATGTACACAAGGGATAAGCTGCTTTCGATTGCTGTCCCCTTCTGCGTATATTTCCTGTGGAGCTACGGTTTTCCGCGCGTTGTTCTGGGGGTAAAAAGGTTTCCGCATCCTGCTGATTTATACAACGATGGACTGACGTGGAACGGCTTTTTCAGTGCGCTGCTTGTTTATGGCGTTCTGATTGTCCTGCTTAATGCGCTGTATGGACTTCGGCTTTTCAGGAGGTATCGGCATGGCGAATAAAAAACCGCATCCTGTTCGGGCAATGCTGCTTGCTAATTTTGACGAGTGGATTCATCAGCCGCGAACGGTGCTGATGTTTTTCTTTATGCTTGCCACAACGTACATCACCGTGTACAGTTACTGCAATGGCATCCGCACCTTTCAATATGAAATGCACATGGGCGAAAGCCTTGTCTATCTGTTGATGAGCGGTTTCAACGGAATGTCGCTCGCCAGCTTAACCTATTTGGTTGCCATTTCCGAAATTCCGCATCAAACCGCTTTTCTGCAATATGCGCTGATTCGCACATCGCGTGAAAAATGGTGTCTTTCGATGCTGCTCTACTGCGTCCTCCTTGCGGTTGCGGTGATGGCAGCAATGCTCCTGCTGTCGGTGCTGTTTCTTCTCCCGTCCATGACCGCTGGCAGCGGTTGGAGCGATACGCTGCGCATTGAGGCAGGTATGCTTGAAGAACGCGCCTATATTCCACTCTGGATTCGCGCAAACTTCGCGCCGTGGCAGGCAATTCTGCTGGCAGTCTGCCCGATTCTGCTGTTTTGGATGGTCATCACGTTCTCTGTGCTGTTTTTCAACTTGCTGGGGCATCCAACCATCGGTTTAAGCCTGAATGCACTCATCCTGTTTGCCGGCATGATATTTGTGTTCGAGGATTTTCCGGCACTGTGCTCCCCCATGGTCTTTGCCACATTATCACGGCTCGTTCAGGGCTATGAGGACTGCTATTGGCAGCGCATCACAGCCGTGTGCGTTGGTTATGTGCTCGTGCTATTGTGCCAAGTTCTGCTGATTCTATGGGCAGCGCACCGGCGTGACATTGCGCCCAATTCTGACTACAGAGGCTGAAAGGTGGAATAAACATGATTGAAATTTCAAACGTCAGCAAGCATTACGGCAAGACGCCTGTGCTGCGCAACATCAGCGCACAGCTGCAATCCGGCATCATCTACGGACTTGTCGGTGCTAACGGCTGCGGCAAAACAACACTGATGCGCTGCATTTGCGGTTTTGCAAAGCCGGATGCAGGCTTTGTCCGTGTGGATGGAAAGGTCATCGGAAAAGATTGCGATTTTGCGCCTTCTATGGGCATCATTATTGAGACGCCCGGTTTTCTTTCACACATGACTGCGCGGCAGAATCTTTCCATTTTGTCCCGCATCACTGGCAAAGTGTCGGATTCGCAAATCAGTGATGTTATCCGTCGGGTCGGCCTTGATCCCGATGACCGCAAGCCGGTCGGAAAATACTCGCTCGGTATGCGCCAACGGCTGGGTATCGCACAAAGCCTGCTGGAAAACCCAACCGCACTGCTATGGGATGAACCATTCAACGGACTGGATGCAGCCGGTATTGCTGATATCCACCGTCTTTTGCAAGAGCGCAAATCACTGGGGAACACCATCCTCCTCGTCAGTCACAGTGAAGCCGACATTGCAAAGGCTTGCGATTGCGTCCTTCACATGGAAAATGGGCAGATTATCGAATAAAGAGAGCATCTATGGATTTCAGTTTGCCCGAACTCGTGTAAATAATCGTTATTTCCATTACTGGTAATCGATCAGGCGGCTCGGCTGAGTAGATAGCCTCTTACACCACCGTGCGTACCGACCGGTACACGGCGGTTCAATCGCATAAGTGCAAGGACTCGTAGCAGTTGAGGATACTAGAATATCCTGCTGTTGCGAGTCTTTCGTTTGTAATGGAACATTCTAAAACTGGGCTTCCCGCGATTCGCCAATAGCCCAATCGGGAATTCCCCCACTGGTATGCCTTGTCCGCTGGAATTCCAAGCTTCCTTAAATTGGCCACCTTCGTTCGGGGCTTCTTCCATTGCTTCCAGATGTACATGCGAAACCTGCGCCGCAACCATTCATCCCAAGACTTCATCATCCGCTTCATCTCGGCTACATGGAAGTAGCCAAGCCATCCACGGATAAACACTTTCACTTCCGCCATCACTCGGCGGACGTTCCGTCCGCGGTTGCGTTTTGTCAGTAGTTTCAGCTTTTCCTTTGCCTTGTTCAGCGACTTTCGGTGCGCACGGATGTAGATGCCGCTTCCATTCTTTCCGATGCAGAATCCAAGAAACTTGAACTCCTCCACTGCGAAAACGCTGGTCACTTTGCTCTTCTCCGTGTTCATTTTCAGTTTCAGCTTTCCTTCCAGATACTTTCGGCTCGATTCCATCAACCGTTCGGCTGCTCGTTTGCTCTTGGCAAACACCACGATGTCGTCCGCATACCGTACTGTCTTTACCCCTCTGCCGCACATTTCCCAATCAAATTCATTGAGATAGATGTTCGCCAGCAGCGGTGACAGCGGTCCGCCCTGCGGCGAACCTTCTTCGGTTTTGCTTACTACACCATTTTCCATTACCCCGCTTTTCAGATACTTCTTGATGATGCGCAGTATTCGCATGTCCTGTATCTTCCGGTGCAACAGATTCATGAGCAGTTCGTGGTTCAGCGTATCGAAATACTTGGACAGGTCTACCGATACTGCGTATCTGTATCCTGCTTCCGCATATTCCTTTACTTTCTGAATCGCCTGCTGACCGCTCCGTTTCGGTCGGTATCCGTAGCTGCTGTCTGAAAATTGCGGTTCCCATATGTTTTGCAGCTTCTGTGCGATTTCCTGCTGTATCACTCGGTCTACTACCGTCGGGATTCCCAGTTTTCGCACGCCGCCATCTGGTTTCGGGATTTCCTTTCGCCGCACCGGGCTTGGCTCGTAGCTTCCGTCTCGGATACTCTGCAAAAGTTCCTCCCTATGTTCCTTCAACCACGGCAGCGCTTCTTCTACGCTCATTCCGTCGATTCCTGCTGCTCCGTGGTTGCTCTTGACCCGCTTATACGCTCTGTTCAGGTTATCCCTGTCCAGTATCGCTTCCAGCAGGCCGCTTGCACCGCCTCGTTCTTTCCCTTCTCTGCGGTCAGTGCTCCGCGCTTCTGCATACCCTTGGTGTTCCACACTTTCTCTTTGCAGGAAGCCCTCGTTTCCTCGGTTTTCTGCTTTCATCACACTGACCTCCTTCCAGTCTTTACTTGAGACTTACGATTGTTCAGCCCTTCCCTTGATTCCGCAAGGTACTATGGCTTCGGCTGACTTCTTGCAGTTCGTTGTTACTGCGGCTTTCGGATTCTCCTACTTCCCGTCTGCAAGACCTCCCCGGGTAAGCGCAACAGCTTTCCTCCCACGTAACCGCCACATTTACCGCACGGGATTCGGGCAGCATTGGACTTCGTGTTGTCTAGCACACTCGTCCGTCCCTGTACGGCCTTCTATGTGATTTCTGTTCGTCGGTTCAGGAGTTTGCCCGCCAGCATTTTTCCCTGCTGACATCCGGCTTCCTTCAGATTTCACCTCACGATGGACACCCTTGCCTTCGGCTAACGCTTCCTACTGCCGAGCGCGTTGTGGTCTCTCACCACTTAGTTGTTGCTCTTGCCGGGCGCACATAAAAACCGAGGCGAAGCCCATCAGCTTCGCCTCGGTTGAAGTTCTCTTAATTAAATGAGTTTTTTCATCGTTATTTTGCAATGCATCCATGCATTGTGGAATTTTTATCTTGTAATTGTTATTCTAACAGCATCAAAAAATCCATTACGAGAATCTCCATCATTGCTTGAAAAATATGTTTTCAGCTCACGTTCCAATTCGGCAACGGTTACTTTGCAGTGCGCAAATTCAGTTTCAGAACATTTCCCCGAAAGCCCCATAAAGAATTCAAGCGGATAACCACAAGACAGTACGTAATTTGCAATGTGAACCATTGTCTCTATTCTTTTATTCTGCAAATCACAATCTACTGTATAGTAGAATTCTTCGCAGTCATCATATTCGTCGTTATCTGCAAGATCGAAAACTAGCAAATTTCCATATTTGGGGGTTCTCATGAACTCTTCTATATATTTCGGAGGGCAGAAGACATACATATCAGACCTACTTGCAAGTTGTGCAATTTGTTCCAAAAATGCCGGAGGGATAGTATGCTTTTCCCTCTTTATGACGCAAACAAATATTTGACTCATTTATTTCTCCTGTTACTATATATTTGCCCCTTGATTTATGGCAGCCAGCCATAGGCA
>ERZ857521.4470-NODE-4470-length-10185-cov-2.361106_pt1 | contig 10185 bp, 6 predicted proteins | sample MGYA00519701_ERZ857521 | MGnify/ENA primary metagenome ERZ857521 (study PRJEB31778, sample SAMEA3449346) | human gut metagenome | biome: human gut; feature: human-associated habitat; material: faeces | place: United Kingdom | collected 2010/2012 ...
CATCAAGGCCCTGACCGATGCAGGCAAGGAAGTGGAGGTGACGTTCGCAGCCGATGGCTATGACCCGGTAACGAAGACCGTGACAATAAAGTCAGCCCCCGACGGTACGGCCAACGACAATGTGACGTGGCTCGACATTGCGATGACCTCCAACGCCCCGGCGAAAGTGGAAAGCATCTCCATCGACGATTTCACATCCGTAAGCCCGGTCTACCCCATCGTGCTGACTTTCTCGCGCAATATGGACCGCGCTTCGGTAGAGGAGGGATTCTCCATCGACAATGACGGGAAAGTGGGACTGTCGTGGGACAACGACTACACTTTGAACATCGACATCTCGGAGCTTGTGCCCAACACGAAATACACCATCCGCATCGACGGCTCGACGGCAAAGAACTCGCAGACCGGGCAATTGCTCGACGGTAACGGCGACGGGACCGGGGGCGACGACTATGTGCTGGAAATCACCATGGCAGAACCCGACCTGACCCCGGCAACCGTAGTCTCCACCGACCCGGCAGCCGACAGCGAAGTTGAGTATAACCTGCGCCCGGTGGTACGCATCGAGTACAGCGAACCTCTGAACTGGAACGAAGATACATACGCCGACTTTGTGACGGTAAAGGACAAGGAAGGCAACACATACGCCGGAACGCTCACCCACACGGTAATAGGCGAAAGGTCAGTGCTGCACTACTATTTCAACGAAGATCTTCCGTTGGACAAATGCTTCTTGGTGACAGTGAAGGAGGGACTGGCCGACCTGTCGGGTAACCTTTCTGACGAGTACAATTTCCGCTTCCTGTCGGAATACCGTGGAATAGAGGAGCAGGAGACAGTGCTCGCGCTCGACGATGTATCAGGGTTCTGGGCTCCCGACGGCTCCGGCTCGAGCGCAGGGCTCACGCAGGAAGCCAACTCCATCGAGACAAGCGGCATAACAGCAAGCAAGGAGAGCAGCGGAAGCCTACAGCTAAACTACTCGTTCGACCCGATGGACACGGGCGGCGCATGGATGATACGCGAATATTATAGCTCGGGCGCATCTACCGTCCACGACAACATAGACGGAATACTCTCGTTCTGGGTGTACGGCGACGGCTCGAACAACAAAGTGTCGGTACGCATACGCGCCAACGGAGCATCAGGAGGAATCAAGTACCGCGACCCGGAGACCGTACTCGATTTCCGCGGATGGAAACACGTGGCATGGGACTTGGCCAACGACCCATACCTTGCGTTCACCGGCGAGGATGAATTGACAGGGGACTGGCGTTTGGACAGCTTCTTCCTCACCCACCAGAACACTGACAACACCCCCGACGTGCCGCAGCAGTCTTGGGAGGGCGTGATACTGTTCGACGAGCTTGAGTTCAACAAATTCGACGCGTCGGCCGTACGCACCGCCTCCATCAGCGACATTGAACTGCCGCTGGGCGGCATACAGCAGAACGGCTGCGAAAGCATAAGCGTCATAAGGGCAGGACAAACGCTGAAAATATCGGCCGACGGCAACATTGCCAATGTAGAAATATACAACGCTTCAGGCTCGAAAGTGATTTCCACGTCGCCCAACTCCGGCAATGCGGAAATTCAGCTCGGCGGTCTGGGCAACGGCGTGTACATCGCAAAAGTAACGGCAGACAATGCCGCAAAGACCGTGAAATTCGTCAAATAAGACGGCTTCCTATAATAAGATGCGGGCGTACCGGAAATGCGGCACGCCCGCTCTTTTATCCCAACTTTAACCCAAATAGGTCATTAGAAACGCTAAACACTCCACCCGAAATACCCCTCGGCACGCTATGCCACACTCCTATTTGCTACGCAAACAGAGGGAGACACTGGACGGGAGTGTCAACTTCACAACTTTCAAATGCCTTTGCGAGGCCTAATTGACCGATTTTGGGTTAGACACTCGAGATCAGGCCGCTATAATACGCCTTGCGCCATCATCGCTTTCGCCACTTTCATAAAGCCGGCGATATTGGCGCCTTTCACGTAGTTCACGTAGCCGTCGGGTTCAGTGCCGTAACGGCAACACTGGCTGTGGATTCCGGCCATAATATCTTTCAGTTTCGCATCCACTTCCTCGGCTGTCCACGTGAGTTTCTGCGAATTCTGCGCCATTTCCAACCCGGAAACAGACACCCCTCCGGCATTTGCGGCCTTTCCCGGAGCATAGAGAATCTTAGCCTTGACAAATTCGTGCACGGCTTCCGGGGTTGACGGCATGTTCGCCCCTTCCGACACGGCAAAGCAACCGTTGGCCAGCAGCGCGCGGGCATCGTCGCCGTCGAGCTCGTTCTGAGTGGCCGACGGCATGGCAATGTCGCACTTCACGCCCCACGGACGGCCGCCTTCGAAGTATTGGCAACCGTATTTTTCGGCGAACTCACGTATCCTGCCCCTGTAAAGGTTCTTCAACTCGAATATGAAATCCAGCTGCTCCCGCGTAAGCCCTTCAGGCACATAGATAGTGCCGTCGGAATCGCTCATCGTTACCACTTTCGCGCCGAGCTGCAACAACTTGTCGGCCGTGTATGTCGCCACATTGCCCGAACCGGAAATAGCTACGGTCTTGCCTTCGATGCCGATGCCGCGTGTGGCAAGCATATTGAGCAGGAAATACACATTACCGTAACCGGTGGCCTCCGGGCGTATCAACGAGCCGCCGAACTCCATGCCCTTTCCGGTGAATGTACCGGTGTTCTCGCGCGCCATCTTTTTATAGGCGCCATACATATAGCCCACTTCGCGACCGCCTACGCCGATGTCGCCAGCCGGCACGTCGGTGTCCGGGCCTATGTGCCTCCACAATTCCGAGACAAAAGCCTGACAGAAGTGCATAATCTCCATATCCGACTTTCCCTTAGGATTGAAATCCGACCCTCCTTTGCCGCCGCCCATCGGCAGCGTGGTAAGCGAATTCTTGAAAGTCTGCTCGAAAGCGAGGAATTTCAGAATCGACTGATTGACCGAGGAATGGAAACGGATACCGCCTTTATAAGGGCCGATGGCATTGTTGTGCTGCACACGGTAGCCCATATTGTTCTGCACGCGCCCCTTATCGTCGACCCACGACACACGGAACGAGAATATGCGGTCGGGGATGCACAGACGCTCTATCAGATTGTAGCGTTCAAACTCGGGATGCTGATTGTAGACTTCCTCAATCGAGGTAACCACTTCTTCCACAGCCTGCAAGTATTCCGGCTCGTGCGGAAACCTGCGGCGCAAATCGTCGATAACTTCAGTAGCTTTCATTCAAATGTAATGTTTAGTTGTCGTTTTCCGTGCAAAAGTAAAGAAAATTTCCGTTTTAAGCTACACAATCGCACAAAAACGCCACATTCCGCCGCACTTTTGCCACTTAAAACGTAGCGGCATAAAATTTCATAACAGCAATCCCGCCCACTCGGGAATTCTGTCCGTATAACGTTTTTGCAAAGCTCCATCAACAGTTCTAAACAACAATTTAGGCACTTGATTGTCCACTGAATTGTCATAAATATAAGCACGGTCGACAATCCGCATTGCCTCGTGCGCATTTTCCAATGATTTATAATAGCGGGATATTATTTTTGATATAGGAACTTCATGACCTCCATTAAGATAGCGTTGCGCTATGCGGTTAACATTGATTATCGGATCTGACGTGCAGATATAAAAAAAACGTATAAAAAATCCTGAGTTCTTAGCTCGTTTTATAAAGTCAAGTTTTTCAACAGAAGAGAATACCGTTTCAAACACAAAATTACATTTATCAGCCAAACATTTATACCTTAATTCTGTTGCATATTGCGCCGCCTTCAGCACCGCTTCGGCAGAATTCCATCCACCAAATCTTTCTTGAGCAATATCATCAGGATTGATATAAACACAGTCCTTTCCCCATTCGTAATGCAACAATTGTATAGTCGTGGATGTTTTGCCAGAGCCATTTGGTCCGGCAACGACACACAAGACAGGCCTTTTAACAATCATAAGTATGAACGTTTATTAGATTCAAACGATTTAATTTTCCGCTCAACATCCTTTAATCGTTTATCTTTTTCCAATTCCGCATTATGGAAACTTTTTCGCGCATCCTCTGCCACATGAGCCATCAATTCATCCAACAACTCATCTGAAGGTTCTTCTTGCGAATCAAGCCGATATTCATTCAGTTTCATCTTGCAATAATTACGATATGCAAATATACTTTATTTTATTCTATAAGCCGTTTCCGACACAAAGAAAATCGCAATACTTTTGCCACTTAAAATATGGCGGCATAAAATTTCATAACAGCAATCCCACCAATTATGGGACAATCGGAATGCAGCTTTTACAATAATCTAAAAAGCCAAGACATCGATATAAATGAATATTTTTCCAGATTTATTTGGAATATCGGAATATTTATGCTTATATTTGCAACAAACATTAATATTTATACATCCAATTATGAAGACTGACACTAAAAAGTTCTTGCTGCAAGAGAAAGAAATACCGGAAGCTTGGTACAACATACTGCCCGATATGCCGGTGAAACCGCAACCGCTGCTCGACCCGGCGACAAAACGCGAGCTCAAGGCCGAGGATCTGTACCCGCTGTTTGCCGAGGAACTCGCAAAGCAGGAGATGAACACCGCCGACCGCTGGATTGAGATTCCGGAAGAAGTGCGCGAAATGTACAAGATATGGCGTCCAACGCCGCTCGTCCGCGCCGCCGGACTGGAAAAAGCGCTCGACACACCGGCACACATCTATTTCAAGAACGAGAGTGTCAGCCCGGTAGGCTCCCACAAGCTCAATTCCGCCATCCCGCAGGCATACTATTGCAAAAAGCAGGGAGTGACCAACATAACCACAGAGACCGGAGCCGGGCAGTGGGGAGCGGCGTTGTCGCTCGCCGCACGGCATTTCGGGCTGGAACTGGCCGTGTATATGGTGAAGGTGTCGTACAACCAGAAGCCTTACCGGCGCTCAATCATGCAGACCTACGGCGCGGAAGTGATAGCCTCGCCGAGCATGTCGACCAAAGCCGGACGCAAGATAATAACCGACAATCCCAATTGCCAAGGCTCGCTCGGCACGGCAATCTCAGAAGCCGTGGAACTGGCGATGTCGACCCCGAACTGCAAATACACCCTCGGCTCCGTGCTCAACCACGTGGCACTGCACCAGACCGTGATAGGCCTCGAAGCAGAGAAGCAGATGGAGATGGCCGGCGAATATCCCGATGTGGTGATAGGCTGTTTCGGCGGCGGAAGCAATTTTTCCGGCATCTCTTTCCCATTCCTGCGCCATAACCTGTCGGGCAAACACAGCGCCCGCTTCGTGGCGGCCGAGCCGGAATCATGCCCCAAGCTGACAAGGGGAGAGTTCCGCTACGACTTCGGCGACGAGGCAGGATATACACCATTGATACCGATGCTGACGCTTGGACACGACTTCATGCCGGCCAACATCCACGCCGGAGGATTGCGCTACCATGGGGCGGGCTCGATAGTGAGCCGATTGAAAAAGGACGGACTGATTGACGCTGTCGACATTCCCCAGCTTGAGACATTCGCGGCGGCCACGCTGTTTGCCCGGACAGAAGGGATAATCCCGGCGCCGGAATCGTCGCATGCCATAGCGGCTGCCATCCGTGAAGCCAACCGTGCCAAGGTGGAGGGACGGCAGACTGTCATCCTGTTCAACCTGTCGGGACACGGCCTGATAGACATGGCGTCGTACGACCGCTATTTCGCCGGCGACCTCATCGACTGCAAATACGACCCTCTATAAGTTGAGGGTTGAGAGTTTAGTGAACTATAAATCACATCCCACATTTTTAATGGACACCAATAATTTTACACCAAGCGCTTACCAAGCCAACTTACTGAAAGATAATAAGTTTTGTTTAAATTCGGTAATTTGGCACGGATTTGTTCGGTAATTTGGCGAAACACCCGGACGTCACGCTAATCTTTCAGGCAAGCGACAGGGACGACAAGCACCCCATCCGCCCGCCGGTAAGCATATTTTCCAATTCCGACAAGAACCATCTTAAAGGCCGGAGCCTTCATCCTCGAAGTGTCGATTTTTTCACTCAGCCGCAACAAGCTCTTAGCCCCCTCCTCTATAAGAGTCTCACCTCCGAGCTTTATTTCCACCTATTGGTGTCCGCTAAAAACTCAGGATTTAATTGTATGACATTTATACACAAGCACTTAACACACCCCAGTAAAAGAGGTCTTGTCTTTGGAACAAGAGAGCCTCGAGACTCCAGAATTGCCCTATGCAAGCGGAGCGCGGCTTGGGGTGAGACAGTCCTGCCTCAACATGGGCTCGTGGAGGTCGCACCCATAGCACAGTCGCTTCAAGCGCGACCTCCACGAGGCCGATTTCTTTGTCAGCCACCTACCCACCGCCAAGGCGGCGGGTTACGCATCAACAGCCCCCACGGGGCTGGCTTCATCGGCGGCAGCGCATTACACACCATAAACCGAATGCCCACATTTTTAGCGGACACCAATAATTTTCACCAATCCATTGAATTACAAACAATTTCATTTTAAATTTGGCGATTTGGCCGGTTTTCGTTTGGCGATTTGGCCGGTTTTCGTTTGGCGATTTGGCCGGTTTTTACTTGGCGATTTGGCCGGTTTTTACTTGGCGATTTGGCCGGTTTTCACTTGCCGTATTGATACTTGCGCGGAGTCATACCGGTAGCGGCCTTGAAATATTTGCCGAAAAACGAAGCGTTCGAGAAATTCAATTTGTCGGCAACCTGCTGCACTGTATATTTACCCGACTTCAGCAGAGCCTTTGCCTCAAGAATCACAAAATCGCGTATCCAATGGCTTGCGTAACGCCCGCTCGTCTTCAGTACAAGTTGCGACATATATTTAGGAGTAAGGCAAAGGCGGTCGGCATAGAACGAAATCTCGCGCTGCGCGGTGCAATTCTCCTGCACAAGACTGATAAACCGCTCAAAAACCTGCGCCTGCCTCTTGTCGGCTACCGATTGCGATTCAGGAAAAGCCTTTTGCATCTCCTGATAGACTATGCAGAACATAATGCTTATGTAGTCGCCGGCTATCTCCTTTTTAAGCAAGAAGCCGGAATCGGATATTTTTCCGTACAAGGCAAAATACAGTTCCTTCAGCTCCTTGAACACTTCGTCGCCGACGGAAAGCAACGGATGATCATTTATCACCTTCAGCAAATAGGAAGTGTGCTCCGTGATACGGTCGGCTGGAAAAAACGAATCGGCCATAGCGATGATGAACATACGGCAGTCTGCGCTAACATCCAAGAATTCACAGATTGAGCCGGGCGCAGAGATGAAACAACTGCCCGCGCCCACTTCGTACTCCGCAAGGTTCATCCGCACTTTCATAGTCCCGCTCTCACAAAATATGGTTATCGCGAAATCTATCTTGAACGGATACTTAAACTGCAAATAATCGAGCGCGTTACCAACCGGCACGGAAAACGTATCGGCCAAAAACAATCCGCCGTCATAGACAATGGCATTGTCTTCCACCGGCAACATCCGGAAATTGAAAGTATTTAATAGCTGTTTTTGCTGCATAGTGTCACTTTTTGCCACAAATATACCATAAAAGCCATTTATACCAATCAAAAACAAGTCATATTACCGTTTAATCCACCTTTTAGAACATCTTATTCACCTGATAGGGCGGTACTGACAAATTAAAAAGGATGAAATTTGCATCAGAAATTAAAATGCACAAAATATGAGAAACAGCAAGACAATGTTTATCCTGCTTCTTGCCACAGCCATTACCGGCTGCGGAAGCAAGGAAAACACGGCAGACTACCAGCGCACCGTAGAAGTGACCCACCCGATAGCCATAGGCAACGTGTATGAACGCACGTTCACCGGAGTGGTGCGCGACGCTCAGGAAATCAGCCTCGGATTCAAGACTCCCGGGCAAATCGAGGCCGTATATGTTGACGAGGGGGATTACGTCCGTTCCGGACAAATCATAGCGCGTCTCGACGATTCCGACTACAAGTTGGGGGTGGAAGGGGCTAAAGTGCAATACGAGCAGACCAAGCGCGAGGTGGAAAGGCTCAAGACCCTCTATGAAAGCAAAAGCATCTCCGGCAACGACTACGACAAAGCCGTCTCCGGACTGAAAGCTCTGAAAGTGCAACTGCAATCGAACGAGAACAAATTGAGCTATACCGTGCTCCGCGCACCGGCAAGCGGCTACATCAAGCAAGTGAACTTCGAGAAATCGGAAATGGTCGATGCCGGCACGCCTGTCGCCACATTGCTCGCTTCGGGCGGTATGGAAGTAGAGGTCGATGTCCCGGCATCCGTATATATGGGCCGCAACGACATAAAGTCGGTCACCTGCTCGTCGGCGTTCTCCGGCGGAATCCAAACGGCGATGAAAATTGCAGGCATAGTACCGTCGGCCGACGGCAGCCAGCTCTACCTCATGCGCCTCGCATTCAGGGGCAATATGCCGGAAGAATTCACGTCAGGACTGAACGTCGCCGTCAACATCAACTTCAACAATGCGACTTCAGACAGCACCGGATTCATACTGCCGATGAACTGCATATATGAAAAAGGAGGGAAATCGTACGTGTGGACCGTCGGCGGCGATTCCACCGCCATAGCACGGCAAGTTGAAATCATAAGCATCGGCGAAGGAGGCAAGGCCATAGTGGAAGGCGGGCTGAAAGAAAGCGACAATGTAGTAAGCGCCGGAGTCAACTCCATTGCCGAGAAAGAGAAAGTAAAGATAATAGGCAAACCTGCCAAAACCAACATAGGAGGGTTGATCTGATGCGCCTGACAAAATTTTTCGTTGACCGCCCCACCCTTTTCTGGTCGCTGGTAGCGGGAATACTGGTGGCCGGCGTGCTGTCGTATTTCTATATGCCCAAGCTGGAAGACCCGGCAGTGGCGGTGAAACAGGCCATGGTGGTAGTGCCTTATCCGGGAGCGAGCGCCCACGACGTGGAACTTGAAGTGGCAATGCTTATGGAAGACGAGCTGCGCGCCCTGCCCGACGTGAAGAAAATCACCACCGAATGCCGCGACGGGATGGCAATGCTCACCGTGGAATTCAAGATGACAGTGCTCCTCGAAGACCTTGAGCAGCATTTCGACCTGCTGCGGCGCAAAGTCAACGATGTGCGGCAACGTCTGCCACAAGGCTGCTACGACCCTATCGTCATGGACGACATGATGGACGTTTACGGAATATTCTACGCCCTCACATCCGACGGCTACAGCTATCCGGAAATGTACAAATACGCCAAATACATCCGGCGTGAGCTGCTTTCGGTGGAAGGAGTGAAACGTGTAAACATCGCCGGAAACCGCGACGAGGTAATCAACATTGTGCTTTCGAGAGACAAGCTTTCGCGCAACGGAGTGGTACCGACACAGGTAATGACATCACTGCAAAACGCCGGCAAGAAAGTGAACGCCGGAGCGTTCCATAGCGGAGACGAACGCATCCCGGTGCGCATCAGCGGCGCAATGGAGAACGAAGACGACATACGCAACCTCCTTATAAGCACCCCTACCGGGAAACAGATACGCCTCGGCGACATCGCAGAGATCGAACGAGGGTTCTCCGAGCCCCAACGCAACGGATTCTTCGTTGACGGCAAACCGGCTCTCGCCATCTGCATCGCGATGGAAGCCGACGCCATCGTGCCGGATGTCGGGAAGGCCGTCGATGCGCGTCTTGCCGAAGCGATGAAAGACGTGCCCGCCGGATTGGAGACCGAAAAGATATTCTTCCAGCCCGACAAGGTGACGGAGGCCGTCGATTCGTTTATGGTCAACCTTGTGGAATCGGTCGCAATCGTGATTCTCGTGCTGATTTTCACCATGGGGCTGCGCAGCGGCGTGATAATAGGCTTCGGACTTATACTTACAATCGCCGTGTCGTTCCCTATCCTTCTGGCATGGGGCACCACTCTGCAGCGCATATCGCTCGGAGCTTTCATCGTAGCGATGGGTATGCTCGTCGACAACGCCATAGTGATTATGGACGGAATACTGATTGACCGCAAGCGCGGACTGCCGCAAAGCACCTACCTCTACCGCATAGGCAAGAACACCGCCATGCCGCTGCTTGGCGCCACTGTGATAGCCGCCTCCACGTTCATGGCAGTTTATCTTTCGCCCGATTCTGCGGGAGAATATGCCCA
>ERZ857521.4472-NODE-4472-length-10183-cov-102.022907_pt1 | contig 10183 bp, 10 predicted proteins | sample MGYA00519701_ERZ857521 | MGnify/ENA primary metagenome ERZ857521 (study PRJEB31778, sample SAMEA3449346) | human gut metagenome | biome: human gut; feature: human-associated habitat; material: faeces | place: United Kingdom | collected 2010/2012 ...
GTATGTGCCCTGCATTATGGTGTTTGCAATGTAGTCGCGGTCAATTGCAAGGTTAAGAGCCTTGCGGACATTCTTGTTGTTGAAGGGAGCCTTGTTAAGGTTCATGCTGAGATAGTAGGTGCCGAGATTGGTGTCAACATAGAATTCTCCGCCGTCAGCAGCCTTCTTGAGAGTCGGGATTTCCTCGGTGGGAACATCCTTAATGAGCTGAGCCTCGCCGCTGTTGTATGCGGTGAAGGAAGCACTTGAGTTTTCGAGAAGCAAGAATGTGAGCTTGTTGTTAACTATGCGCTTTGAATCCCAACCACCTTTGTAGTTCGGGTTCTTTTTGCATACAATGCGCTCACCGGGAGTCCATTCGGTAATCATGTACGGACCGTTGCAGACATAAGTATCGGGTTTTGTAGCCCAAGAGTCACCGTTAGCTTCAACGGTAGCCTTCTGTACGGGGCTCATAGTGCCGAATGCAACGATTTTGTCAAAGTATGAGCAGGGGTAAGCAAGCTTGACTGTAAGAGTTTTGCCGTCCTCGCTTGCAACAACGTTGAGCTTGTTGGGATCGGGAGTAGTGGTGGGCTTACCGTCTTCATCCGGATTGCCGATAGCGTCCTGATAGCCCTCAACCATACCGATAACAGTCTCGGCATAGGGAGCGGCAAGCTCTGTGTTTGTAAGGCGCTTAAAGGTATACTCAAAGTCCTTGGCGTTAAGCTCGGTGCCGTCAGACCATTTAAGACCGTCACGCATTGTGAAAGTCCAAGTAAGACCGTCATCGCTTACAGTGTACTTTTCAGCCTGACCGGGCTGAACCTTGTTGTCCTCATCAATTATGAGAAGCGTCTCATAGAGCGTGATGAGCATATTGCCGCCGTCAACAGTACTGTTAAGAGCGGGATCGAGCGTTTCGGTGTTAGGTCCTATCTGAACCGTTATACCGGCGTCGTCCTTTTTGCTGTTGCCGCATGAACTCAGGAGTGCCATTGCCGACAGACACATGACAACTGCGAGTATCGCAGCAATAAGTCTTTTGGTTTTCATTAAATACATCTCCTTCTTTTAGCAACTCGCGCTGCTTGAAAATATATCCATTGTGCTCCAGATGCACAATAAACAACTATTTTACCTTGTCAAGGTGATGGCAAGCTGCAAAATGGCCTGCCGAGATTTCGCGAAGCTCCGGGCATTTCTCGGCGCAAAGGCCGTCGGCATACGGGCAACGGGTCCTGAAACGGCATCCGCTCGGGGGATTCAGCGGACTCGGAACATCGCCCTCAAGAGGAATTCTGTGAGATGAGCGTGCAATTATCGGGTCTGCCTCAGGTATAGCCGAAATAAGGCTCTTAGTGTATGGATGCGCGCTGTGTGTTATAAGCTCGTAGCTGTCGGCGAGCTCAACGAGCTTGCCGAGATACATTACGCCTATACGGTTTGAAATATGTCTTACGACGCTTAAATCGTGCGCTATGAAAAGGTAGGTGAGACCGAGCTCGGTCTGCAAATCCTCAAACATATTGACGACTTGTGCCTGGATTGAAACGTCAAGAGCCGATACAGGCTCGTCGCATACGATAAATTCCGGATTTACCGCAAGAGCTCTCGCTATGCCGACGCGCTGCCTCTGACCGCCCGAAAACTCGTGCGGATAGCGGTTGGCGTGTTCGCTGTTAAGACCGACGGTCTCAAGAAGCGATATGATTTTGTCGCGTCTTTCCTTTTTGTTGGCGGCAAGATGATGAATATCAATAGCTTCGCCGACAATATCTCCTATCGTCATACGCGGGTCAAGACTCGCATACGGGTCCTGAAATACCATCTGCATCTTTCTTCGATAGGGGAGCATATTCACCGCGATTTTTTTCTTTTTGTCAAATATGACGTCTCCGTCATATATTATTGTTCCGTCTGTGGGCTCGTAAAGCCTTAAAAGAGTGCGCCCGACTGTGGTTTTACCGCAGCCGGATTCGCCGACGAGCCCGAGAGTTTCGCCTTTTTTTATATAAAACGAAACATCGTCTACCGCCTGAACGTATTTTTTCTTTTTGCCTCTGCCTCCGGCAGGAAAGTACTGCTGCAAGTGCTGTACTTCTATGAGCTTTTTATCGTCACTCACAGTCTTTCTCTCCTTCCTCAAATTCTTCTTTTTGAAGCAGCCAGCAATGGCTGTAATGTGTGTCGCTTAAAACCGTTTTCGGCGGCATTTGCTTTAAGCATATCTTCATGCATTTTGAACATCTCGGTGCAAACGGACACCCTGCCGGCGGGTTGAGAAGATCGACCGGCTGTCCTTCAATCGGTACAAGCCTTTCCTTACTTTCGACATTCAGCTTCGGAATGGATTTTATAAGACCCTTTGTGTATTCGTGCTTCGGCTCATAAAATATCTCGTCTGCCGTGCCGTATTCAACTATATGACCCGCATACATAACTGCAATTTTTTCGCACATACTCGCGACAACGCCAAGGTCGTGAGTTATCATAATTATGCTCATTCCGAGCTTTTTACGCAAATCCTGCATAAGGTCAAGTATCTGCGCCTGAATTGTGACGTCAAGAGCCGTTGTAGGTTCGTCGGCTATTAAAAGCTTCGGCTCGCAGGCAAGAGCTATGGCAATCATAACTCTCTGGCGCATACCGCCCGAAAGCTCGTGCGGATACTGTTTAAGTCGCTTGGTAGGCTCGTTAATGCCTACAAGTTCCAAAAGCTCCTTAGCGCGCTCATATGCCTGTTTTTTGTCTTTATCCGTATGCAGCCTTATAACCTCTGTTATCTGGTTGCCTATTGTGTAAACGGGATTAAGGCTCGTCATAGGGTCCTGAAATATTATGGAAACCTCGTTCCCTCTTATCTTTCTGAAATCCTTATCGGTCATCTTTTCAATTTCGTGACCGTTAAATCTGATTGTTCCGCCTATAAGCTTGCCCGGGTAGGCGGTAAGCCCCATTATTGAATATGCCGTGACGGATTTTCCAGAACCCGATTCACCGACTATTCCGAGAACCTCGCCTTCATCCATCGAAAACGAAACGCCGTTAAGTGCTTTGACTTCGCCTGCGGGAGTAAAGAACGACAGCTTCTCGTCTTTTATTTCCAAAAGTTTTTCACTCAAAATATTTACCCTCCTTTAGTTCTTGAGCTTCGGGTCGAACGCGTCGCGCAGCCCGTCTCCGAGAAGGTTAAAGGCAAGTATGATAACGCTTATAAGTAACGCCGGTAAAAACAGCAGATATGGATAAGTGTTCATACCCTTTACGGCCTCCGTGGCAAGAGAACCGAGCGACGGCATGGGAGCCGTAACGCCGAGTCCGAGGAAACTCAAATAGCTTTCGGTAAATATTGCGGAGGGTATCTGAAGCGTGGTTGTTACTATAAGAGTACCTATGCAGTTCGTCAAAAGGTGCTTTCTAATTATACGCGAATTGCTTGCACCGAGTGCTCTTGCCGCGGTAACGTATTCGGACTCCTTGAGTACAAGTATTTGAGAACGTGTTATTCTTGCCATACCTACCCAGTATATCAAAACGAATACAAGGAATATTGCTATAAGGTTCGGTCCCATTCTCTGCATCCAAGTAAAACCCGGATTTGCAGACAGCGCTTCGAGTCGCGGCTTTAGGGATGTTGCAAGCAGAATTATTAAAAGTATATCGGGAATGGTATATAAAATGTCGGTAAAACGCATCATTATATTATCGACCCAACCACCGGCAAAACCGGCTATTGCACCGAACAACGAGCCGACTATAAGAACCAGCGCTGCGCACACAAGACCTACCGTAAGGCTTATTCTTGTGCCCATCATAAGGCGAACGGCAAAATCTCTGCCGAGCTTATCCGTTCCGCAGATGTGAGGAAATACCTTTTGACCCGCGTCTATTTGCGCCTGTTCTGTTTCGCTGTACTGAAACGGGGAGAGGTTCTCGCTGTATTTTATTTGCTGCTCATAGCTGTACGGCCAAAAGCTGGGAAGAATGTAAGCAAAAACCACTATCAGTAAAATAAAGACAAGACTTATCATGGCAACCTTGTTTTTACGCAGACGTCTGAGGCCGTCCTTCCAAAAGTTGACGCTGTCTCGCATTACAACAAGGTTTTCTTTTTCCGTTGTTGTAGCCGGTATAAAATCGTCTGCCTTCAAATGCAGACTCGGAAATTTTTTGTTCATCGGCGATGCCGCTCCTTACTTAAGTTTGATTCTCGGGTCGATTATTTTATACAGTATGTCAACTATGACGTTTGCAACTATGATAAGTGTCGCAAGGACAATTGTTGTTCCCATTATCATGGTGTAGTCGCGGTTGACTATGGCCGAAACAAATTCACGGCCGAGACCGGGTATTGCAAATATCTGTTCTACTATAAACGAACCCGTCATAAGGCTTGCGAGCATTGGTCCGACGTATGTTATTACGGGGAGTATTGCGTTTCTGAGAGCATGCTTGAAGAGTATTTTGAAGTTTGAAAGGCCTTTGGCTTTTGCCGTTCTTATATAATCCTGCCCCATAACGTCCAAAAGACTTGAGCGCATAAGCCGCGTTATATATGCCGTCGGGTAAACCGACAGCGCCGTCACCGGCATTATATATGATGACAGCGTGTTAAGACCTACCGTTGGCAGCAGGTTTAGCTTGCTGCCGAATGTATACAGTAAAATTACGCTGATTATAAAGCTCGGTATTGCGATACCGCACGTCGCGAGCACTATAATAAAGTTATCGGCGAATTTACCTCGGTTGTATGCCGAAAGACATCCGAGCGGTATGCCTACAAGAAGAGAGACGAGAACAGCTATTCCGGCGAGCTTTGCCGATACGGGGAATTTAGAAAAAATAATGTCCGATACGGTTCTTCCTCTTTGACGTAAGCTTACGCCCATATCGCCCTTGATAAAATCGGTAATATAGGTTATATATTGCTCGAATAAAGGTTTGTCCAATCCGTATTTTGCCGCGAGAGCTTCCTGTGCAGCCTTGCTTATGGATTTTTCCGCAACGAACGGACCGCCGGGAACAAGGTTCATAAGGAAAAACGTCAGCGTGGCAACAATGAAAATGCTGAGCAAGCCCATTGCTATGCGCTTGATGATGTACTTGGTCAAATGATAGACCCCCTGTTAATTTGTGTATTTTTTTCAAAAGACATAGAAGTCTTTTTATATTATTGTCTCAAATAACCAATTATTGCTAAATCACAGGTATTCTTGACGACATTATTTGTACATTTTAGCACAATGTCTCACTAAAATCAAGATTTTTGCCTTGTATTTATTTAATTATTCCGCAAAGCAAAGCATTTTTTCGTGATATGTACCGATATAAGACATTTTGCCCCATAAATAACGATTTAAAAATATTTGTAATTTTTTCTTGACAAAGAAAGAACGGCGTGATAACATTGTGGCAACATCTAAAAAACCTGTGATTAAGAAGAGTAGCTTTACTTAAAGCTTGCAGAGAGCGGTTGTCGGTGGAAATACCGCAGGGGAGAGTACAGCGAATGGACTTATGAGGGCGGCACGAAAGCGTTTGTGAGTAGCGGCCGACGGGTTCCGTACCCGTTATCAGAGCGGCTTATATGTAAGTATAAGAAACGAGCGGTCGGTTTTTCCGGCAATTTGGGTGGTACCGCAGGATTCAAAGTCTTGTCCCATATATGGGATAAGACTTTTTTTATTTGCTTATTAAGGAGAAAAGAATGCAATATTATTTAAGACGATGGCGATGGCGATTTTTAAAATATAACATTGTACACTGATTTATTTTAAAAATTAAGGAGTCATCATCATGAAAAAAGTAAAAATAACGGTAGCGGTAATTTTAGCGGCAATAACAATATTCTTCGTAGGCTGTACGGCGAAAAAAGACAAGGTTCCGGTAATAGGCATCAGTCAGTACGGTGAACACGCCTCGCTTGATAATTGCCGCGAGGGCTTCCTTCTCGGTCTTAAGGAGGCCGGACTCACAGAGGGTGAGGATTACACAATAGATTATCAGAATGCTTCGTTTGACAATGCCACCGCAACACAGATTGCCAATAACTTCTCTTCCAAAAACGTCGCGCTTATGTGCGCCATAGCAACCCCCTCGGCAACAGCTTGCTACGCTGCGGCAGAGGATAAGAACATTCCGGTTGTATTCAACGCCATAACAGACCCCGGTGAAGCAGGTCTTACAACAGGCAACATCACGGGCGTTTCGGATAAGCTTCCCGTTGACCCGCAGCTTGAGCTTATAAGAAAACTCCAGCCTGATGCAAAAACAATCGGTATCATCTACACAACAAGCGAACCGAATTCGGTATCGGCAATCGCCGAGTATAAAGAAAAAGCAGGCAACTACGGATTTACTATCGAAGCCATAGGCGTTGCCGATCAGGCGTCCGTTACACAGGCTGCCGATACTCTTATAAACAAGAAGGTTGATTGCATCACAAACCTTACCGACAATAATGTTGTAGGCGTCCTTCCGTCAATACTTGAAAAAACCAATGCCGCAGGTATTCCCGTATACGGTAGCGAAATTGAGCAGGTTAAAAAAGGCTGTGTGGCGTCTGCCGGTATCGATTATGTGGAGCTCGGAAAAATGGCAGGTAAGCTTGCCGCTCAAATTTTAAAGGGAGAAGCTAAGGCTTCCGACCTTCCGTACGAAACAGTGACCGAGTACAGCACATATATAAATTCCGACGCAGCAAGCGCTATGGGAATTACCGTTCCGTCGGATGTAGCCGCAAAGGCAATAGAATGTAAATAAGGTAGTGTAAAAGAATGCTGGATCTTATTATAAGCACGTTAACTCAAGGCTTTATATACGCTCTTCTCTCCTTCGGCGTATATATTACATATAAAATATTGGATTTTCCCGATCTCACCGTAGACGGCAGTTTCCCTTTGGGAGCTGCCGTAACGGCTGTTTTACTTGTAAAGGGCGTAAATCCGTATCTTGCTCTTTTAATATCTTTTCTTGTCGGAGCTCTCGCCGGATTTGTCACGGGATTTATCCACGTCCGTTTGAAGGTACGCGACCTGCTTTCGGGTATTATAACAATGACGGCTTTATTTTCAATAAATCTGCAGATAGCCGGTTCGAATCTTTCAATCGCGCGTGAAAAAGATACTATATTTACATCTCCCGCTACAATGTCGGTTTTCGGGTCGATGTCGCTTATTTTAAGAAAACTTATCGTTTCCGCAATTCTGATGATAGTCTGTAAGGTGCTTCTTGACCTTTACTTTAAGACAAAAAACGGCTTTTTGCTTCGCGCGGTAGGCGATAACAGCGTACTTGTAACCTCTCTCTCAAAGGACAAGGGCACAATAAAAATAATCGGACTTGTAATATCGAACGCTCTTGTGGCTCTTTCGGGTGCCGTTGCCTGTCAGGAGCAGCGCTCGTTTTCCGCGACGATGGGAACCGGTCAGATAGTGTTCGGCCTCGCAGCGGTGATTATAGGAACAACGCTTTTCAGGCGCGTAAGCTTTATAAAGGGCACCACCGCCGTAATATTCGGCAGCGTAATTTACAAAGCTTGCATACAAATTGCAATAAGCCTCGGCTTGCCTGCGAATCTTTTGAAGCTTATAACGGCTGTTTTGTTCCTGGCAATACTTGTTCTCGGCAATCTTCAGAAAGGCTCGGTGAAGAAAAATGTTGGAGCTTAAGCATATTTCAAAAATATATAATCCCGGGCTCGTTACGGAGATGTGCCTTTTCGACGATTTTAATTTTACCGTAAATGACGGGGAATTCGTCTCCGTAATAGGCTCAAACGGCAGCGGAAAAACCTCCATGCTGAATATAATATGCGGAAGTATACCCGTAAACGCAGGCGAAGTTCTTATAAACGGCAAGTGCGTGAATAAGAAGAAAGATTTTGAACGCTATGCCTATATCGGCAGAGTGTACCAAAATCCCTCAATGGGCAATTGCCCGAATATGACGATACTCGAAAATATGTCGCTTGCCGACAATAAAGGAAAGCCCTTCGGTTTGTCATTTGCGCTCAATAAAAAACGATATGATTTTTACCGCGAACAGCTTTCGTCGCTCGGTCTCGGACTTGAGGATAAATTGCACGTGAAAATGGGCTCGCTGTCGGGCGGTCAACGTCAGGCGGTTTCACTTATTATGGCAACGCTGACACCGATAGATTTCCTTATCCTTGATGAGCACACCGCCGCACTTGACCCCAAGACCGCGGAAATAATTATGGAGCTTACCGATAAAGTAGTTAAGCAGAAAAAACTTACGGCTGTTATGGTAACGCATAATCTGCGCTATGCCGTGGAGTACGGCACGCGCCTTGTTATGATGGACAGGGGCAATATTATACTTGATAAGGCGGGCGAGGATAAAAAGAATACGTCGATAGACGATATTCTCGCAATATTTAATAAGATAAGCATTGAATGCGGAAATTAACATTTTTTATATAAATACGTATATCAAAGCAGCTTTGAATTTTAAAATCGGCTTCTCAATTAAAAATATATAAAAATGACCGAAAGCAGAGATTATTTTCCGCTTTCGGTCAAAATTTTGGTCGGAGTGAAGGGACTCGAACCCCCGGCATCCTGCTCCCAAATGTGTGTCGGAACCTTCAGACGACACTCTTTTGTCCTCTTTGGCCCTTTTCTCTGCTTGGGCAGTTCCTGTTTAACACTCTTTTGCCCTGCTTGTTTCAAGAAACCCTTTCGTCTTTTGGGATTTGTGTGGGATTGAATTCTGTATATTAAAAGTGCTTCCGACCAGATTTACCTCCGACAGCAGGTGCTTTTTGCCGCAGAGAGCAGCTCAGAAACTGCGCCGCATAAACAAGGAAATAAACCCGGCATGTGGATTCTTATAAAGCTGTAAAACCGGATTTTTGTCATGTGATTAGCAATTGACAAGAATGACAAGAAAGATTGCCAGCGGCAGCGTCTGGAACAGTGGTTTTCCTGCAAATATTCCGTTCTTTCCGGTAGCTATTTCCTGCTTTCTGTGATATTGTTCGTTTGCCAAAAGGAGGCGACGATATGCAGAAAGAAAATACCATGACAGTCGGGCGGTGGTGCGGCCGGTGGTTCATCGCCAACCGCCATAAATGGAACGGCAACACCGAGGGCGGGTACCGCAATCTGATTTACAGCTACATCATCCCCAGCATCGGAAGTGTGGTGCTCTCTGACCTGACAAAGCAGACAATCACCGATTTCTATGACAGCCTGCAGAACCGGGGACTCAGTGCCAGAAGTGTGTGGTGCGTCCACCTGCTTCTACGGCGGTGCATGGACGAAGCAGCACAGGAACAGTTTATTCCATACAACCCGGTGCGGTTCTGCCAGGAATCAAAGGCAGAGGAATACAAAGCAGCCCCTCTGCGCTTGGGGCAGCTCCAGCGTTACCTGAACGCAGCAGAGCAGCTCGGCGTACTCCCCCTCATCTACACAGGACTATCAAGCGGCCTGCGGCAATGTGAACTGATCACCTTGTCGTGGGCCGATTTTCATGTCCGCTACAAGTTCATCCTCAGAGGACAGCGGTTGCTGACGCTCAATGAGAAAGCGGCGTATCTCCTGACGCGGATATCAGAAACCAGTTCATCATATGTGTTCCAGAACCCTAAGACCAGAGTACCCTACAAGCTCCACGAATTCTACTACTTACACAAGAAAATCCTGAAACAGGCCAGGCTCCCATGGGTAGCTTTCCGTGACCTGCAGCGTCAGTGCATGGAGGTGGGAATATGACGCTTCAGGAATACATCAGCTTCTGGCAGGAAACCTACGATAAGTCCCAGAGCAGACCGACCACCTATGCGGCACACAACTATGTATTTAAGAACCATATCATCCCCGACCTGGGAGATATACCGCTCTCTGAATTGACATCGGAGATGGTTGGAGAATTTCTGGAGGAACGGAAGCGCTTCGGCAATCATCGAACCGGCAGCTCTGGCTTGGGAGAAGAAACCATGCGGCACATCCACCGCCTGCTTCAGCAATGCTTGGATCAAGCCATACTGGACGGTCTCCTAACAGAGAATCCCGCCAAGGCATTCCGCTACCGCAAGTCCACAACGGTGAAAGCGAATATCATGACGCCTCTGGAAATGGAGGACTATCTGGACGCTGCCGAGCGGCTGGCTACCTGCCCATGTTCATGCTGGCGCTGACGACAGGCCTACGCCAAGGCGAGCTAATCGCCC
>ERZ857521.4475-NODE-4475-length-10181-cov-3.227434_pt1 | contig 10181 bp, 2 predicted proteins | sample MGYA00519701_ERZ857521 | MGnify/ENA primary metagenome ERZ857521 (study PRJEB31778, sample SAMEA3449346) | human gut metagenome | biome: human gut; feature: human-associated habitat; material: faeces | place: United Kingdom | collected 2010/2012 ...
ATTGGGAACCGTTAACAGCATCAGTGGATGTAGCACTTACATCGCCAGCTTTAACATTAACAATTTTATTACCGCCATTATCTAAGCCATCTTTAGTCAATTTAACATCAGTAGTAGTACCACCTGCAGGAGCAGTGATTGTAATACCTTTGTTATCAACTTTTGTAGCACCAGTAGTCAAGGAACCATCAGCATCCAAGTCAACATTTTTAGCCAATTGAACTTTCAATTTGCCACCAACATTGTTAACACCGATGTTATCAGTAGAAGTCAACTTAGTTTTATCTGCACCACCAACGATATCTACAACCTTATTAAGATGTTTCTTAATAACTTGTGCATTTGTATCTTGGTTATCTTGACCGTCGTCACCAGCGAACTTCATGCCATCATCGTGAGTTGCTACTTCGTGTTCGTTACCGTCTTTGTCTTGGTATACGATACGAGTCATAGTTTCACCAGGTTGGCCATCAACGCCAGGAACGCCGTCTTTTACAGTAATGTCAGCAGTTGCATTTTTACCATCTTTACCAGCAGGACCAGTCAAACCAATGTGACCTACGCCATCTTTGCCGGAGATAGATACTGCATCTTTACCGTCTTTACCAGAGATACCAACTTTACCGTTGTTACCATCTTGACCAGCTGTACCAGAAGGACCAGTGATTGTTACACCGTCTTTACCAGGTTGACCATCTTTACCGTTAACAACTACTTTATCAAGGTTAGTTAAGTCTTTGTTCAATGCATAAGTATATGTTTGGTTACCATCAGTACCGATTTCTTGTTTTACAGTCAAGTTTTTGCCTGCGCCGAAGTTTACAGTTTTGCCGCTTGCTACTTCAGTTTCAGCTGCATTGGAACCGTCTTCAAGGTTGCCAGTTGCATTTGTTTTGAAGCTGTAAGGAGTAGATGCTGCTGGGATGTTCAAGTCGGAGAAGTCGATAACTGCTTTAGTATCAGTTACAGCTTTACCGTTGCCATCGTTGTAAGTCAATGTAACTTTCTTAGTAGCTGCATCGTATTTGTATACGTTTTCAGTACCGTCAACTACACCGCCTTTAACTTCAGTGCTACCAGCTTTAACTGCTGTAGGAGCGATGTGAAGCTCTTTACCGATAATAGCATCGGATGTAGATTTAAGGTCCTTAACGTTTACTGCTGCATTTGGAGTTGCATTAGCTGCATCACCTAGTTTAGTTAAGAATGTATCACCAGTAGCTGTACCAGTTTTGTCGATAGCAGAACCTACGTTATTGATGATAGTGTTACCACCAGTTGTGTTACCATTAGAATCTTCGAAAGATACGATAACATCATTTGCAGGAACAGCAGTACCTGTGCCATCTGGTTTTGTATTGTATGTAACAGCATTTGTTGTAGGATCTACAATTTTGTATACTTTAGTGCCATCAGCTTTAGTATAAACAGCTGGAGTTACAGCATTTACAGTGTAAGTTTTTTGGCCAGTAGTAGCATCAGATGCTTCAGTTACGTTAACGTTTTCGCCGCCTTTAACGATAGAACCAAGACCAGTAATTACTTTCTTACCAGCAGGAGTGATGTTAGAAAGATCGGATTTAGCAATACCTTTAATTTTAGTAGTAATAGGATCGCCATTAGCATCATTAACAACTGCACCTTTACCATCAGTGTATGTCATTGTAACTTCATCATCAGCGGCATTCGGATCAATTGTTTTATCGCCTACTGTGTATTCACCTTGAGTGATGTGTTTTTCATCTTCTAAAGTAGAGATTGTTTTAGTAGTATTGCCACCGTCATTAGTGTATGTAATGCGGTCGCCATCTTTCTTAATTACAGTTTCGCTAGGACCACTAGGATCTTTCAAAGTAATTTCTTTAGTTGTTACTTTTTCTGTAGTTACGCTTGTAAGATCTTTAAGGTCTTTGCTCAATGCATATTCAACTTTAGCACCATCAGTATCGCTAGTTTGTTTAACCGTTAAGTTTTTACCAGCAATCATTTCTACTGTTTTAGTGTTTTCAATAGTTTTAGCTGCTGCTTCATGACCTGTTGCAGTAGCACCACCATTAGCTGTATCTGCAGAGGATTTGATGTTCCAAGTGGAAGCAGTAGTACCACCAGTATTATTAACTTTCAAGTCATAAGTTAATGCATCACCATTTGTACCAGGTGTTACTGTTACAGAACCGTCAGAAGATGTAACAACTGTACGAGCAGCTTTCAATTGATTGTAGTTAACTGCATCAGTACCATCAGTAGCAGGAGCTAGATTAGTAATTTTCTTATTGCCAGCGTCGATACCAGTTTTAGTTACAGATGGACCACCAGTGATAGTTAAACCACCATTGTTCATTACTGTATCGCCAATAGTTAAGGAACCGTTTTTAGTCAAATCAACGTCTTTATTCAAGTCGTATTTAACTACGCCATCAGCAGCTACGGAAGCTGTTGTGTTGGAACCGTTAGTGAAGTTTAAACCTTTTTCTAATGTAACTGTTTGATTGTTAGCACCGTTAGCTTTGTAAGTCAAAGGAATTACTTTAGCAGCTTTAGCGCCATCGAATGTTACTGCATAAGTAGTATTATGACTAGTTTCATCTTTCGTAGGTGTTACAGTGATAGGGCTATCAGTATTACCACCATTATTTACTGTAACTGCTTCACGAGCTGCATCTTTAACTGCGTTACGGGAAACATTAACTTCGTATTGAGCATCTGGATCGCCAGAGTTTTTACCATTACCAACAGTAACATCAGCAATGTTAGTATCACCAGCTGTAGCTGCTTTTTTAACTACACTTTCAGTAGAAGAAGCACCAGCTGGAGTTGCAGCATCAACAGCGACTTTGTAAATAGTTTTGCCAGCTTGAGTTGTATCTTCTGTTACATGAACATTAGTGCCTACACCTTGAACCTCTACTTTATGGTTTAATTTAGCTTTTGCGTCATCGGACAAGTCAGCTACTACATCTGTACCAGAAGCAGTTGTTTTGATGTATTGACCGTTGTTAGCACCAACTACACCAAAGCTTAAACCACCATCTTGGCTCAATTTTTGAGTATCTGTGTTGCCAGTGTTACCAGCTAATTTAACTGTGTTGTTGAAGCCATCGCTTACTTTTTTCAATTGGTCTTCAGTTGCTGCACGACCGGAAACAACAGTTGGATTAGTAATATTCCAATCTTTATTTTGTAAGCCAGTTACATAGCCACCTTTACCATCTAAGGAAATAGCATGGTCGCCATCAACTTTTACAACTTGATCACCAGCGAAGGAAATTTTACCAGAACCGTTACCATTTGTAATGGAAGAGATATCTGTCAAGTCACCTTCTACATTTACTGTGTAAGGAGTAGCTGCTTTACCATCACCTGTTACAGTAGTATTTTTACCAGCTGCAACTTTAGAAGGATCTGTGTTACCAGTAGCACCATTAGCACTTACTGTATAAATATCATGACCATCAGTACCTTGAGTTTTAGCTACACTTACACCAGTACCAGCTTTAACTTCAGTTCTTAAATCTTTAATTTGGCTGTAGTTAACTGCATCAGTATCATCTGTACCAGGAGCTACATTAGTGATTTTTTTGTTACCAGCGTTGATACCAGTTTTAGTTACAGATGGACCACCAGTGATAGTCATGCCACCGTTGTTAATTTTAGTATCGCCAATTGTTAAGGAACCACCATTAGTCAAGTCAACGTCCTTGTTCAAGGAGTATGTGAATTGTTTACCAGCTTGGTCTAATACAATGTTTTTACCAGCACTCAATGTTACTGTATCGCCAGGGCTTACTTTTTCAGAAGTAGTGCCATTTGTAGTACCACCATTATTAGCGGAAGTTACTTTCCAACCAGAATTATTAATTGCTTGAGTTACATTGTCAGTTGTAGCAATGCCATTTGTAGTAGGAGCAACTGCTTTACCATCTGTGTTAGTAGTAATATTGTCACCTACTTTAGCTGTTACTGTAATTCCAGTAGCATCAGCAGATGTAGAAATAAGTTTTGTATCACCTTTAACCTTCAATGTACCATCTTTTAACAATACATCACTATTACCAGAGTCGCCAGCATATTTCAAGTTAACGTTTTTCAATTGAGCTACGTTAACAGCATCAGTATCTGCAGTACCTGCAGCAAGACCTGTCAATTGACGAGTTTTTGTAGAGTCTTCGCCAATGGAAACCGCTGCTAATGTGGATGTACCAACTGCACCAGCTTGAGTGCTATATTTATTTGTACGATCACTTGCAGGATTATAACCTTGTATGCCTGCTGCAGTAGTTGTTTTAGATTCAGAACCAAGAGCAACACCACCTGCAATATTTGCTGTAGCTTGGTGACCTACAGCAACAGCATTTTTAGCAGATGCAGTCGTTTTTTCATTTAAACCAGCAAATGTTGTATTAGTACTATCATATGCGGCACCTTTACCATCGCCACCGATAGCAATTGCACCATCACCAGTTGCTTCAGCAGAGAAACCTACTGCAACGGACCCATCATTTGCTGCCTTAGCTGTACGACCAATAGATGTGGAACCAACACCTGTAGACTTTGCACCATTCCCCATTGCAATAGAACCATGTTCAGTTGCTCCTGTTACCTGACCTAGCGCAATAGAACCTGCCCCAGATGCAGCTGCAGCCTGGCCAAATGCCATAGATTGCTTACCACTAGCTGTAGATTGAACACCCATTGCAATAGTATTAGTGTTTGTAGCTTTAACATCTTGACCAATAGCAATACCACCAGAAGTCTTATTAGCTCGACCGTCAGCTTGAGCACCATTACCAATTGCAAGAGCAAATGCATTGCCTGTTAAACCAGTTTCACTTGGTTCACCTGCACCATATGCAATTGTATGAGTACTGTTATAATCATTACCAATCGCAATACCACGACCTGTAGCAACTGTTACATTACTACCAACGGCAATACTATCTTCGCCATAAGTTTTATTACCAGTACCAACAGCAACATTACGGTTACCCTTTAAAGTATTTTTGTTACCAAGAGCTACAGAACTGCCGCCACCTTGATTAGAAGTATCAGTACTTTGAACAACATTTTTTGCACCAACGGCAATGCTAATTTCATCACCATATTGGGACGGTCTTACATCATTAGCATTTGCAGTACCAGAACCTGGTTGACGAGCTGTAGCATTATTTTCATTTGTTGTAGCCCAAACATTAATTTGTTTGGATGAATTCATCGTCGTTGCTGAATTCGAATCAGCTGCCTGAACACCTGTTCCAACTGTGCCAGCGCCTACCATAGCCAAACCAGCTAATACGCTAGCAAGAGCTTTTTTCTTACCACCATTGTTTTTTGCAACTTCGGAAACTACTACGTAGCACTCTTTAGTTTTGCTCCAAACAACTTTAAAGATTTTATTCATATTACTATGAACCCCTTTCTTAACTAGACACAATTACAATCCTTATAATTAAATCAATTAAATACAAAAGAACAAAAAGCCTAAATTTCCCATACCTTTACGCCTTTCTGAGTATCTTTCATATTTTTTTCATTTTGTGTCATGAACAGAATATCATATATCGAAAATGTTGTAAATAGTCTTCTTCATGTTTTTATCATAAATAGCAAGATTTGTTGTCAGAACCTTTATTTTGTTAAACAAAATTTAATATATGAGTGTTTTTTTACTCATTTTTTCGGTGTTTTATACGTATTTTATAAAATATAATCTATTTTTCTCGATGCAGTACTAGTTTTTTCGATGACAACATTAATGTAAGTTATAAATAAACGATTAATTGATTTAATCTCATTGATTTTTCTCGATTTTGTCATCTATTTATATATTATCTATAAAATATGGATCATAGAAAAATATGAATATAATAATCTAACAACCTTTTAAAGGTACTTTCATATTTTTTTCATATACAAACTCACAAATGAAATAACTATGAATTTTTCGGCCGATTTTGATAAAAATTATGATATACTAAATCATAATGCGGTATAATTGGGTCATCCCATAGAAGATGATACTAACCATTTTAGAAACTGTATAAACAGGTAGTTCATATAGATATAGATATAGATATAGATACAGATATAGATATAGTTATAAATATAGTTATAGATATATAAGTTAGTATTTACCCATAAAGAATAAGAAAGGACTCATTATGGATACACAAACTAAAGAGCCATCAAAAAACACTTCTAATGAATTATATAAAGAAAATAAAGAAAACAATCATAATGAATCACAACAAATAATTAGTGCTCCACCGCATCAAAAGTCTGCGGATCAAGAAGAGATTGATGCATTGAAGGACTCTTACGATGATTTTCTTTATGTATCAAAAGCATTTTCTAATTGTGCTATCAACTCTTTAATCGCCAAAGCACGTCTATACGGTCTCAATCCAGCGCCAATTAAGGGTGCCCGCGTCCTCGAGCTTGGTTCCTCTTGTGGTGGCAATATCATCCCTCAAGCGCTGTACAATCCAGAAGCAACTTTCACAGGCATCGACCTATCCCCTGTCCAAATTAAGCATGGTAACGAGTTAATCAAATCTATCGGCCTCACTAATATCACACTGCTAGAAAAGGATATTATGGACATTGATGATGATTTCGGCACCTTCGACTACATCATCGTCCATGGCATCTGGTCTTGGGTGCCAGATATTGTAAAAGATAAAATCTTATCCATTTGTAATCGCAATTTATCAGACCGCGGTATCGCCTATGTATCGTACAATACATATCCTGGTTGGAAACGATTAGAACAAATTCGCGACATTATGCTCTATTCTGAAACACAGGCTAAAAAAGATAGCTTGCAAGAACGTACGATTTACACAAAGAATGTGCTAAAGCTAATTGCGGAAACCATGAAGATGGACGAAGAAATCCAAAAGCAATCTGGTTATAAAATCGATAATATCAATCGCGTGTTACAATCCAATAACTATTATGTTGCCCATGAATACTTAGAAACCTTTAATGATCCTGTTTATGTGGCTCAATTTATTGAGCGTGCAGAGCATCAAGGCTGCGTATATATAGGTGATGCACGATTAGAAAAATCCTTTATTACTTGGTTAGATGACAGCATCGTAGATAATATTAAGGTCCTCTCTAATAATGATTACAAGGCAAAGGAGCAATACTACGATTTCGTTTACGATACACAATTCCGCATGGCCTTATTAACTAAACAATGCAATGCAGATGCAATCGTACGTAATGAAACAGTAGAGAAAGATATTCTTGAAAGCATTTACTATTGCGGGCTTGCAGAGGATAGACTTGGTACACCAAATGGTTGGACAGATCCTTTACATCAGACGATTAAGTATTTTATGAATACAAAACAACTATTTACTATAAAGGATATTCAAAAATATATAGAAGAACATTATCCAAACGAAACCTTTGATATGAATAAGCTATATGTGCGCCTATTCCACCTCTCCATCCTCAACCACCTCAATGCATATGGTGAGAATTATGAATGCTTGCCATTTGTAGAAAATGTGAGCTATATTCCTGAGCGATTTATTAATTATGTTGCCACACTAATTGAAGGTAATGGCAAACAGTACATGACGTTAGGCAATATGTTTAACCAAGAGGACGCTAGTGTAGATGAAGGCTTACTATATGTGATGAAGCAAATGGCAAAACCAATCTCTCGAGCAGAGCTAATTGCAATTCTAGATGAAACACTAACGATTACACGCACTCGAAATGGTGAAACATTTACGGTGCCTAGTGAACAATATTTAGACGAATCAATTCAACATATCACTGATTTGGGATACTTCAGACAATAGATATACCTTTATATAAATATAAATCTAAATACAAATCTAAATACAAATGCAGATATAGATTAATATATTGATATATTGATTCATATTTATATCTGCACAAATAAAAGCGTAACTGATAAGATTGCCGTCTCATCAGTTACGCTTTTTTAAGTTCACTACTATGCGACCTCGGGGTGGAGTTGAGGTATGGCATAGTAGCTACTTATTAAGTTGTATAAACACTATAAACTAATAGTATCCTTATTTTTTATTAACACGAACGCGTTCGATTGTTGGTTCACCTTTAGCATTTTTAGCTACAGTGTCAACACGGAACAAAGCCATTTCTGGGCTGAATTCTGTTACAAGGCGATCATTAACTGTTACGCCGTCTTGAATAGCACGGTATACAATTTGAGCAAATTCATAACGTGTTAACATACGGTCACCACCAAATGTGCCATCTGGATAGCCTTCTACTAAACCACGGCGAGATAAATCGCTTACAGCTTCATATGCCCAATGGTTTGTAGGGATATCTGGGAACAATGTTGTGTGGTCAGCTTTCATCTTAGTGCCAGCAACACCATTCAACAAGGTAGTCAATTTTTGAATTTGAGCATTTTGTTCAGCTACAGTTTTCTTAAGAGCTAATACTTCTTTACCAATCGCTACACGAGAGCGAGATACACCGCTATGAGCCCCTACTTTCACAGATAAACCAGCATTGAATACTGTTTCATCACTACCTACAGTAGAACCTACACTAAGTTGTACGTCTTCATTAGGACGGTAGAAAGCGCCGATAGCTGCCGCATCACCACTGCGGTAATGACCATAGCCTGCAGCGAAGTCCCATTTAGCATCTGGGTCGAAATCAAGTGGATGCAATGCTGCTAACGCTGCTGCACCTGCTACAGATTTATTGACACGTTTATCCATCTTGGATAAATCGCCTTTGATATTTTTAATATCATTTGTATTTTTAGTGATATTTGTTGTGTTATTTGTAATTTGGTCAGTAATATCGTCTGCAAGAGATACCTTGTAATCATGAGTATTACCATTTACAGTTGGTGTAACCTTAATGTGGTCACCAGCTGTTACAGTTGTAACACTAGTAGATGCTGCAATTTGATCTTGTACGCGTTTAAGTTGAGATACGTTAACCGCATCAGTATCTGCTACACCAGCTTTCACATTATTAATAATTTGGTCGCCTGCGCTGATACCATTTGTAGTGTAGTAAACAGTTTTACTACCTTCACTTGCATACATACCGTATTTAGTGAAGTTCGCTTGTTCTAATGTATCTGTGTTTTCGATTTGGATACCTTTAGGTGTAACACCGATATTTTCGCTACCGTTAAAGAAGCGAGCGCTATCCTTATCGATACGAGCACGAACGTCGTCAGTTGCCTTGCCGAAGTTAGCAGAGCTCATTTCTACTAAGTCTTTATTTACAGATACTTTGTATTCAGCACCGCCATTAGCATTAGTGCCAGATGTAACAGTTGTATTATCGCCTGCTACTACAGTAGTATGTTTTTTAGCATCTGCCTCAACAGTAGAGATTTTAGTTTCTACCTTTTTAAGTTGTGCTACGTTAACCGCATCAGTATCATTTGTACCAGCTGCAACAGATGTAATTTGACGTGTTACATCATTAGCTACGTCGCCAACGGATACAGCAGATGCTGTGGCTTTCCATGTGGAGCTTGTATCAGTAGATGCCGCTTTTGTGCTGATATCATAACCAGCTGCACCAGCTGCTACAGTCGCTTTGGATTTACTACCAAGAGCTACACCGCCTTCAGCAGATACTTCAGTGTTATGACCAATAGCCACTGCATCATTTACAGTTGTAGTAGTTTCTGCATCGCTAGAGCCAATAATAACAGAGTTATTAGCACCTGTTACCTTGCGGTTGTCACCAACGATAACTGTATTATTAGCATCGGATACAGTGTTCTTAGAACCAATAGCAGTCAAATGCTGTACATTAGATGCAGTATTACCTACACCCATAACAAGGTTGTCTGCACTTTTAGCACCATTAGTACCTGTTACAGTATTGTTAATACCAATCATTGATGTACGCAATGTGTAGTCAGCCTTGTTGCCACCACCGAGGGCCATCGTAGCACCGCCACCATTAGAGTCTTTTACAGCAGTACGTAATTTTTCAGCTAATTCCTTAGCGGAATTGCCGCCATCATCTGGTGCTCCAGAAATAGATTTAACAGAGTTAGTGATTTCGTTACCAGCACCCATGATAAGAGAGCCATTAGAATTAAATGTTCTATTTGCTGTACCAACAATACTGTTAGCAACACCAGAATAGTAGCTATTAGCTGTTTTAGACTCAATGCTATTTAAAGAACC
>ERZ857521.4477-NODE-4477-length-10174-cov-3.323352_pt1 | contig 10174 bp, 7 predicted proteins | sample MGYA00519701_ERZ857521 | MGnify/ENA primary metagenome ERZ857521 (study PRJEB31778, sample SAMEA3449346) | human gut metagenome | biome: human gut; feature: human-associated habitat; material: faeces | place: United Kingdom | collected 2010/2012 ...
TGGTAATGCCGCGCTCACGCTCGATATCGCCGGAGTCCATGACGCGCTCGGCCACCTGCTGGTTTTCACGGAAAACGCCGCCCTGCTTGAGCATTTCATCCACCAAGGTAGTCTTGCCGTGGTCAACGTGGGCGATGATGGCGATGTTGCGGATATCGTTACGAATCATAAACTGCCTCTTTCCTTCTATTGCTGGTATTGGTTGGGGATGCCTGGGATGCTGTCGTCGTCCGCGGGAGGCACCCCCGCCAGCGGGGAAACCAGGTACAAATCATGCATATGCGCTGCGCACGGCCGTTTCGGCCAGCTCCAATCCTTCGTTATTTTCCATCGCCAGACGGATGGACCATTCGTTTTCAAACAGCAGCACCTCGCGCTCCTCCGAGTCGAAGGCGCGGCCGCTGGTGGAGGTCAGCTTGAGCTTTTCCACGGGCACGGGCGATTTGGTCACCCAGCGCACGTAGCGGAAGGGCAGGCGGTCCATGAGCATGGTTACGCCGTACTCGGTCTTGAGGCGGTGCTCCAGCACCTCGAATTGCAGCACGCCCACCACGCCTACCAGAAAATCCTCACGGCCCGTTTCGGTGCGGCGGAAGGTCTGGATGGCGCCTTCTTCGGCCAGCTGAAGAATGCCCTTCAAAAACTGCTTGCGCTTCATGCTGTCCTCGGGACGCACGCGGGCGAAGTGCTCGGGCGCAAACACCGGGATGGAGGAAAAGTGCAGCTTAGGGCCGGAGGAGAGCGCGTCGCCCAGGTGGAAGAAGCCGGGATCAAACAGGCCGATGATATCGCCCGCATAGGCGTTTTCGACGGCCTCGCGCTCATCGGCCATGAACTGCTGGGGCTGCTTGAGCTGGATCTGCTTGTCCGTGCCGGAATGGTAAACCGTCATGCCCTTCTGGAACTCGCCGCTGACCACGCGCACAAAGGCCAGACGGTCGCGGTGGGCGGGGTTCATGTTGGCCTGAATCTTGAAGATGAAGCCGGAGAAATACGGCTCGGTGGGCGCAATCTCTCCGATATCGGACATGCGGGGCAACGGCGGCGGCGTGATGGACAAAAACGCCTCCAAAAACGGCTCCACGCCAAAGTTGGTGACCGCAGAGCCGAAGAACAGCGGCGTGAGCCGGCCCTCCAGCACAGCCTGCTTGTCAAAGGGATCGCCCGCCACATCCAGAAGCTCGATTTCCTCGTGCAGGCGGTCCAGATAGTGCTTGGCCAGCGCGGTCTCGGCCTCGGGACTGTCCAGCTTTACGCTCACCTGCTCGGCCATGCTCATGCCATGGTTGCCGCCGGAATAGAGCAGCACGTTCCCGCTGTCACGCTGGTACACGCCCTGAAAATCGCCGTCCACGCCGATAGGCCAGTTCATCGGGCAGGAGCGGATGCCCAGCACCTGCTCCAGCTCCTCCATCAGGGCAAAGGGGTCCTTGCTGGCGCGGTCCATCTTGTTGACAAAGGTAAAGATGGGAATGTTGCGCAGGCGGCAGACCTTGAAGAGCTTGATGGTCTGCTCCTCCACGCCCTTGGCCGCGTCGATGAGCATCACCGCCGCATCCGCCGCCACCAGCACGCGGTAGGTATCCTCGCTGAAGTCCTGGTGGCCGGGGGTATCCAGGATGTTGATGCGGTAGCCGTCGTATTCAAACTGCATGGCGCTGGAGGTCACGCTGATGCCGCGCTGCTTTTCGATTTCCATCCAGTCGCTGGTCGCGTGACGTTCGGCCTTGCGGGCCTTGACGCTGCCGGCCTGGCGGATGGCGCCGCCGTAGAGCAGCAGTTTTTCGGTCAAAGTGGTCTTGCCGGCGTCCGGGTGGCTGATAATGGCGAACGTGCGCCGCTTCTGAATCTGTTTCAGCGCCTCCGCGCTCAGGGTGGCTTCGCTCATGCGGGTCAAAATCCTCTCTTCCCAGCGATAATACATAGTACAACATCCTATTGTACTATGGATGGAAAAGCACTGTCAAGAGGCGGCCCATCGGGGGTTGGGCAGTGGGAAGCGGGATAAGTTGTCTTACTTGAGCAGAAGAAAACCCGCAAAGCGCGCTTGGCGCAAAGCGGGTTTTTTGCGATTTGATGCCGCGTTACCGGCTGCCTTTGTCGTAGGGGATGCCTTCGGCCTTGGGCGCGCGGCTGCTCTTGGAGGTAAAGGCCAGTACGATCAACGTGATCAGGTACGGCAGCAAGCGGTAAAAGTTGGTATTGATGCCCAGATCCTTGAGGAAATAGATCTGCTCACCAGCGCTGTTGAGCACGTAGAGGCTGCCGTAGCTGGCGGCGATGCATTTGAACAGGCCGAACAAAAGCGCCGCGCCCGCCACGCTCAGCGGTTTCCAGTTGCCGAAGATCATAACGGCCAGCGCCAGGAAGCCAAAGCCCGCCACATCCCCGTTGGAGGTGCAGTTGGTGGTGGTCAGCGCGTAGACAAAGCCGCCCATGCCTGCCAGCGCGCCCGAGATGGTCACGCCCGCATAACGCATTTTAAAGACATTGATGCCCAGGCTGTCGGCTGCCTGCGGATTTTCGCCGCAGGAACGGAGCCTTAAGCCGAAGCGCGTGCAATAGAGGATGACGGACATGATGATGAACACCAGAATGCACACATAGGTGGCCAGATAAACCTTGTTGACGAAGGTGTCGAAGAGGAAACCGACTTCGTCCGTGCGCCCGTAGCCGAACATGCTTTTTTTGATCATGAACCAGCTGGCGCTGTCGCCCGTGGCCATTTGAAGGGTGTTCTGGTTGGCGATCAGGCGGATGAGGAACAGCACCAGCGCGGGGGCCAGAAGATTGAGCGCTGTGCCGCCCACGGTCTGGTCCGCGCGCAGGTTAATGGCCGCAAACGCCAGCAGGAGCGAAAAGATTGCGCCGAGCAACGCTGCAACCGCCATGGTCATCAGCATGAACCCCTGCAGGCTCACCCAGTCTCCCGCGGCCTTGGCTGCGTCAAACCAGCCCCATTGCTGCACCAGCCTGACAAACAGCACGCCGATGAACGCGCCGAAGATCATGATGCCTTCCAGCGCCAGGTTGATCACGCCGCTTCGCTCGGCGTACACGCCCGCCAGCGCCACCACCATCAGGGGGACCGCATAAATCAGCGTTTGGCGGATCAGGAATACCATGCTGCCGGAGGTAAGATTTTCAAACAATGTTTCCATCATGCCTTCGCCGCCTCCTTTCCTTCCGCTTTGGAATCCGAATCATCCGATCCGGCGTCCTTGAGGGGCGCCTCGGTTTTGTGCGCCCGGTGATGGCCCAGCAAAGTCTTAATCAATAGCGAGAAGGCGCTCAGATACACGATCACGGCGATGATCACGTCCGTGATGTATTCGTTGTAGGCGGTGAGGTTGGTCATCTGCAGGCCCGCGATATCCAGCATGGACATGAACATGCCCGTGAAGATGACGCCGATGGGATGGTTGGCCGCCAGAAGCGCCACCGGAATGCCGTTGAAGCCCGCAGCGGGAAGGCTCTGGTAGGTAGACCAGAAGAATTCCGTGTTGCCGCTCAAATAGTACAGAGAACCGGCCGCACCCGCCAGCGAGCCCGCAATGGCCATGGAAAGCACGATGTTGCGCTTGTCCTTGATGCCCGCATAGCGTGCGGCGAAGCGGTTGGAACCACAGGCCTTGAGCTGGTAGCCGAAGGTGGTGCGCGTCAGAATGATAAAGATGATGATCGCCAGAATGATGGCCACGACGATGCCGCCGTTGACCTGGGAATCCGGAAAGAGCACATCCAGGCCCATTTTGGAGGTGGCGACATGGTTGAAGGTGGTTTTATAGATGTAGCCGCTCTTGGTGTTCTCCACCACGTTCTTGAGATTGGAGATGTCAAAGATCCATGTCACAAGGTTGGCTGCGATCCAGTTGGTCATGATGCAGGCCAGCACCTCGTTGATGTTGAGCAAAGACTTGAGCATGCCCGGAATGGCACCCCACAGCGCGCCCGCCAGCATGCCGCCGAAGAAGGCCAGGAACCAAATGATTTCCGGCGGGACGATCGAGGAAGGAATGCTCAGCGCGATGAACAGCGTGGCCGCGGTGCCTGCCAGGTACTGTCCCGGAGCGCCGATGTTGAACAACCCGGTCTTGAACGCCACCGCCACGGAAAGGCCTGTGAGGATCAGCGGCGTAGCGCGGAAGAGCATGTTGCCCACACTGGCGGGATTAAAGCCAAAGGTAAGCGCGCCCGCCGCGTCACGGCCCGTGGCGAACAGGCCGCCAAAGATCAGGCGAACCCCGTCCCATACGCTTTTGAGACCCAGCGAGGGGGTGCACAGACCCACGATCAGAATAATCAGACTGCCCGCGATCAGGCCCACCAGAATGGACAGGACCGACGCCATGACCGACCGCGTACCGTCCTGATGCCATAGCTTGAGAAACCGGTTTTTCATGCCTGAGCCACCTCCTGCCGCTTTGCGCCGGCCATATAGAGGCCCAGCTCCTCCACCGTCGTCTGCTTGGGATCAAACTCGCCCACGATCTGGCCCTCGTACATGACCAGAATTCTGTCGGAGAGGTTCATCACTTCGTCCAGCTCCAGGCTGACCAGCAGCACGGCCTTGCCCTCGTCGCGCTGCTTGACCAGCTCGCCATGGATATACTCGATGGCGCCCACGTCCAGGCCGCGTGTGGGCTGCACCGCCACGATGAGCGGCTTGTCGCGGTCGATCTCGCGGGCCACGATGGCCTTCTGCTGGTTGCCGCCGGACATGCTCCGCGCAATCGTGACCGGCCCCTGACCGGAACGTACGTCGTACTGCGCAATGAGCTTTTCGGCATATTTGCGGGTCTGGTCAAAGCGGATAAAGCCGTGGCTTTGAAACTGCGGCTCCTGAAAGCGCTGCAGCACCAGGTTCTGCTCCAGTGTGAAGTCCAGAATCAGACCGTGCTTGTGCCGATCCTCCGGAATATGGCTCATGCCGGCCTTGCTGCGGTCCTGGATCGCGGCATGGGTGATATCATGCCCGCAAAGGGTGATCCTGCCGCCGGAGGGCTTCTCCAGCCCGGTCAGGGCGTAGACCAGATCCGTCTGGCCGTTGCCGTCAATGCCGGCAATACACACGATCTCCCCCGCACGGGCGGTAAAGGAAACATCCTTCACCGCGTCGTGCTTGTACAGGCGAGAGGGTACGCGCAAATGTTCCACAGTCAGCACGGGTTCCGCGGGCTGGGCCGGATCCTTCTCCACCACCAGCTGCACGGGGCGGCCCACCATCATGCGGCTCAATTCCTCCTGCGTGGTGGCGGAGGTATCCACCGTGCCTACGTAGCGGCCCTTGCGCAGCACCGTCACGCGGTCGGATACCTCCATGATCTCATTGAGCTTGTGAGAGATGAACAGAATGCTCTTGCCTTCCCTGGTCAGCCCCCGCATGATCTCCATCAGCTCTTCGATTTCCTGTGGAGTGAGCACGGCGGTGGGCTCGTCAAAGATAAGCACCTCATTATCGCGGTAGAGCATTTTGAGAATCTCCACACGCTGCTGCATGCCCACGGTGATATCCTCGATTTTGGCGTCCAGGTCCACTTTCAGGCCGTAGCGCTCGCTCAGGGCAAGCACCTTTTCCCGCGCCGCCTTGCGGCTCAAGAAGCCCAGGCGGGTGTCCTCCGCTCCCAGGATGATGTTATCCAGCACGGTAAAGACGTCGATCAGCTTAAAATGTTGATGGACCATACCGATATGCAGGGCGGTGGCGTCGTTGGGATCGTTGATCTGGACCTCTTTGCCGTCCTTTTTGATGACGCCTTCGTCCGGCTGATAGAGGCCGAAGAGCACGCTCATCAGCGTGGATTTGCCGGCGCCGTTTTCGCCCAGCAGGGCGTGAATCTCGCCCCTGCGCAGCTGCAGCGTAATGTCGTCGTTGGCCTTGATCCCAGGAAATTCCTTGGTGATGTGGAGCATTTCGATAACGTATTCCGGCGCGTTATCCAACCGCGTCCACCTCCCTTTCTGCTTGTTTCGACGGAGCCATGTTTGATCGATATAGTAACATTATATCGGTTTGACGCGTAAATTGCAAGGAAAAGGAAAGCGGCCGGCGCAGAAAGATAGGAGACCCTCAAAGGTGCATAAAAAAACGGGAGGGCATACGCCCTCCCGTCCGTCTCTGCAATTATTCGTAGATGATCTCCACGTTCTCCAGGCCAGCGTTGACGATGGCATCAGCCTCCAGAACGCTGCTGTCGATGGTCACGGTGCCGTCCTTGATGGACGCCAGCAGAGCCTCATACTCCTCGATGGTATAGCTTTCCAGCGACCAGGTCTCGGTGGGCAGGCCCACGGCGTCATCATTGGCGCCCAGGCTGGTGGCCACGTTGCCGATCTCGTCCCACTCGCCAGCGTAGAACTTGCCGATCGCCCAGCTGGTGGCGTTGCTCAGGCCCTTGAGAGCAGAGGTCACAACGGTCTCGGACTCGAAGCTCTGGTCCACGTCCACGCCCACAACGAACATGTCGTTGGCGGAGGCAGCGGAAACGATGGAGGAGAACATGGAGCCGCCGCAGGCGAAGATGATCTCGGTGCCGTTCTCATACCAGCCCTTGGCCATGGCCTCCAGCTCGGGAGAAGCGCTGAAGCTGGCGCCGTACTGCCAGGAGTACTTGAGCTCCACGGTGATGCCCAGTTCCTTGGCCGCAGCGCTCACGCCCTGCGCAAAGCCGTAGCCGTAACGGCAGCACGCGGGGTTGGTGCCGCCGCCGCCGCCCATGAAGCCCAGCTTGGTGAAGCCGTCCTTCACGATGGCATAGCCGGCCAGGTAGCCGCTCTGCTCCTCTTTGAAGGCGATGGGGGCCACGTTTTCAAGGTCGAGGGGATAGCCGTCCACGAAGACGAACTTGGTGTCGGGATAGGTTTCGGCCGCCTTGCGCAGCGCAGCTTCCTGCAGGAAACCGGCGCACACAACCACCTTCGCGCCGCCTTCGCAGGCAGCCTTCATGGCGTCATAGCGGTCATCGTCGGTCGCCTGGTCGCCGTTGGCGGGCTGATAGTACTTGTAGGACAGGCCGTTGGCGGCGGCATAGGCCTTCACGCCATTCCAGGTGCCCTGGTTGAAGGACTTGTCCTTGAGCTGGCCCACGTCGGTGACGAACGCAAGCTCATACTTGCCGTCCTCGGCAGTCATGGTGTCTTCGATGTCGTCGGGATTGACGGTCTCAGCAAACGCAGTGAACGCGAAGAGAACCAGGGTCAGGGCCAGAAGCATCGACAGAAACTTCTTCACTTGATTCTTCCTCCTATTATGGGTTTTTGTGTTTCGGTTTTCACAACCGGATCAGCAGTCTCAGTATAGCATGATTATGATAATTATTCAAGCAAGGCGTCGGGCAGAAGGAAAATATTTCGAGTTATCTCGCGCCCCCCGCCAAAAGCCCGCTGGCGACGGCGAACATCAGGTTGAAGCCTCCGCATGCGCCGTCCACGTCCAGCATTTCTCCAGCTGCGTACAGGCCGGGGCACAGGCGGCTTTGAAGGGTTAGAGGATCGAAGCCGTCCGTCGCCACGCCCCCGGCGGTGACCTGCGCGTTCTCAAAGCCGCGCGTGCCCGTGACCGCCACCTGAAAATCGACAATGGCACGGGCCAGCGCGGCGATTGCCCCGGGTCGGGCGGACAGAAGCGGCCGCAGCGGCTCACGCGAATGCCTCTCCAACCCGGCAGCGCGCAGCAGCGCATCGTTCAGGACGCGCGGCGCGGCGCCAGTCAGCAGATCGCCAAGGAGGCAGTCCTCCCGGCTCTGCGCGCGGGTGCGCAGCAGGCGCTCCGTTTCCGCAAGGGCCTCCGGGCCGTGGGTCTGCGCCGCGCGCGGTCCCAGCAGGGTTTCACGCAGGTCCATATGCAGGGAACAGCCCGGCCGCCACCAGCGCGCCAGCTGCATGGCGGCAATGCCGCTGACGCCATCCTGGGCAAACAGGGCCTCGCCCCTGCTTTGGGCCAGACAGGCGCCCTGCCCGTCCAGAAGGTGCAGCGATGCGCGCGCCCGTTGGCCTGCGAGTGCATGCAAGGGCTCCGGGTCCGCAAGCAAAGCGCACAGCGCGGGGCGGGGCGGCACAAGCTCGTGCCCGAAGGCGGTCAGGAGCGCGTAGGCGCTGCCGTCCGTGCCGTGCGCAGGCGCGGCGGCCCCGCCTGCCGCCACGATGACGCGGTCGCCCCGCCAGCATGCCGCAGTTTCCTGCGCCAGCGCGCCGGGCCGGGTTTTGCCGCTTTTCTTCGATACGTCGGGCAGGTAGCGGCATACCGTTCCCCGTGCTTCAAAGCCGCCCGCGGGCAGGGAGAGCAGGTCCGTGACGCGCGCGTTGACGATGATTTCCACACCCAGCCTGCGCGCAGCCAGCCCAAGCGCATCCACCGCCGTCGAGGCCAGCAACGACGCGGGATACACCCTCCCCTCCTCCTCCAGGCGAAGGGGTACGCCGAGTTCCTCCCAGAACGCCGCCAACCGCTCATAGGGCATGGCGGCGAGCACCTGCGCGGCAAAGTCCGCTCCGCCGGGATAGTCGGGCGCGCCTGCGTTCAGCAGGTTGCCCCGTCCGTTTCCCGTCACGCCCAGCTTTTTGAGCGGCCGACGGCCGCGCTCCAGCACCGTAACCGCCTGCCCGGCCCGCGCCGCGGCGATGGCAGCGGCCATGCCCGCCGCTCCGCCGCCGATGATCAGGGTATGCATCATAGTTGCCTCATTTCATCAATCAGCCGCTGCTCGTTATAGAGCGCCTCCAGCATGGATACGTTTTGGATGAGCGCATCGCCCGCCCTGGCAACGGCGGCGATGAACGCCTGATCCATCGCGCGCAGCCCGCCCTGCTCCAGCAGCGGGCATACGCACCATGCGCGCGGGTCCAGCTCCGCCGTGCAATGCGCATGATCGCCCAGCGCGTCGGCCTGCACGCGGATGCGCAGCGGAAAGATGCGGCAGGCCAGGGGCCGGTGTTCGCGGGGGCAGGTTCCCTCGCACACCAGGCGCTTGCCGCCTTTGAAGAGCGTGTCGTCGTCCACGAGCCGGAAGGGGAAACCCTCTATGGGCCGGCGATAGTACGTTTCCTCGAAAGGAAACAGCAGCATGCCATTGAGTCCGGTTTCGTCCGGTTGACAGCAGGCGGCCCCGCACAGGCGGCCGCAGTCCCGTTTGAGCGGGGTTGCATCGCCCAGCGCCGCACGCGCGTTCTCCAGCGCGCGTAAGGCGCCCCGTCTGCTCAGCAGCTTCATGATGACCGGCATAGATCCTTCCCCCATATTCGTTTCATAGAATGGTGTAAGGCCAGTATACCCAAATCGCGCCCTGCGCGCAACCATGTCGGTTGGTCCCTTGAGGAAAAAGGCGAAAAGCATTTTTCTCTCCGAGGCCCCAGCAACGCAGGGAAACGGCTGTCCCGCAAAGAAATGCAGGAACAGAGGGCATGCGCCGCCGCACTTCAGCGCCGCGCACCTGTCCGTGAGAGCCATGGCGGCGCGCCGCTTCCGTTTTCCATGCTTGACGGGCGCGCGTTCATGCGGTATCATGGCCGTGTTGCCTCATATACGGAAAGGAAGGGAACGCATGCGTAACAAGAATATCTGGATCGGGATCGGGCTGGTGGCAGCCATCGCCCTGGTGGCTGTTTTGGCCATGGTGTTGCCCACGCGCATCGCCTCTCCGGCATCGGACGCACCTGCGCTGGCGCCGGATGCCACCATCGGCTCTGCCGCCACGGCCGAACCCGCCGCCGAAGCTACCCCCACGGCAGAATCTCCCACCCAGCCTGCCGAGACGGCGGAGCCTACCATCGAGCCTACCGCCACCGCGGAGCCTACCGCCGAGCCTACCGCCACCACAGCGCCTGCCGGCACGGATGAACCTGACGCCGGGGCGGAGGAAACGGCGCCTGTTACCGTGACGTCCCCTTCCGGCACAACCTCCACGCCCGTACCCGAGGATTCCGAGGAGCCTCAGGCGACGTTTGATCCTTCCACCATCAAGGCCTGGCTGCTGGTTACGGCGGGCAGCATCACCTATCAGCCCATTCCCCTTATCGAGGAAGGCGAATACTCCGTCATCCAGGAGGAAACGGGGGCCGAGAACGTCATTCATGTCACCACGGAAAGCGTTGACATGAAAAGTTCCACCTGCGAAAATCAGGATTGCGTCAAGCAGGGCGTGGTCTCGCTGGACAACAGGGACAGCCGCCTGCTGGG